>Ga0272440_1003403_pt1 | contig 11900 bp, 10 predicted proteins | sample SSMMMBAug17_FD_192440 | JGI IMG/M metagenome (GOLD analysis project Ga0272440, IMG submission 192440) | Marine sediment archaeal communities from Little Sippewissett salt marsh, Falmouth, MA, United States - SSM-MMB-Aug17 | ecosystem: Environmental > Aquatic > Marine > Wetlands > Sediment ... | reverse complement strand
CAAAGAAAACGGCAATAGCTGATGCAATAACTGAAATTGCGCCCAGTGCGAGTGGCAAAACTGTTGGAATTTCAGTTTTTGGGAACAAAAGATGTCCCAAAAGCATTGCTGCAACTGCAGTAACTGCATATGTTTCAAACAAGTCTGCTGCCATACCTGCACAATCACCAACATTGTCACCAACGTTATCTGCGATTACTGCAGGATTTCGTGGATCATCTTCAGGTATTCCAGCTTCAACCTTACCAACAAGATCAGCACCAACATCAGCACCTTTTGTGAATATACCACCGCCCAGACGGGCAAAAATTGAAATCAGACTTCCGCCAAAACCCAATGCTACCAATGGAATAACAGGGTTTTCAATTCCTGGCAATGTTTTTACATATGAATAATAACCTGCCACTGATGTCAATGCCAGACTGGCAACCATCATACCGGTTACAGATCCACCTTTAAAAGCCATATCCAGGCCGGCTGCCAATCCGCGTCTTGCAGCTTCTGCAACGCGGATATTTGCGATAACCGATACACGCATACCAATATAGCCTGCAAAGAATGATGCCACAGCACCAACTAAAAAGCCGATAGCAGTAATTGCGCCCAGGGTATAATAAATAATCGCAAAAATAAGAATACCTGTTATACCCATACTTTTTAACTGACGATTCAAATAAGCAATTGCGCCTTCTTTGACAGCATCAGCAATTTCCTGCATTTTTTCATTACCACTTGGTGCTGCTTTTACCATTATTGCAATAATAATAGCAAATATAACACCTGAAATACCCACTAATGTGCAGGTTAAAGGAATATTAGACAAAATGAATTGCATCTTTCCTCCTCGTTTATTCTAAAATCTGTTTATTGTTAAATTGGTTCATAGCCTGTGAAATTCCCTTGAGAAGAATTGTTTTAATTGAACGTACTGCGGTTTCAATGACAATTTTTACCTGCTCTTTTTCATCAGCGTGAAAATTTCCCAGCACATGATTGGTCATTGAACCTTGTAATGAAGGTCTCCCAATGCCAATGCGTACCCGATAAAATTCATCACTTCCCAATGATTCGATTACAGACCGTATGCCATTATGACCGCCGTGCCCTCCTTTCTGTTTTATTTTGATTCTTCCCATTTGAATGTCTACATCATCGTGAACAACGATCAAATGAGAAATATCAATGTGAAAGTACCTGGCAACTTCGTATAATACAGAACCTGACCGGTTCATATATCCTAACGGTTTTATAAGAAAAAGTCGATACCCTTCCCAGCGGGTATCTGCAATCATCGCTGTCATTTTTGTTTTAGCGGATAAAACATTCAAGTCTTCTGAAAGAGAATCAATTACCTGAAACCCAATATTGTGTCGAGAGTCTATATATTCATTTCCAGGGTTTCCCAAACCAGCGATCATCCAGACCCCATTGTTTGACAACGACACGATTTTACCTTATTTTTCTTTGTCAGCGCTTTCAGTCGTGTCGCTTTCTGCACCTTCTTCCTCTTCAGCTTCTGCTTCTTCCTCATCGGTCTCATATCCCTTTGGCTGTACAACGGTAATAACTGTAAAATCAACATCATATGGAGATGTTATTCCTTCAGGTAAAGAAAGCTCCGAAACATGGATTGATTCTCCAATATCCAGTTCTGTAACATCCACTTCAATAGATTCTGGTATGTCTTGAGGCAAGCATAATACTTCAAGTTCACGGCGAATTATTTGAATCAAGCCACCCAATTCAACACCTTTGCAATGCCCTGTCGTCACAACGGGTATTGTTATGCGAATGGTTTGATCCATAGCCACTTGATGTAAATCCATGTGATTGAATCTTCCTGAAACTGTATCAACCTGAAGTTCCTTAAGAAATGCTTTACGACTGGTATTCTCACCTTCAATTGTCAGGTTGAAAAACAATCTTGCACGACCATGTTTTCTGAACATTGTATCCAAATCTTTAACTGATAGCCTTAGCAGCTCAGGATCGATACCTTTTCCATATAATACTGCCGGAATCTGGTTTGATCGTCTCAACTGACGAGCAGCACCTTTACCTGTAGTTGTTCGCTTCATTGCTTTTAAATCTATGAATTCCAAAGAAATATCCTCCTCGTAATAATCAAACGCGCAGGCTGCATGCGTAAAGCCTGTACGAAATCAACACTAATAAAACAAATGTTGAAATAAAAAAATTATACAAATAAAGAACTTAACGACCCGCCACGATGACTGCGAATTATTGCCTCTCCGATCAATTCTGCCAGTGAAAGAACAGTAAATTTATCGCTATTGATATTATCTTTAAGTGGAATAGTATCTGTGCAAACAACACTTTTTATTACAGATGATTCTATTCTTTCTATGGCTGGTCCAGAAAGAACAGGGTGTGTACAACACACATACACCTCTTTCGCGCCCATCCTGGTCAAAGCAGAGGCTGCCTCAGTTATTGTTCCAGCTGTATCAATCATGTCATCAAGAACAATTGCAGTCTTGTCTTTTACATCACCGATTACCGCCATTGCGGTTGCCTGATTTGGTGCATCCCGACGTTTATCAACAATTGCCAGGTCTGCGGACAAACGTTTTGCAAAAGCTCTGGCTCGTTCAACCCCGCCTGCATCGGGGGAAACCACAACGGTTTTTTCCTTAAATGAAGAACGCATATGCTCTAGCAATACAGGTGCTGCAAAAAGATTATCGACAGGTATATTAAAAAAACCTTGAATTTGTCCTGCGTGCAAGTCCATCGTTATCAGTCGTGTTACCCCGGAAACTTCCAGCATATCTGCCACAAGTTTGGCACTGATCGGTACACGCGGTGCAACTTTTTTATCCTGTCGCGCATATCCATAGTATGGCACTACCGCAATAATTCGTTTTGCTGCTGAACGACGTAAGGCATCTGCGATCAGCAATAATTCCATTAAATTATTATTAACTGGTGAACATGTTGGTTGAATAACGAAAATATCTTTAGATCGTACATTTTCATTGATCTCAACTTGAATTTCTCCATCACTAAATTTCTTTACTTTCGCATCGCCCATTGGGAGTCGTAAATATTCACACACTTTTTCAGCAAGGGCAGGATGAGCATTTCCACTAAATATAAATAGATCGTTCATATAGTAAGGTTCAAACATAATTGATTCTCATCAGTCAGCGTTAATCTGAGTATAAAATAAAAATTGCAAGCATTATATTCAAAAAAATGCCAGCAAATAATTTTTCAAATATAAGTTTGCTGGCATTTTGATTACAAAACTTGCAATTGTTATTCATCATACACAATTATTATAAAAAATGGCTGGGGCGGGAGGATTCGAACCTCCGAATGCAGGAACCAAAATCCTGTGTCTTACCACTTGACGACGCCCCAGCAAGAAATATTAGACTTTTATTGCAATCAACAATTTGTATTGCCGAATTGCATTAAGTTTGAAATTTGTTTTACATGACATTCGAATATTTGCCAGTTATTTTGTTGGCGTAATTCTTTTAAGGCTTGCTGCCGTTTTATTTCATTCGTAAAAATGCCAATAATTGAAGAACCGCTGCCGCTCATCACAGATTTTACAGCTCCTAAGTGCTTAAGTTGTACTTTAATATCAAATAATATTGGATATCTTTCAAATGTGACTTTTTCAAGATCATTATGAATATCAGACAACCAGTCCACATCATGATTTTTATAACGTGATATTAAATTCGTTCTTATATCGACTAATTTTTTTTTTGTCAAGCTAAATTTATATTTTTTAAAAGCCCATGCTGTTGAAACCGAAAAACCAGGATAAATAATAATGAGCGGATAGTGAATGTCAAGTTTTACAGGATGTATACGTTCGCCAATACCACTTACGAGAGCGACTGGAGATTCTAAAAAAAATGGTACATCTGCACCTAGAGATAATGCAATCGTTTTAAGTTGCTCTGGTTCAAGCGGCATTTGATACCATTGATTTAATGCCAATAAAACTGTCGCTGCATTGCCAGAACCACCACCTAATCCTGCGCCTACTGGTATTCTTTTATTTATGTCGATACTCACGCAATCTGTATATGAGGTAGCCAGAAAAAACTGCTCAGCAGCCTTAAATGCGAGGTTGGAATCATTATCTGGCACTTGTGGATTGGAACATCTTATTTGCATTTGTTTCGTATGAAATCGAATTTTTATTCTGTCATGTAGGCTTATCGGGCACATGAGAGAAATTAATTGATGATATCCATCCGATTGCTTCCCAAGAATCCTTAAAAACAGATTAATTTTTGCAGGGCTGATGAATTCATGTTCCATTGTGATCTATTTATTGACTGCGCTAATATAGCGCATTCGTAAGTCTGTCAAGACATTTTGTATGAGCTTGTTTTCTTCATTTGTCAGATTGCCTTTTGTTTTTTCTTGAAGCAACGCGATAATATCAATGGTATGCTTTGCCATTGGCATATTATTTTGCTTTTGACCGGTTGTTGGCTCTGCGATTTCACCGAGTTGCACCATTGCTGATGAACTCAATGATGCGATAAAGGTTGAAAAAGTGGGTGCTGGCATTTGATATTGTTTGCTCATAGTTATCCCTCCATTATTTTTTTAATATTTTTATATAAGATAATGATAGAATGTCAAGTATTTTGAGTTTATATTGATTTCACATAAATTTTAAGATATTTTGAAGTGTAAAACAAACTTAGAATTAATTATTAGCAGGTAAAAATGAAAATTTTTAAGATACTATGTTTTTTTTTTATTGCCATATTATCGATAGCAGCATCAGATAATCTAAAGTTACAATCGGAGAAACCCTTTTTAGGGGTTTATTTAAGCCCCAGAGTAAATCTGGAATCTTATGGAGAAACGTACAAAAACCAAAAAGGCTTGTATATACCGCTTGTTCTGTATCAATCTGCTGCTGAGGATGCAGGGATTCATCCCGGTGATATTATTCTGAAATATGATGATATTCAGTTTACTGTTGAAGGCAAGTCAAAACTATTGAAAACTTTTAAAAATTACATTCGTGATGAAAAAAAAATAAATGAACCTTTAAAACTGAACATCTTGAGAAAAAAACAATATTATAAAGGAAAAACAGATCAGGAAAATATTCCAGAAACGCCCTATAGTACAGATGACCTTTCAACGATTGTTGAGAATCAATTACCTGGTGAAACAATTTCTCTAAATATCTATAAAGAGGTTTCAGAATTAACAATTACAGCGATTTTAGGGCGAAGACCCCATATGCGAGAAATAGCACCCCCCTCAAACGCTCAATTATTTCCATATTATGAGGACCAATCAAATGAAGATATACAAGCCCTTGAAAAACTAATTTTAAATCATTCATTACAGGATGCTTATGATGATCTTCTTAAACGCCTGTCTGAAGATGAATGGTGGGATGATGGATTTCGAACATCCTTTTTTCGATATGCCCACAGAGATCCCAAAAAATTTCCCATGATGGTTGAAGATCTCACGCAAAAAATTGCAAATTGTGTTCAAAATGATATCAATGCCGTTACATTGAATCAACATGCCGCATCATTGATGAATGTTTCTGATTTTATTTCTGACCAGCAAACAATTGACTTTATGATTACATCATCTGCATCATTATTGACAAAATTGAGCACTTATTACACACGTCTTTTAGATCTTCACGATCACGCATTTTCCAACCTGACACCTGAAGAATGCGAATTTTTGTCAAAGCAAACACCAATAATCATGAAACGTTTTGTTGATCATTACTATTTGGATATTAATGCAAATGTCCAGGAAATGAAGCATCATCGCAAAGTGTCAGCTCTTGCCAAAAAGATTAATTACAACTGGTTATACCAGGCATCCTGTTTACTTCAATTCCTGACCCATCCGCAGTTATTATCTGCCTTTGCCAGGTTAGACCTGTCATCGAATTTTTTTGATACACCTCCAGAAAAACTTGGCATTTCCGGAGATGTGTACTGCATAAAAAAAATTGGCTCAGGTTATATTGTCATCGGAGGTCCGGGTTTTACACGCTATACCCAGGCACTGAACATTATTATTGATCTTGGGGGAGACGATCTCTATCTCAACAATGCTGGCGCAGCAACGTTTGAGAATAAGGTTTCAATAATTATTGATTTGAAGGGTAATGATCAATATACAGCTACAGAAGAATGGGCACAGGGAGCTGGCTTTATGGGATTTGGATTATTAATTGATTGTCAAGGAAAGGATCGATACACTGCTGTAAGATTAGCTCAAGGATGTGGTGTTATGGGGATTGGACATTTGATTGATATTATGGGTGAAGATCAATATCATGGTCAGGAATTTCATCAAGGATTAGCGTTTTGGGGGTATGGCTCTCTAATTGATTGTAATGGAAATGATTCATATCATGGCGCTCTTTTTTCTCAGGCGGTTGGGGGGACTTATGGACTGGGTATGCTCATAGATTTGCAAGGTGATGATCTTTACTATGCTACTGGGAAACATAAAAGTTCATACGAAACAGATGGTATATTTCGAGGCTCATCACAAGGGTTTGGCATTGGATTTCGAGGGATTGCATCAGGAGGTATCGGTATATTACTGGATTTGGCTGGAAGTGATCAATTTATGGCGGGTAATTTTTCTCAGGGTGGGGGGTACTTTTTTGGCATGGGTATTTTGAAAAATGCAGGAACTGAATCAGATGTCTATATCGCGTCTCGCTATGGACAGGGCTTTTCTGCACATTCTGCTGCCGGTATACTCATTGATGATGGAGGCGATGATATTTACAAAGGTCTTCATGGGGCCATTCATTCTGCTGCTTGGGATTTAGGTATTGCTGCATTGATTGATCATTCTGGCAATGATCAATATCATGCGGCCTTTACTTTTTTTTCTCAAGGAGCTGCAGCACATAATGGTTTCTCTCTATTTCTAGATCATGAAGGCCAGGATCTATACTGGTCTGATGCTGGTGGTATATCAAAAAAGCAATCCAATGATTATCACAAAGGATACAGTATGGGCTTTTTTTTAGATAAGGGCAGCGGAAAAGATACATATCAATGTCTGCCCGCAACGAATAATTCTCAATATGTTCGGGGTGATTATAGTATTTTTTGTGATGAATAGATAAATTTAGGGCGATAAGGCTCCTACTAAAAATAGTTTACTTCAAAAATCAGTCTTTTTTCTAAAACTTACATACGTCAAAAATAATATCCAGATGAGTCCAAAAACGATACAGGTTTTTGCGGCAAAACTTTTCTCAAATATGAATAACTTGTCAACAGGTTTAATATAAATATTAAATGGTTTTACCTCAGCATAAGATACGGTATTATCTTTGAATGTAAGAAGCACATAGCCAGTATGGGTTGTAGCAGACAATGCATCCTTTTTCAAAATGCAATACTCAATATCTGCCGACAGGCCCTTTTGTAAAAAAATAAAATGTTTATTTTTCTCACATGTAAAAGCTCGAGATACAATCATTTGCACAAAAATATTTCTATCCACAAAATCCATATTTTCTACATGAACATTTATGGTGTTTTGCGCTGATAATTTCAGATCCGGCACCTGTACCGCCAGCCTACTTTCTTGTTCTTGACTTTTAATGTTTATCACTGTGCAGCGCAAAGAATAAAAAGGAAATAAATTCATATCGTGAAATTGTATTTCAGCAAGTAATGGAAAGTGACCTTTTATGTCTTTTGGTAAATCAAATTCCAAGGTAATCGTTTCGGCAAGATTTGGACGAAGGTGATGAATGATCTTTGATTCTTTTAAGATATCCAAAAAATGAATGCGAGTAATAATATCATAAGCTGCCGCTGAACCAGTGTTTAAAATTGTTATTTTGATGTCAATGGTCTTTTTTTTAGTTGTTACTGTTAATTGGGATTGAAGATTAATCATTTTCGCACAAATTTTATTAACAGAGAAAAATGAACAAATCATTCCTAATATCAGCATGCTCATTGTACATTGTTTAATTTTTTTTTTGCAGTAGTACATATTCCAAGGCAGTTTGTCTCAAATATTTGGGTTTTTCAGGAATTGCGTCCAAAACAATTGCATCATCCCTATACCATTGCCAGATAGCATCAACAACAGATTTAAACTGATTCGGTTGTTGTTTTAATATCCTTCTGAATTTTTGTTGAAAAACAACGATGGCCTGATTCCGTGTTCCTGGTATATCTGTATTATTGTGATGGGGTGATTGTTCATCGCTCAAGATCTGGCTTCGCCATACCCAATACTGTGCGGCATCAAACAAAATTTGATAATTCTTCGGTGCCAAATAACAAGCAATTTCATAACAGACATCCGCTTTGGGTAGATTTGATTTTGTATAGCTGATGGGGTCCTCATTTTGTTTCTGATACCATTTTGCCACATGATGCCACACATTCGCATCGTATTTATTATTTTTTAAAATTTGAATAAGGTCTGATTCAGAATATACATAAAATTGTTGAAAATCTATATTTTTTTCTTTTGATAATAAAAGCTGTTGAAAGATACCCCAAAATAGCAAAAAAAGAATCAAACCGGCAATAGCAGATGAATACCATGACTTACGTTCAATCGTAACGTTGCGATAAAAAAAAGCCTGTCTTGATGAGTAATGCCCGGCATGAAGAACCAAAAAACCACAGGCTGCCAGAGAAGATATTGCTGGCATAATAATATATGGATTGCCGAAATTATATCCTATTCCAAAAAGAAATATAGCAATTAAGGCCATCATGATCCCTAAACCCCACCCCACATTAAATAAGCTCTGTCTTTTTTGCCACATACTGTGCATTCGGATCAATAAGACAATGATCGCTAAAATCAAAACCCCCATGCCCAGCAAACCATATTCGGCAAGAAATTCCAACCATGCGCTTGACTGAAATATTTGATTGTTTAAACTTAAACCTGAATATTTCGACCAGACTACAGGTATCGCTCCAGGACCAACTCCCACAACGGGATAATCTCTAACGATGTCAACAAGTACATGATTGAAATGGTTTGATAGTAATATTGTCTTTGAAACCAATGCATAAAGTCCAATTGCGAAACCGGTCATCGTCCAGATCAAAAATTGAGAGCGCATTTTGGGTTTACCTGCTAAAAATAAGCCACCCAGTATCAAGGTAAAACTTAAGCCAATCATTTTTAAACCGAAGGATCTGGCAAACAGCAAAAAAGCAAAAAGTAAAAAGAATATCAGCGCAATTCGTGTCAATTTGGCTTGCTCTCCCCATATCAAACTTTTCAGTGAAGTTTTCACACTATATGAAAGGGTTTTAAATACTGGTTTTCTGGTCTTTTTGTAAAGTGAGAGCATCAGACCCAGACACATGGGAATAAGTATTTGTAAAATCAATGCCATATGATGATTGATATGCAAATAAGATTTCGTTTCAGTCCAATCATAAAAAAACAGGCAGCCAGCCAAAGTTCCTGCTATCAAACTGCCAAGCAAAGCGTAAAGAAAAATATTTAATTGCAATCGGGTTCTTACTGTGTGGATAATCAGGAAAAAGATTAACAAACTGGCAATACCATGCAAGGCCAGTTGCGTACTTTGCTGTGGAAAACAGGAAAGATAACGCCATCCATAATCTGTATTAAAAATCCAGTCCGCCTGAGTTGAAATCCATTTTGTATCCTCAAAGAGTTGTGATGATAATAATTTCAGCATATGGGCGGGTAATGGTAAACAAAAAAGCATTAGCAGGCAAGGAATTATCACGATAAAACCATCTAAATAGGTTTTAATGATGATCATTTGTTCATTGGATCGTACAAAAAATTGATATATAAGCCAGTAGGCAAATAGAGAAAAAATCCAAATATCAAAATAAGGCATCGCTTTATCACAAAGCCAGGGATACAGGGTAAAAATAGTTATTAAAGGCAAGCCTAGTGCAATTAAAAGAGCGAACAACGTTTTTGTATGCAAATGAGAAGGAAATGTATGGTTTGATTGGCGCATGGTTTTCCTTGTTCGTGAAGAAAATTAGTTTGAATAAGATATTCCATCATTTGAAACACGTAAACAAGCACCTTTGGTAATAAAACCACAAAAGCCATCTTTCAAGGAACGTTTTTGCCAGGTATCAAAATCCTGAACAACATTATCTTGATAATGCCATAAATAAGTTTTGGCTTTAATTTTGGAATCCAGGGTTTTGTTATCGAGATAGTGGGCATGAACACTGCTTTTAAAATCTGATGTTTCACAGTCTTGTATGATCGTATTGGCTTGATTATAAGCATCCTGAAGCATATCTGGAACAAACTGGGTGTCACCAGTCAAGAAAACTTTGTAATCTGTCGTCTTTTCATGAATCATCAATCCATATGTATATATTATTTTGTTACCATTATACATATGCTGAGTTGGAATCAGTTTAAAAAAAATGTCTTGCCATTCAAAGCAAGCATCTGATGGCGGAATTGATATGACATTAAAGTAATCCGCCAAGGATAGTGTTTTTTCCTGTACTGAAGAAAGTCCCGCCTGCAAAGCATTATTCCATAGTTTTTTGACCAGGCTTTCATGTATAAAGAGTTTAATCGGCAGACAATTGGGATTAAAATAGGTAAACAATGCAACAAATTCCATTCCGCCAATATGATCATTATGTAAATGGCTGATATAAATGGCATCAATATCCTGAATACAGAGCCCTGCATCCTTCAAAGAAAAACGTAAATCACCGCCAGCATCCACAAGTAATAGATGGTTATTTTTTTTGATAAGCAAATTGCTTTGATAATTTTGAAAACAAAAAGCAGAACCCGTTCCTAAAAAATGTATTTCCATTTTGACCTCATAATTCTTATCGTGCGTTTATGATGACCGGTATTCAAAATCTCATCCATTGAACCCCTGATGTTTTTCAAATCCTATTTGTATGCATGGTTTTTAATAAAACCTGAATGATAATGATATAGATCGTTTACTATGACTGTAATGTGTTGTTTATGTAAAATTCATATTCTTTTTACAACAAACAATTATCTTTTTAAAGTGCAATTCAATAATTTGCAAATAAAAATTTAACATACTTGAATTGTCTTTGATATAAAATATTTTAGTTAAAAATTTCCAAGAAAACATATTTGTAAATCAATATACTAATTTTATTATCAATCTTACATGAATAATTTTATGTTTTTTTCTTTATTTGCAGCATTAATTATTTGGCTGATAGGTAATTTATGCCAAAAAACTTTGCCTGATATTTATTTTCCGGCTATTTGGTTTTCATTCAAATCAAATTGTTTACTTTTTAGCGCTCAAGCAAATGATGAAAAATTAAAATTGAATATTTTTGTCCCTGCAAATGTTATACCTAGTTTTTTGGCTATATGTTCGAGTTGGGATTAATTGATAGGGTGGAGCTGAAGAAAGTTTTATGCCAGATAATAAATTCTTTTTCTAAGAAAAGCGAAATGGGCGATACTGGGATTGAACCAGTGACTTCTACCGTGTGAAGGTAGCACTCTCCCACTGAGTTAATCGCCCAAAATTGATGAATTTATGGATTATACACATCTATAAAATAGGGTCAAGTTTTTTTTTTATAAAAAGTTTTCTCTTGACCTGTGTATTATAATAATGTATGTAATTTGATCTTTATTTAAAGTTGGATGTATTAAGCATCCCCCTTGCTCTATCCCGTTTGTGGCTAGGGCTACAAAATCCATAAGGAGGAATTAATTTGATACGAAGGTATGAAACAATTTTGCTCTTTGACATTGATGCCGGAGAGGAAGCACGAAATGCTTTTATCTCTCGATCCAAAGCATTGATAGAAGAATACAAGGGCGAATTATTGGAACAGGATGAATGGGGTGTCCGCAAACTGGCCTATGAGGTTCGAAAA
>Ga0272440_1003401_pt1 | contig 11902 bp, 2 predicted proteins | sample SSMMMBAug17_FD_192440 | JGI IMG/M metagenome (GOLD analysis project Ga0272440, IMG submission 192440) | Marine sediment archaeal communities from Little Sippewissett salt marsh, Falmouth, MA, United States - SSM-MMB-Aug17 | ecosystem: Environmental > Aquatic > Marine > Wetlands > Sediment ... | reverse complement strand
CTTTTTGTTCTTTTTCATATAACCAATTTGCAACCTGCCAGGTAACTCTCCAGCCACTTACTATCAATATTAGCTTCGAAAAAATATAGCATTCTAAACGTTCTTCTTTAACCTTTTTTACCTTATCAATTTTGCATATGGATTTCCAGATTTGTAAAAATCAGCTCTATTTGCCATCTCAATTTATATATTTTCCATGCATTATCTAAGGTTATTATTGAATCTGCTGAATTTGTTATAAACAAATTCAGCCCTGCTCTTGATTTATATTCTTTACTTAGGAAGCAAAAATAAATAACCTTTACATTATTGTATATCGCTCATCTTATCGCATGAAGATCTGAATCAGAAAAATTTTTTAAATGTAATGGTTATTTATTTTTGCTTCCTTAATGTCTTTCTCTTTGTTTTGCTCGCATTCTTTTTAGTTGCCTTTCTTATTCGTCTTGAATATTCCTAATCAGGCATCAAATATATAAAGAGCCTAACTAACTTTTTTTTCTTTTCCTAAATATACAACTATCTCAATCTTATTTAGTTGCTTCGTTTTCAGCTCATGATATATCGATTTGAAGTCAATTAACACATATTCTCCTGTCTCTTCATTCAATTCATATGCTGAAAGTTGAGATTTTAACCAGCATAAAAATATCCCCTTAATTTCTTGTAAAACTTTAAGGTTCATGTATGCTAAATCTCTTAATATCAAATCGCCTTCCTGCGTCAAATCTATGGTTTCCAAAGAATCAGTTACATCCTGTCTGGTATATGGATTTAGAGATAAGTCGTGCATTCCTTGTATGAAAGTCACTTCCCCTAAACTGTACATACGCGCCGATCCAACTTGATGACATTTTGTAACTCAATGGAAATTTTTCATTTGAAATCAATCCAAACAGACAAATGGATATTGCAACCGGATTGCCATCTTACTTGTATGATTTAGATGAAAGTCAAGCACCTTCATTGTTGAAAGATGGTATTCAATCCATCAATGGGCTTTCAGACGATCTGTCGTTGATTCATGATATGGAGATGAATGTCATTAAGATTGGCGCAAATGATGTTGATGCATTTGTGGGCTTTGGCGGCCCCTATTTTATTGACAGCGACCTGGATGGTATTATATATAAAAATGATACATCCAGTGAAGATGACTCTGGATTTGTTTTTGAAAATATGGATTTGGGCATTGAAATATTTGATCCTGTTTTACAAGATCAGGCTGAATATGATTGGCTGCCAGGTTTTTTTGCAGGAAAAGGGCTTTCAGATACATTTCTGGTAATCTCATCTTGCCAAAAAGTAAACAAAATGTTTGTTTACTTTTATAATTATTTATGATAACTCATAAACTATTCATTTTTAGTTAACGGATCGTAAAGTAATTTGGTCTGGATTAAATTGTATGAATTTTTTCAATCCTCATTATCTAAAATTTACGCAAATAAATAAAGCAATCCTTTAACTGATATTTTTTTACTATCAATCCACTTAACAATAAAAGTATGACCAGAAAACTTGTAAGGAGGCGATTTGAAAACCAATATTCCCCGAACCTTTGTCTTCCTTGTCTTTATTTTTTTATATAGTCTTTTATATGCAGATTCACAAATTGACATTCGATCAAAAGGCATTCTGATGAATACTGATGAAGTGTCATATGTTCTTTCAATAGACCATTGTATAGACCTAATTTCTATTTCATATGATTCAGGATCATCATTGCACACATTATCTGTATCGGATACTGAGCGAAATCTTCATTCTTGTGAGGCAGGTATTGATTTGACAGGTGAAAATCGCTTTACCCCTTCTTTAAAATTGATGTTTAAAGATGAAGGAAGTCACAACAGTCTGACGTATACAGAACAATTCTCAATTGAAGATCAGCCTCCTGAATTGTCTTTTAATCAGATCAGTTTTTCAAAGCGTAATGGCGATCAGCACATAAATATATCAGCTCACGCTTTGGATAATATTGACATTTCTTATGTTGCCTTTTCTGTCACAGGATTAAGAGCATCATCGTTGAGATCAGCGGGTGGAGTTATCGAAAAGGCTAGAGAAGAAGCATTTGTTTCAACTGATGGGTTTCAAAAAGTCTATCCTGTTAGTAATACACAAACGACTTTTGTTCTTTCCCTTAAAATGATTACTGAACTTGATGAGGCAGCCATTGCTCATGATGGTATTGTTCTTTGTGACATTTATGCGGAGGATGCTTCTGGAAATCGGACATCAATATCACAAATTTCATTTACCGGAGAAGATGTTGTTGAAGATGCATATGGATTGTCTGTACAGCCTGAAAGTATTATTTTTACCAACATCCTGGAATCAACCACCATTATTCCTTCAGTTGAGTTTCAATTTAGAGGTTTAACACCACTTCCTGGCCCAGGTACTGGTGTACGTTATCAATCTTCAGATCCCACTATCGTTGCTGTCACTGAAGGCGGTGTTGTTTATCCACTTACCAATACAACCATTGATAATGTTTTTATAGAGCTTACGTACCCGGGATTATCACCGCGAAACATTCCAGTGCAAATAGATTCTGATAAAGAATTGAAAACCTTAAGCCTGAACAATTTGAATGAGGACGGCCAACTGGTTTTATCCAGGCTCAATGATTTTTTTGCGATTCCCATGTTCAATGGTATTTTTCAGGATGGCAGCAAAAGCAGCATCAGTTCTCTTCTTCAAGTAAATTATTTTATTGATGATACCAATAATACCAACAGACTAATTTTTCATGAATATGAAGGATTGAAAGCATTATCGCAAATACAGGCAGCTGATAAAATATATTTGAATATTAGTATTGTAGAATTGCCTAATATCAAAGCAAGAATACCCATCATTGCCATTGATGCTCCTCCTGAAATTGAACTCAATGTCCCTTCTCAAGTTAGTTCAGGAACATCTGTTAATCTGATTGCCAATGCTTCAGATGATGTCGCAGTTGAGAGTGTATCCATATCAATGAACAATGCTGTAGTTGCTTTTTTTAATACCTCGCCTTATGAATTAACAATTCAAATGACAGAAGATCAGATAAACCAAACGTTTCAATTAAATGCTCTTGCTACTGATTCTTCTGGAAATAGAAAATGGTCTGACACATATCAAATCAAAGTTGTTGCAAGTATTCCTCAGGATATTCCGGATGTTGAAATACAAGCACCTGCCCTTATGCAACGATATGTTGAAGCAACGCCTATTCTTTATCAGGTAGGTGTTCCAATTTCAGGTATGATGAGTACAGGTATTTCATACATAGAATTTTTTATTGATGGCAAAAAGAAGGGACAATGCTCTTTTCCAGTTTATGAATCCAAAAGTATTCCTATGGGTAATGGCAAATCGAGAGCCGCTTATTACCAGGTATGGCGATTGTATGATGAGTTGGACTTTATTTCTAATACAGAAACAAGCGTGGCTTTTTATGCTATGATCCATATGTACAATGGTGCATCTGGAAAATCAGATGGGAGTGCTTTTCGGGTAATCCAAAATACACCGCCAACTGTCAAGCTGATTTCTCCTTTGCCAGGCGCTAATTTTGTTACAGGCCAACCTGTTAATGTGGAAGTTGAAATTGCAGATGATACCCTGCCTTTGGGTGTTGAAACAACACTTTTGGTCAATGATGAAACATACAATACATTTCGCTATTCCAATTCACAGGCAAAGTATACCGGTCATTTTGATATCAAAACAATAACACATACCATCCAGGTGCCTGTTGATCGAGATACCCATGGTAATTCCATTTGTTTTCAACTGAAAAGTAGCGATTTTCATGGATTGATCGCCCATTCTGAATCATTAAAATTTTTAATTCGAAATGATGAACCCCCCGATATCGCCATTACCAACCCTGCCACAGGCGCCCGAATCATATCTGGTCTTCCTTTAGAAATCCGAGCCAATGCAGTGGATGATGTTCAAATTGATCGTGTAGATTTTTATGTGGGGGATCGACTGGTGGGGTCAGATAAAAAATCTCCCTTTAGCTTTCAATACGATACAATGGAAGGGTTGACCTCAGACCAGCAATTGAAAATATATGGCATTGCCATCGACAATATGGGGAATATCAAAAAAAGTGCTGACATTATTGTGACCATTGGAAGAGACAATTATTTACCTGTAATCAATCTTGCATCACCTGTGCTGACAAAAACTGAAGGTGGCGTTGATTATGCTGAAGTTGTTGAAGATACCTTTGTTGTACTTAAATTTGCAGGATATGATAATGTAGCTGTTCATGGACTTGATGTTAAGGGGGTTGCAAAACAAGGTGAATTTTTTACGTTCACTGGGGATGATAAAGATGTTTTAGATGAAACAACTTTTACTATTCAACAAATTCCAGGGAGTATCAGTGCTTTTTCAGCATTGAAACTGGTTAAAGTTCCTTTTTTTAATCACCAGGACGATCTTTCAGTGAACAAATACAAAATTTCAGCAACTGCTATTGATGCCACAGGTAATGAATCCACTTTAAAAGTAGAAATAGGTGTGATTAATGATGAGCCACCCTATATTGTTAATATTCAAAGCGATCGCCCGCATTACTATGCAAAAGATACTGTTGTTTTAAACATACAGGCCAGAGATGATTGTTCAGTTTGTTCAATCCATATTGACTATTTTAAGAGTACAAGTGATATCATCGCTTACTCCATTTCTGAAGCCATCACACCATCCACAGATAATGTTCAACTCAATCATGAATTTCCACTAGACCTATTAGGCCTGGAAAATGAAAACTATACTATTTTTGCTCGTCTGACAGCAGAAGATAACAAAAAACAGGTTTCAACCACCCCTGAAACATATACAATTGTTGTTATAGAAGATACAGTAGCCCCCATTGCATCAATCAATAAACCTGTTCAGGGATCAATTCTTTATCATAATCAGCAGGTAAGTTTTCAATGGCGGGCAATGGATTCTTCAAAGCTCTCATCTATTTCATTTGTCGCTGGTGGAAACACCATTGAAGAAAAAACGTCTATAAATAAGATTAAAGATGAAGGCGCATTTAATCATACTGTGCCTGCTGACAGCAGTACCTTTAGCATTACAATCCATACAACCGATATTTTTAATAACAAAAGCCGTTCTAACTGGCGATATTCACTTATTCCTGAGGAATCACCGCTTATTTCAATCCGAAGCCCTGCACCATGCTCAAGGCTTTACGAAGGTGAAAAGTTTACCCTTAATGCACTGGTCACTGATAATACACGGGTAGAATCTGTTCGTTTTGTGATGAAACAAGGTAACCAAAACCTTTATGAAAAGGAATTCTCTTCATCAACAATTCAATCGGCGCTTCAAGCAACAGATTATTTATATTACACCATGCGTATGCCACATCGGCCAGAAAAGAATGAACCCGAACTTTTTTTCGCGATCATCGCAACAGATGAAAAAAATAATACTTCAACCATGCCCATTGTATTGGATCATCATGGCTTATGTTCTGATTCAACACAACAAAGCGATATTGCAAACCAATATCCATTGGTTATTTTAGATGATATCATTCCGCCTGAAATTGTATTCATTCAACCCAACACTGCTTTTTATGTCACGCCCGGACAATATTTTTCTTTTGAAGCCAGTGGTGATGATAATTATTATATTGATCACATACTCCCTTTACTTGCGGATGCTTTTGGCAATTATTCAACATTTGATAAACAAACCATAAAGCGACAGGACAGGGATGAAACCATTACCATGCCGAATCCCAATTCATTTGGTTCTGTTGTGTTAGATAAACACTTTTTTGTGGACTGCCAGGGCCGTATTCAATTGCCCTATATTTTTTTTAAACATGTTGGCGAAACATTTTATTTTTCTCTGAAAGTCAATGATCGGGGATATAATTTCAACGAGACGGATCCTTTGCCATTGATTGTTCAAGGAGATACTGAGCCCCCTGAGATTAAAATTATTAAACCAGAAACTTCAGTAAACCAGCATCAAGATGTTTTTGCCCATGTTCAAATTACTGATGACATTTTAATTACTTCATATCATATCTATATTGATGGAGATCCCATACAGACACTGGCTCAAGAAAGTATATCAAATACATCCATTGACTGGTTAACATATGATCCAACATATAGTAAAAATACATTTATCGATCGAGGCAATTTAGCCATTGATTTGTCTGCTTATACAGCAACAGATCAAAATAACAACCAGTTCGTTCTTATTGCAGAAGCAACTGATATTAGTAGTACATCAAGAGAAGTTCAGATTGTTAAAATCCTAGAAGATACGCCGCCGGTTCTTTCAGTAATTAATGAAAGGCCTGAAGACAGACTGGTTAAAGGGGAAGTGTCCTTTCAAACCATTCGTATCGAGGATGATTTTGTTTCTAATGAATCGCCTTTGGCGTATTTTCCAGTATATACGTCATTGTCAGGCATGAGGGGCTTAACAGGTATAACACAAGAAGGCATGGAAGATGAGCAAGATATTCCCATAGTTGCCATTTCTTACCCGGAAGCGAAACAAATGACAGCTTGTTTAAGTATCTCAGGAAAGCCATACCTGACAGTTGAAAATGATCAATTAAAAATATGGCCTGTGCCAATTCATAAATCTGGATTCTTAAAATTGGATTTTGGCAGTGATTATACTGTCAGGTATCATTTAGAAATTTCTCATGATTATCCATGTACAGCCCTCACTGAGAATAAAACCATAACGTCGACAAAAGGAATTGCCTTAACAGAGCTAATAAACCATAGTGAAGAAGATAGAATTACGTATGTCAAAATCACACCAGAAGCATTGACTCAGGATTTTGAAATCGTTGAAACTTTTATTCAGCGTATTCAGGTTGATTCAGCCAATTTAAGAAGAATTCACAAATCTTTAGACAGAGAAACCAAACAGGTTAAAATATTGAACGACAGAGAAATATTTTCTGTGTTTTTGGAAGACTCAACCAATGGTTCTCACACCGCTTTTGTGTCATCACATAGCATGATGACTGTTCGTCATACAACAACCCATCATTTCAGTACGTTCATCCCAACACCCGTGCACTATGATTTCAGTCAACTTGCAATTATTGCGCATGGCATTGATGGATACTCTAGCGAAAGAGGAGATATCCCATTAACAGTTTTATCGACTCGCTCATTTATTGATGACCAGGAGGCGCCAACTCTTACAGTTGTTTCACCCGTTGGTGGTTCAGCGGTTGTTCCAATGGAGCGATTGAATATTCACATGGACATCACTGATAACACGGGTGGCTTTTCAACGTTAAAAATCTATGAAAATCAAAATCTTGTCAGGGAAATTGGTGGTACGTATGGTGTGAAAGATTATAAAATTCCATATGACATTGCCAGGGAATTAACTGGTGGAGAATTAAATATGTTGTTTGTGGTTGAAGATTACAGTCATATGGAGACTTCTACAGAAATAACCTTGCCCATTCATGACAATGCCCCACCAGAAATAGATATTTCAGCCTTTTCATCTTATATGGTGAATGGACAATATCAGCGCGTTCTGACAGACCCCATTCGTTTGAATTATGGAGAATTCTGGGTTCGAATTGGAGAATCATTCAAGATAGATATCAATTTAAGGGATGATTCGGAAGTCAAACAGTATGCCATTTATCGCCTGGATGCATCTGGTAAGCGTTTGGGATCAGCAATTTGTGAAAAGCAATTTTCTTCAAAATGCCCAGACCCAGCCATTACAAACGCACCGGTCAATTGCACCATAAATTTTATCTGGAACGAGCCCACACAATTTGAAATCACATTAGAAGATAACTATGGCCTATCGAGCAGTCGTATCATTCTTGTGCATCCTGTATTTAATATGTCACCTCAGATTCATTTTGTTACACCTGTCAAAGATCAGGAAATTGTTGCCGGAACATTTTATATTATGGTCAGTGTTGCTGTAACTGATGATCGTATGCTCAGTGATCAGCATATTGAAATTTTTGCAGATGATATTAAATTGCATACACTTTCTGTACCAACAGGTCGTGGTGTGATTGGTGGTCTTGAATCCCTTCGACACGCATTTCAGGATATGTATGACGAAATTGAAAGGGTATATTCAGTTTCAATGGCAGATGAATATGGAACAATGAATAGCCCCCATGCACGACAATGTACATTTGTCATGTCTGTGCCTGAAGGTCTGGTTCGAGCCAACGAACCGGTAAAGCTGCTTGCGCGTATCAAAGATTCTGATGGTGCCATGGGAACACATGAAATTACAATGAAAGCTGCTGCTGATACAATAAATCCTGAAATAGCAATTACGCAACCAGAAATTGGATATGGTCCAATAGAAGACACCGATTTTACATTAAGTTTCAGGGCTTATGATAATGTCAAAGTTTCACAAATACAAGTTTATCAATCGTATGGCATGAGAGATCCCCTTGGAAATTACTATCAGACCGAGTATGGCTCACCCATATGTTCTAAATTGGATATTCCGCCGCATGATTTCGAACCCATAACAACATTGAATATTGATACTGAAGAATACCACACATTCGTTCATGTCAAACGACTTCAGGATATTCTATCGGATTTACCAGACATCCCGCTTACTGAAGACACATTATATGATGTATGGATTCGGACTGAAACACGAGATACATCGGGCAATCTTCGTATCAGAGAAGTCAGTTATCCAGTCCGCTTTGATGAGCGACCGGTTGTGGATATCATGTCGCCAGTCAATGGCGAACGTGTGGTTGAAGGAAGCAATCTGGTTGTCAATGTCAATGCCTTTGATGATGTTGCCATTGATTCCCTTCGTCTGGTTGCCATTCAAAGTGAGACCAATGAAGAAATATTCAATGTGCTGTTAAAACAGCCGCCTTATCAGTTTCAGATAAAGGTGCCTGCTTATGATCATGATAATAAAGGCAAGAACAATATTAACCTTCATGTGGAAGCCATTGATAGCTATGGTTCTACATACAATGATCTGGATAAACACAGAGCTGTTGAAGACATTTCTGTTGAAATTGTTCAGGATCAACCACCAACGATTGTGATTGGACAACCCCAAAGTAATGCAGTCATCACTGAAGGAAAATATCTTCTCATTCAGATAAATGCCATTGATGATATTGGGTTGAATTATGTGGAATTGTCCATATCCGGATTGATTACTGGCAATAAATCTTTTGTAGACAATCGATTTCCTTATGAATTTTATATTGAAGTTCCTTATGGACAGGCAGGAACAGACTTATTGTTATCTGCAAAAACACAGGAAATGTTGGGTGAACAACGCATTGCCCAAACAGCTTTCCAAACAATTGTACATGTGATCAAAGATACGATTCCGCCTGAGATAATTGTTCATTATCCCAAACTTGAGGGATCGACAGCTGTTGAAAAAAGAGCATTGAACTTTGATGCTGAAATTACAGACAATGTTCGTATCAGTCATGTTCAGGTAGATCTGCTGGCAGATATCGACAATGATGGTACATTTGTCGAAACAGAAACCATTGCCAAAAAAGTGATGATCAATCCGCCATTTAAAGGTATTTTTCTACTGAAGACCATTCAAGCATATCGAAAAGAATACACATCAACGGCCAATTTACCCCTTAAGATCAAATTTACAGCAAAAGATCCTGCTGGAAATGCATCCACAGAAATTCGGCCTATTACACTGCTTCCCAATGAACCGCCGGAGATAAAACAGATTCAAATTTTAGATAATCGTGGCTTTAATCTGGGAAACAATTTAAAAGAAGTGACTGAAGCACGATCGATCATCGTTAATGTTATTGCCAGTGACAGGGAGTCAGGCATTAAAAAAATTCAATTGCTTCAATCCCTTGGGAATAAAGATCATTTTGAAACAATCGGTATTGACGAAGCTGCGCCCTTTCAATTTCATATAAAAATACCCACTGGACATAGCAATGAACAGATTCATTTTACTGCAGAAGCCACTGATGTTGACAGTTATACGTCTGGAACAGCAATGATCCGATCTTTAACCATTATAGAAGACCAGCCTCCTGAAGCAACGATTATCAAGCCTGAAAACGATGATTCGGTTGTGATCAGAGGACAGGATATTGAGGTTTTTGTTGAGGCGATCGATGACCTTGGTTTTGATGGTATCGACAGAGTGGTCTTTTATATTGATGATATTCCTGTCACCACCTCGTATAATTCCTATGCAGAAGTAACAGGTTCCTTTGCAATGGAACATATCTATCGGGCATTCATTGTTCCCCCTGAAGGTGCGCGGGGAATGGAAATCTATGCCATTGCATATGATCAATTGGGACACTCCGGAAGAACCCAGACTATCAGAGTCGGACAAATTGATGATACTGTTGAACCTGAATTATCTGTATTAAGTCCGATTGATAGAGACATTCTGACACAAGGCGAAAAAATTAATCTAATAGCATCTGTTGTGGACATTGGTGTTGAAACAGAGCGTCATGTATATATGCAATTTTTTCGAGAATATATGGATACATCGGGGGAATGGATCACCATTACACAAACGCAACAAATAGAATTGATACGCGATGACAAGCGTGATCAGGAAAGTCAGATACCTGTTAGTGATCCGGAAAAACATGTATATATTTATTGGAAAGAATTTGCCAATGGCAGTATTTTAAGCCGGTCAAATTTGTTTAACGAACGTGTTAGACTTATCTCCAGTGTTCACACCAAAAATCACACTATTCAACAAGAAACCACTTATGAAGTTGGATTAAGTTGCAGTGAAAAGGTTTATTATGCGTCGGTTGAAAAGAATTACACACAGGTTCAACAGGAGGGGTTCCCAGAACCAAAAGATATTTATTATTCAGCCATCGACCAATTTAAAGGAATAAAACGAACCGGTGCGCTCATTGGTGCCTGGTCGATCCATGATCCCATGAGACTGGAATCCGACCTCGGTAATTTGACAATACCTGATTGTATTAATGGCATTACATTTTATCCCAGAACAGGTTTGTTTATTGCTGATGATATCAATGATGCGGCTCATGATGGAGCTGGAGGACATTTTATCTATTCAGAATTATTGGCCGGGGCATCTGAAATGTTTTGGGGTGCCATTACTGAAATTCAAGCAGATGACAATATTTTACTTGCAGCAAAAACTGGCATTCCACTGGAGGATCTTAAGCAGAATGCACTTGATGTTACTGAGCATTCTTTCTCATCATCATTAATCGGTAAAATTAAGGCATATCTCGAAACAGGACGTGTCGATGAAAACCGCAATGGTGAATTATTACTATATACCACACAAAATGGTGAAGATCAATTTGGACTGCCCTATTTACTCATCGGGCGCATAGAAATGCCCTATAATCGGCTATATGGACTTTGCCGAAAGGATGATCTTGCTTTTGTTGCCAATGGTCCGGGTGGTATTCAGGTAATTGATATCAGTAATTACAAGTCACCTTATCATGTTGGCTATATCAAACCCAATGGCTTTGCACGTGATGTAGCAATCTATGGCCGTTATCTTGTGATTGCAGCCTCTTTGGAAGGTATTGTCATTGCGGATTTAATGGAACCCTCCATGCCCATTATTTCAACACTGGATACCTTGGGCCTTGCCAATCGTTTATTTATTGAAGGAGACCGTGTTTATGTGGCAGATATGTGTGGCAGTGGTCAAATATCGCAATTAAATGTCATATCTTTAAAAGACCCATTCAATCCAAAGCTGCTCCAAACTATTCAACTAAAGCCAGCAAGGAAAGATCTGGTTGCTGATGGTGTTTATGATGTATTTGTCAAAAGTGGAAAAGCCTATGTAACTGTTCATTATTCTGATCAGGAAGATCAACCTGCCCAGTCGGTGGTTG
>Ga0272440_1003400_pt1 | contig 11902 bp, 8 predicted proteins | sample SSMMMBAug17_FD_192440 | JGI IMG/M metagenome (GOLD analysis project Ga0272440, IMG submission 192440) | Marine sediment archaeal communities from Little Sippewissett salt marsh, Falmouth, MA, United States - SSM-MMB-Aug17 | ecosystem: Environmental > Aquatic > Marine > Wetlands > Sediment ... | reverse complement strand
TATCATATCTTCTAAAATGATGATAAGCCTTATCCATATTGCCATATAATAATTTACTTGAAGGTAATATACTAATTAATTTCCCTTTATATGGGAGCATTTTATAAAGTTTATAAATTAGAGATTTGTCATTTTTAATATGCTCAAAAAAGTTTACGCTGAATATTGTATCAATATTATTTTTTTTTATTAAATCTATAAGCTTGTATGTTTCAAATTCAATATCCATTGCTAAAAAGTCTAATTTGTGAATATTTTCAAAATTCTTTAAAGATTGATTTATAAATTCAATATTTTTATCAATTCCTAAAATATAATTTGCACCATAATTTAAAAGAATCTTTGTTGCATTTCCAGTACCACATCCAAGTTCTATAATATTTTTATTTTCAATAAATTTTTTTATTGTTGAAATTATATGTTCATAATAATTGTCTTTTTGACTCATAATATTTAAATCATTTTTTATTATTTTGTTTAATAATCTATTATCATGATTTATTAATTCAATATTTTTGTTCATATATAACATTTTTTGACATATTTAACTTATTATAATTTTTATTTTTTTATTGCATAAATAATTATTTTTGTTCCTGGATTAATATAGATAGATTTTGATGGAAGGGATTTAAAAATTTTAAATAATAAAATAAAAGGTATTTTTAGTAAAGGAGATATTAATCCAATTCGACTGGCTAAATGGTCAAATCGAAAAGTATGCCCCCAAAAATTTATATAAATAATCTTAAAACCAAGCCTATTTAATAAATTTTGAAGATTATTTCTATCAAAAAAAAATAAATGTTCCCTAAACCTTCTGAAATCTTCAAGTCTCTTCCCAATTATTTTAGACATAAAACTATCAGAATCAATTGTTGAAATAACTAAAATACCACCAGGCAATAATGAATTGTAAATATTTTCAAATACCTTGAATGGATTTTGAAAATGCTCAATAACATCTAAAATAACAATAGCATGAAATTTTTCCTTTTCATGATCGATAATATTTTCATAATTTGCGTATTTTATTGGAATTTTTTGATATTTATTCAATTTTGATATAATATTTTTGTTAAATTCAACTCCCTGACATTTAAATCCTGCAAAGGCTGCTTCTTTTAAAAAAAATCCAGGGCCGCAGCCTATTTCTAAAAGTTTTGTTTTATTAAATTTAAACATATTTGATTTTATTAATAATTTTTTTAATTTCAGTGCTATTTTTCTAAATTGGTGCTGCTTATTAAATTTTTCAGCAAAATAATCAGCATATCCAAATATTGAAAGATTGTGACCTTTGTAAAAATTTATATTTTTAAAATAAGAATCTGAATTATATAATTTTTTAAGTTCTTCAATATTTGGCTGTGGACTTAAATATTTAAATTTGCATTTTTTACATTCATATATTTTATGCTCACCAAAATCATATTTTAACCTGAATGAACAGGAATAAAAACAAAGCGGGCATTTTGAAAATTTAATATTATTCATTTTGAATTATTATTATTAATATTATTATTGAAAGAAATTGTACAATTTCAAATGGACTAAAGCAGACAGCGCAGAAATAAACATTTCTAATTCTAATGGATCTTGTGGTGGGTAGTAATTCTAAGGCAACAAAAATTTTTAGTCTGGAGTCCCAAATCTTTAGATTTGGGTGTCAGTTATTTTTGATGGTCTCGTAATAAGTCCAAAAATGAATAATTTTGACAATGTAACATTCGTGTCATTTCGGTAAGCATGGGTTATTTTATGTTTTTTGCATATTTGACAGAATTCCGCTTGCTAACGCGTGCGGCTCTGATTCGTTAATATATGCTTGTTAACAGAGCCACGAGCGTTAGCAAGCGGTTTGTAATTAATGCGAAAATTTTATATGTCAAGGCATGCTTACCGAAAGGACGCTAACATTCTGAAATTGTTAATAGCTATTCTGAGAAATTGATTTTTTACAAGATTATCATTCTATTTGAAATTTTTGACGCCCAAATCTAAAGATTTGGGACTCCAGTCAAGGAATTTTTATCGTCCTATATTTGTTTAAAAAAACAAAATTTTGATAATAATAAAATTTTTTGTATGAAAAAAAATTTCTATTTATGCAATTATTATTCCTAATTATGCCACTGCAACTTGATCTCTTCCATTTTCTTTTGCAATGTATAACGCTGCATCAGCAGCCTGAATTACATTATTGATACCAGGGCCATGTTCAATATATGCAGATACACCTAAAGAAGCAGTAATATCAAGAATTTTATTTTTATATCTGATTTTTACATCTTTTTTTATACCTGCTCTTAATTTTTCAGCCATTTTTTTAGTTTCTTCAAGTGATAATTCAGGCATGATAAGCATAAATTCTTCGCCGCCATACCTACATGCAATATCCTCATCTCTAACATCTTTTTTTATAAAAGCAGAAAGATTTTCAAGTACCGCATCACCAGTTTCATGGCCGTATGTATCATTAAATTTTTTAAAATGATCAATATCAATCATTACAACACCTAAATTTTTATTATATTTTTCACATCTGCTTGCTTCTCTTTCAATACTCTTTTCCATATACCGCCTGTTATATAATCCTGTCAAGGGATCTTGAATTGATTCCATACGCAGGCTTTCCCTTAATCTTAAATTAACAAGAGAGAGCGCATAATGTTCAACAATTCTATTTATAATTATTTTTTTTTCTTTAAATATTTTTTGAAAATCGTTTTCAGAATAATTACCAAAGCAAATATGTAAAACACCTAAAGCTTCTCCTTGAGCAACAATTGGTGTGCATAAATACCCATTTATAATTTTAGAGGATAAATGTTTACAAAAAGGGCCAATTTCTTTTGATTCAACAAAATGCTCTTTTCCTCTTCTGAGTGCCCAACAATCATCAAAACTTAAAAGAGTTGTTTTTGATAATTGAAAATCTCCCCAGCAAGCCATTATCTCCATTCTTGTTCTTGTTTCATCAATAATGCAGAGATAGCCTGAGTCATTTGAAAACAATTGTTTACAAGCACTTTCTAAAATTCCATATGTTTCAAATTCATTTTTACACGCATGAAGTAAATCACTCATCTGGTTTATTCTTGTCATTTCTAAATTACGTTGTTCCTGCTCTTTGATAGATATTGAGAGCTTTTTATTTGCACTGATCAATTCTGTAGTTCTATTTTTTACAAGGTCTTCTAATTCTTCTTTATGCTTTCTGATCTGTTCTTCAGCAAGCTTTCTATTTGTAATATCAACAAGTGAGCCTTCGTAGTACTTTACATTTCCATAATTATCAAACACTTTTCTGGCAGATAAAATAGTCCAAATTTTAGTTTTATCTTTACGAAACATAAGCGCCTCAATTTCAAAAGAGATTACCTCATCAGAAAGACTTTTTATAAAATAATTAGAATCTTTTGTAGTGGTATAGCACTGCTCTGAAATACTATATATTGAATTTACAAGATCATCTGAGGAATCATAACCTAAAATCCTTGCAATTGCTGTATTTGCACTAACAAACTTAGCATTTAAAGTACATTGAAAGATACCTTCTACAGCATTTTCAAAAATACTTCTGTATTTTTGTTCTGCCTGATGAAGGTCATTCATTTGTTTTTTTATTTTTTTGCCCATTTCCTTTAAAAAATCGACAAGAGGTTGAAATTCCATAGCAGGTGCCGTCAAATTTGAAGTTTCATAATTTCCATTTGAATAAGCTTTAAATATTTCGCTAAAATGATTAAAAGGTTTTCTTAAAAAAATTCTAAAGAAAAAACCAGTTAAAAGAGTTAATGTGCATAAAATAACAAGTATAGTTGTGATGCTGATAATTAACATTTGTTTATATGTTTGTCTAGTATGTAATGTTGTCAGCCCAAGGTGTATTCTTCCTACCAATTTTCCTGAATGCAAAACATTTGTAACGCGGCGTATCCTCTGTTCTTGCTCATCTTTTTCTATTTGAAAAAGAATACTGTTGTTGTTATCGATTACTTTCAGGTTAGTAATATATCTATCCTTTGAATATATTTTTCCTATTCTTTTAACTGCCTCTGTTTCTAGATCCCAAAGAGGTATCTCAAGACTTTCAGCCAAAATAGTAATATATTCATTTGCTCTTATTTCAAGACTATCCTGCGCTTTTTTAACTGAGTTATATAGATTGATAGCGATTGCAACTGCAGATACAATAATTACTGATAAGAGAAGACTGAAAGTCAAATTTCGTGATATTGAAGGTTTCTTTTTATTTTCAATATAACTTGAAACAGGCCTTAGAAAATTTTCGTTAATACTTTTCATAACTTACCTCAATTTAAAAATGGTGAATATACGCGCATATCAAAAGGATATGGGACAATACTGTTTAATTAATAATTGGAGTCCCAAATCTTTAGATTTGGGTGTGAAATAATAACAAAAAAATGTGTGTTTTATATTAATGTGTACTATGCACTCTCGAATCTAAAAATTTGGGACTCCAATTATAATGCAAAAGCATTGCCTCCCCCATCCGATAGATACGCCCCTAAATATATAGATATGTTAATTGATTTTTTACTTGAAATAGACAATGTAATTGGATATTTCTAACAAAAATTTGAAAAAAAATTTTTGAAAATTTAGAAAATGATTAAATTTTGAGGTTTGAAGATTACTAACTATCTGTTTATTTAAGATAATAATATTTGAATGAATAATTAAATAATAATTGAATTTGGTTCAATTTTATGTTAACTTTTAAAAAATGTAAAAAAATTATCATTTTTCATAGATTGAATTATGAAAATATTCTTATAATATCTTAAATATATTAATGATAAAAATTTTCTAAAGTATAAATTCTTAATATCCGATAACATATAAAACGAAAAAAGGCCAGAAAGGAGGTGAATTTAGAAAATCATTTACTGGCCTGGCCAAATTTTAAACACGTAATATTTATTTTTTATTAATCAAAAAACATAAAATCAGGAGGAACTAACTATGCCAATGACAATAAACACAAACGTTGCATCGTTGAATGCTCAACGATATTTAGGACAAAGCCAGAGAATGCTAAGCAAGTCTCTCTCACGCTTGTCCTCAGGTTTAAGAATTAACAGTGCAAAAGACGATGCTGCTGGTCTTGCTATTACCGGACGTATGACAGCACAAATTAGAGGATTAAATCAGGCAGTAAGAAATGCTAATGATGGTATTTCTCTTGCTCAAACTGCTGAAGGTGCATTAACAGAAAGTTCAAACATTTTACAACGTATGAGAGAACTTGCTGTTCAATCATTAAATGATACAAACAGTGCAGATGATCGTGCTAATCTCCAAAAAGAGATTGTCCAATTAAGAGCTGAATTATCAAGAATTGCTGTAAATACTCAGTTTAATGGTAAAACAGTTTTGGACGGCTCTTTTGAAGAACAGAAGTTTCAAATTGGAGCAAATGCAGATCAAATAATATCAATGTCTATTGATAGCGCTAATACAGACGTTCTAGGTGAAGCTGATTCATGGACATTAGTAACTGAAGGTGCAGTCTCTGATTCTCTTGCTGCTTCAACATCTTACACTGGTACAAAGAATGTTTTAGATACAGAAGATATTATGATTAAATCAGTTAAGGCTACAAGAACAGTTGATGTTCTAGCTCAGGCTAGTGCAAATGAGATTGCTACTGCAGTTAATGCTGAAACAGCTAATACTGGAGTTAAAGCAGAGGCTTTAACATATGCAAAATTAAGTAATTTTAGTTCATCTGGAGAAGTTTATTTTAAATTACATGGTTCTACATATGCTTCAATACATGCAACTGTTTCAGGTGGTGGTTTATTAAATGGTGTTTGCGATGTTATAAATTCACAGATTGGAATTACTGGAATTACAGCAACATTAAGTGACGATGCATCTGAAGTATTACTTTTTAGCTCAAATGGATATAATGTTGGTATTGAAGATATGATCATGATAAGGGGTAGTGGAGCACAAGTTACATTCACAGGATTTAAAGCTGATGGGTCAACTCAGTCTGGAGTTGGACAAACAATAACCTGTGGTGGTATTGCTACTTTAGTATCTAATGGTCTCCTTTCTAATGCAGATTATTCAGATGCATTAGATGGCGTAAGAAAAGGAAATGGTACAAATACTTTGAACACTAATCTTCAAGTAGGCAGTGCAGATGCTTTCATTATTACAGGTTCTATAGGAACAAAGACATTTAGTTTATCAGCTGGAGGAACTGGTGGATCTGCAAAAGATGTTGCTGATAATGTCGCAAATTATAGTTCAACTACTGGAGTAACAGCAAAAGCTGTTACATATGCTAAACTATCAGGTTTAATGTGTACTGGAACTATTAGTTTCTGGTTGCAAGGAAAAAATGATCAAAGTGCACAAATTACAACAAGTGCTTCTACCAGCAGCTTGCAAAATATAGCAAGTTCTATTAACTTGCATTCAACAACAACAGGTGTTGTTGCTACATTTAATTCAGCACAAAATTCAGTATTGCTCTATAATTCAGAAGGTTATGAGATAGGAGTTCAGGATGTTCAATTTGCTCATACAAGTTATGCAATCCAATTCCAGGGAGTAACAGCAAATAGCTCAGGTGTAACTGGTGGTACAGCAGTATCATTATATGGTGATAGTACTGCAGATAGTAGTTTTGTTGGTGGTTCTGTAATATTTGAATCTGTTGATAAATGGCAAAACTTTTCATTACAAACAGTTTATGGAACATCAGCAGAAATATTCGCTTCAGCAGGTTCAGCAACATCTATTGCTGTATCTGAAGCTCAGGGAACAAGTGACAGTAGTGTTGTTGGAGGTAACGTTATATTTTCATCAACAGCAGTAGATTTTACATTATCTTCAGGTTCAAGTGGTATGTTATTTAATTCAACAAACTCTTATGGTACTGTTACAAGAGATGGTATAAGCGTTGATGCTATGGATATTGGAACAAGAAGCGGTGCAGAACAGGCTATTAGTATAGTTGATGGTGCATTAGATTATATTGCAAATATTAGAGCTGATCTTGGTTCATATCAAAACAGATTCGTTTCAACTATTTCAAACTTGCAGAATGTTTCTGAAAACCTTTCAGCTTCACGATCAAGAATATTAGATGCTGATTTCGCAAGTGAAACCGCTGAAATGACTAAATCACAAATATTAATTCAGGCAGGAACAGCTATGCTTGCACAGGCTAACCAATTACCTCAGCAAGTCCTTTCACTTCTTGCTTAATTATAATTTTTAATATTTTCCTTTCCGGGCTTAGTCCCGGAAAGGATTTTTTAAATTATTATTATATTACTGATAAACTTAATCAATAATATAATAATACTTTAAAAAAATAATTTAAAAAAAAAATTTTTAAATTTTAATATAAGGAGTATGAATCATGAGTGATGTAAGTAGTGGTACTTTTTCAGTTGGAGGCTTGATGTCGGGTATAGATACTGACAGTATGTTTACTCAATTAGAAGCTGCCATGCGTAAGCCCATTGAGCTGGCAGAAGAAAGAAAAAAAGAATTTGAGCTTAAATTATCTGTTTATAGTACTTTACAGAGTAAGCTTGAAACGTTAAGAACAGCAGCACAAGACATGGATAATGAAAGTGAATTTTTTTCATACTCTGCTAACTCTGAAGATACTGATATTTTAACTGCAACAGCAACTTCAAGTGCTGTAGCTGGAAGCTATGATATAAAAGTAAATCAACTGGCAAGAGCTCATACAATAAGAGTAGCCGGAACATATTCAAGCAGTGATACCTTAGGAACCGGTACATTGACAATAAAAGTAGGCGATAATGACGCTGTTGATGTCGATGTAACTTCATCAAATAATACAATTTCTGATTTAGCAAATGAAATAAACAGCATGGAAGAATTAGATGTGCGTGCTAATGTAATTTTTGATGGCGATGAATATATTTTAACTCTTACATCAAAAGATACAGGTGAAGATAATATTATTACTGTTAGTGTTGATGACTCAGATGGAGGAGATTATGATGATTCAGGATTATCAAAATTATCTTATGAAGCTTTTAAATCAAAAAGTTTTTCGGGTACAAAAACAGATGCCCTGGGTATGACTGATGGAACTCGAATTGAAATAAATGATGCCTATGATATAATTGTAAACAGCACTGATTCTTTGCAGGATATTGCTGATAGAATTAATGATTCATCAAATTTTTACACAAAAGGTGATACAAGCGCCTATGCTGGAAATGCAACAGTTGCAAAAGCAGTTGTAGTTGAAGATGATGATGGAAAATATTATTTAAGAGTCGATGGTGTTGAAAACTGGAGAATAAGGGATTCAATAAACACTGCTTCAGAAAATTATATGACAAATTCATCTCTTGACTATAACACCATCTATAGAGATAATAACACTTATTTTTATACAGATTCATCAATAGCCACAACTCAGCAAATGGTCGGTGACAGATCAGTTATTGTAAATGGAACTACAATAACTGTAACAGATGGTTATATCGGAGATATAGCCAATGAAATAAATAATGCAAATTGTGGCGCAACAGCCAGTCTTATAGCTGACCCTGATGATTCAAATAATGTTTTTCTCAAAGTTACAGGTGTTACAGATTGGAGTACATCTGAAGCTGAACTTGCTGGAAAACAAATAGTAAATACTCAAATGACAAGAACTCAAATAGCTCAAGATGCTAATATTACGTTAAATGATGGAACAAGTAGTGGATTAACAATTAAACGTTCAACAAATTCAGTAGCTAATGTTATTGGTGGTGTTACTATTAATCTAAAGCAAAGCATTGAAGAAGATGATGATAATGATAAATATATAACTGTTACAGTTGACAAAAGTTCATCAGGTATTTCTGAAAAAATTACATCTTTTGTTGATGCATATAATGAAATTATTAATTATATTGCTGAACAACAGGCTAAAAAAAATCCTGAAACTGAAGAAACAAAATCTTTAGAGGAAGGCCTTCAGGATCTTTTAAAAGTTCTTGCAGGAGAAGAGCTTCCAGAAGATGAGGATGATGAATATGGTCCATTACTTGGAGACAGCACAGCTAATTTAATTAAAAATACTATCATGCGTATAATGTATAATGATGTCTCTGGTGTAAATGACAGCTATAATAATCTCTCAGATATTGGGATCACTATGAGATATGGAAGACTTGAAGTAGATTCAACTGTTTTAGAAAATGCCATTTCTGATGATGCGGATTCAGTAATGCAATTTTTTACAAATGATGATGATGATTCAGAGGGGCTTGCTGTTCAAATGATTGATATTATAGATAATATAGTTGAAAAATATAAAGGAGAACATGAGGGGGTACTGGCTACTGCAAAAACAGCTTTAGAAACAAATATTATTACTCAAAACGATAGAATAGGTGATATAGAAGATCATATTGAAAGTGAACTTGAAATCTTACGATCTCAATTTAACACATTAGAGGTATTAATGGGGGATTATCAAACAACAAGCTCATATCTGGCTAATCAAATTAGTTCTTTATCGTAATCATTTTTTAATATATATTATTTTTAATATTTCAATATTAAAAGAAAGGATTTGTTATGTCTCCTATTGGATATTCAGCATATAATAAAGCTGCAGAACAAACAACAGACAATAAAGAAAAAATATTATTAATGCTTTTAGATGGTGCTATTCGTTTTACAAGATTCGCGAAAATGGGTCTTGAAAGAAAAAGTCCAAAATTAAAAGGTGAAAATATATCAAAGGTTATTGCAATTATTTCTGAATTAGATTGTGCATTAGATAAAGAAGTTAATGAAGAATTAGTTTACCATTTATCAGGACTATATCAATATATTTTAACAAGATTAACCCATGCAAATATTAATAATGTTGCAGAGCCCTTACAAGAGGTAGAAGAAATTCTTACTAAAATTAAAGAAGGATTTGAAGGGATTGTAACATCAAAAAGTAAATCTAACGTCCATATTAAAGACGAAAGCGTTGATTCAGATAATTCTACACAAAGATTATCTCTGGCAGCTTAATTTTTTACTTTACGAATTCATATTTTCTAGTATATTATATTAAAATTTTAATTAAATTATTTTTAAGGATATATTCATGACTGACAATATAAATGATAATAATTTATCTCAAGTTGATAATAATAAAGTACAAACTTTGTTAAAAGTTTTAGAAGGTTCGATTTTATTCACACAAAATGCCAGAGAAGCAATGAACAACAATGATGATCGCACAAAAAGTGAAAATATTTCTAAAGTTATATCAATTTTAACCCAATTAGATTGTGCATTAGATATTAACGTTGGTGGAGAATTAGCCCAGAATCTATCTGGTCTGTATAAATATATGATGAATAGACTAACTTATGCAAATATTCAAGACGATCCAGAAATTTTAAATGAAGTAATTAGTTTACTTACAAATATAAAAGAGGGATTTGATGGAGCTGCTTTAAAAACAACAGATAACACTACAATTAATAAAAATATATCAACAAATCAAAAATCAAACGAAAGAGGTTTACGAATTGACATTTAATTCTCATAAATTAACATATGCAAGACTGGTTAAGGTAACTAAAAAACTATGTGATGCATTAGAAAATAAAAGCTATTCAGAACTTGATCAGATTGCAAAAGAACATAAAAAAATATTAAAGAAACTAAATGAAATTGGAATCACCAAAAATAAAGAACTGCTAGATTCCCTAAAAAGTGTTAATGCATATATTGATCATGCAATGTTAAAAATCAACACCAGATATAATGACGTTCGAGAAAAAATATTGATAATTATGAAAAGAAAAAAACAAATAGCAGCCTATGGTAAAAAATAGAATAAATATAGAAAAAAATTAATATTATAATTTAATTAAAATATAAGGGAGGGTTTCATTATGAGTACTGTTAATCAATATAACACTTCTGTAAGTTCAGTAACTGGCCCTGCAATGCCTGTAAATTTTGATCCAAAAAAATATGCAGAGCAGGAGATGATTGAAAAGGATAAAAATAATGATCCATCAATCAAGGCTGAACCAAAGATTAAGACTGCAAAAGCATTCTCAACCGAAAAAAAAGATATGCAAATTTTGCGTCCAAATAAGGAAGTTGAAAAACAAAAGTCCTTAACTGAAGAAATTCCTGAGGATGCAAAAGAAGCATTATCAACAAAAGAAGGAATTGATGCTTTTGCCAAAGTATTGGAAGATTATGCAAATAATGTGCATAATGTTAATTTAAAATTTGAAGTCCATGAAGCTACTGGTGAATTTGTCATTAGAGTATATGATGAAGAAACAGATGAGATTATTAGAGAAGTTCCACCTGAAGAGCTTTTAGATCTGGCAGCAAAAATGGAACAAATGATGGGCGTTTTGCTTGACGAAAAAGTTTAATTTTGAAAATTTCCCGGAGATGGATTTAATGTAGTGAATTAATATCTGTTTTAAGTATCATTCTCGAATAATCATTATCGAAATCCGCCTTATTGAAATATAATAGAATATCCGGGAAATTTTTTTTTCTTTTAAATATAATGTAACTAATTTGGGCAAACAAACCTTTATTAGTGGATAATAAGCTCTTCTTTTATTTACACATAATTTATTTTAAATCCATTATAATCCAATTTTGATTTTTTCAATCCTGTGAGGTGTATGTCGGTGTTAGTCCTTACTAAACTATATTGCCTTAAATAGTGCAATTTAAATGTATGTATCCAAAAAAAATTATTATTATTTGTATTTACTAATTTTATAATCTTCAACCAATAAAAAAATAATAAATTTTTAAAATAAAATACTCCTTAATTCCATCAGTTATTATTTTTTTATAAAATTAACTCTTTTCATATAAACCATTC
>Ga0272440_1003399_pt1 | contig 11903 bp, 8 predicted proteins | sample SSMMMBAug17_FD_192440 | JGI IMG/M metagenome (GOLD analysis project Ga0272440, IMG submission 192440) | Marine sediment archaeal communities from Little Sippewissett salt marsh, Falmouth, MA, United States - SSM-MMB-Aug17 | ecosystem: Environmental > Aquatic > Marine > Wetlands > Sediment ... | reverse complement strand
TAAAAACTGATTTTTTTAACATGTACGTATTTTATTTATACGTTCACGTTAAAAAAAATAATAAAATACAGTTTTTTCAACTAAATAGCGCTATTTTTTGGTGTAACGTGTACGCTTTATCCGACTTTCAGGATATTAAAGCTACAAAGGATGTGATAATTAATTCTTCATGTAATTATACTTTGTATCTTAACTGATACGAAATAAATAACTTCTCAACCCCTAAATATGTGGAAAAATGATGAAGGAGATCAATTTAAAAAAACAATTTAAAAACCTGAGTATCGAAAAATCTTTTAAGTTATATCGACACTTGTGGCGGAAAGCGGAACAATATGAAGTATTATTTAACTTTCCGATTCATCTTGATATAGAGCTATCAGGACGTTGTAATTTAAAATGCGAAAATTGCTTTCAAAACAATTTGATCAAAATGCCTCTTGGTTTTATGAATTTTGGTTTGTACAAAAAAATAATTGATGAAGGTGCTTCAAAGGGTTTATGTTCTGTAAAACTTCAAGTAAGAGGTGAATCTTTTTTACATCCAAATATTTTTGATGCGATTCAATATGCAAAAGAAAAAGGAATACTGGATATACAAATAACAACAAATGCAACAATGCTGAATGAAGCGTTTAGCACAAAGATTATAAACTCTAGTTTGGATGGAATTATTTTTTCAGTTGATAATCAACATAGAAAAAGTTTCGATTCACAATTATCTGAATTGAAAAACTATTCATCTGTAGAAAAGTCAATCAAAACATTTTTGGTTATTCGGGAAGCGCTTGGATCAAAAAAACCCTGGGTAAGATTACAAACTTCTATAGAAGAAACTGACCTTTCATCAATAGAAAGAAATAGAGACCATATTAAAACAAAATTTCCACAAGCGGATTTAATTGCTATTAACAGAATTCAAAACTATAAGGATGATGAAGATACTTATCCTGAAATACAAAAGAATTATCGCCTATTACCATGTTGTTTTTTAATGCAAAGAATGGCAATTTATTGGAATGGTGATATAACGACCTGTTGTATGGATTATAATAATCGTTTTCAAGTTGGTAATGTAAAAGATAACAGTATTCAAAAAATCTGGCTTTCCCAAAAGATGCAAAAGTTTAGAAATCTTCACCTAAAAGGAGGAAGAGTCCATATGTCTATATGCAAACACTGTAATGTATGCACAGAAAGTATCTCCGAAACAATTTTTGTGGATAATACCCCAAGACACTTTGCAGATTTAAATTAAGAAAAAGGGACAAAAGATATAGACAAAAAAGAAAACAATAATACATTTGTGCTATGGTCAAGTTATAAACGAAAATTAAGAACATTGTTAAATTTTGAAAATTTGTACAAAAGAGCTTCCCCATAGTAATCTTTAATAATTTCCCTTTTTTAAGCAGGCTGACTCACTATTTGATACGTTATAAAGTCTGAAATAATTATTGACAAATCAATTGCACACTGTAGAGAAAATATTTTTTTATCTCGAAATGTGAGATCCAACATAATAGATGCAGAAACTATAGAAATTCCTGGATTTATCAGCCAATACACAACAGTTTACAAAAAATAAATATCATATAAGATATTGGGCAGTTTTTATATATATCCCAATTTATCAGTTAATGACATTGGCAATAAAAATTGACACTTTTTTATAAAAAATATATGGAGAATGCTAATAATGTATATAATTGCTGAGATAGGATTTAATCATGAAGGTAGTATGGATGTCGCTGCAAAAATGATTCAATCTGCTGCTGAATCTGGTGCAAATGCAGTAAAATTTCAGACATACAAAGCCAATGATATCCTTATGCCATATAACGCAAACTATGAAGCGATACAATGTGGCGAAATAGATATAAATCAACATATTGAATTGTATCAAATTGCTAATGATAATAAAATAGAATTCATTTCAACACCTTTTAATCCAAGAGCTGTTGAACTTCTTGAAAAAATTGGTGTTTCTGCATATAAAGTCGCTTCAATGGATTGCACAAACAAGTATTTACTAAAATACATAGCTCAAACAGGAAAACCAATTTATATATCTACTGGAATGGCAACCTTAAATGAAATAGCAGAAACCCTACATTTTCTTAATGAACAGATGTCTACTAAGATAACTATAATGCATTGTTTGTCTCTATATCCAGCAGATGCTCAAAGCTTAAACCTAAATATAATTCCTTTTTTAAAACAAATTTTTGGTGTGCCAGTAGGTTACTCTGATCATTATCCAGGAACTAAAGCATGTATTGCAGCAGCATTAGTTGGGGCTGCAGTAATTGAGACCCATTTTACGCTTAATTCTAAAAAGACAGGTGCAGATCATTATCATTCTGCTGAACCAGATGATCTGAAAAGCTTGATATTAGATATTAATTTATTTTCGACGATGTGTGGTAAAAAGGAAGCTATTTTTAAACGACCTGATCGTAAATATGCTAAAGAATATCGTCGTGGTTTGTATGCTGCTTCTGATTTAAAAAAGGGGCATATTATGAATGAATTGGATTTTCTATGTTGCAGACCCTTTTCTGGACTTTCGCCAGAAGATATTAAGTGGTTCAATGGAAAAATTTTAAACCAGGATATTTTAGCGTATCAGGCTATGGAAAAAACCTTTATATAAAGATGCTTAGGAAAATTTGAAAATAGCCTACTCAATTTGTCTGACTGATGTGGAAGTTATTCCTTGAGTTTTCCTTTCCATAAAAAAATGAAAAAGCTATCACTTATTGTTATTCAATGTCGTTATAATTCATCAAGATTATTAGGAAAGGCTCTTTATCCACTTGTAAATATTCCAATACTTGTATTTTTAATTCGAAGGCTAAAAGAAAGTTTGGATCATAATTCTTTTCGAATTGTATTGGCAACAAGCATAAAGAATGATGACAATATTATTGGAGAATGGGGAAAATCGGAAAATATACCTGTTATCAGAGGCTCGAAAAAAGATGTGTTAAAGAGATATATTCAATCGATAAAAGTCTATCCTTGTAAAACAATTGTAAGGGTTACTGCTGATAATCCCCTTACCTGTCCTGAAATAATCAAATGGCTTATTAATGAACAGCAAAATAAATGTTTGGATTATGTTTTTTGCTCCAATCTTCCTTATGGCGCAGGAGTAGATGTTTTTTCTTATAATGTACTCGAAACCTTAGATAAAAAAAAATTATCTAATAAAGAAAGAGAACATATTAATTTACATATACTTAATAATAGAAACATATTTAAAACTTCTTTACTGCAAGTTTCAGATAAAAGGGCACGTCCGGATATCAGTTTGACAATAGATACTTTTGAGGATTGGTTAAAGTTGAATTCATTGTTTCATCCAAATGAGATCGCTCCATGGAGGATTTCACTTAATGAGGCTATAAACAGAATGGATAAGAATTACATTCAAAGAATTAAAGATCCTGAGCATTCCCCCATATATTTTGCTAATCTTAAGGAAAGGATATGAACATTATAATGAATAATTCTTCTGTTCATAGTTTTCAATTGATAGACTTAAACGATTTGCCGAAATATTCCCCTTGGCCAAACCGATTACTTGGTTTATCTAGTTGGGAACAAATATGTCGTGACAAAAATTTTTCTCTAAGAGAGTATTGGGAGAAATGGGAATATTTGCGTCATAACTATGAAAAACAAACATTTACTAATTTATCGGAAGCACTGTATTATTTATTAAAGATAACACCACAAAGTTTTTTGTTTCTTTTTGATAAAAAAATTTACTTCACTGAAAATAATGATCAATTTTGGGATTTCATTTATTCTGAGGTAAAAATATATTTATCACAATATCTGAGTATTGATGATACTCTCGTTGAATTAGGATGTGGTTGGGGTCGCAATCTGCTTTTCGCTTTCAAGATGAATCTTTGTAAAAATGCTATTGGAGGCGACTTTTCTAAAGATGGGCTTAATTTAGGAAATTCCCTTAAAAAACAGTTTGAGCTTCCAATCAATTTTTTTCACTTTGACTATTATTCTCCTTCGACTGAATTTCTTTACAAACTCAAAGATACTATAGTATTTACCCATAATAGTATTGAACAGATATCTTATCTGCCAGAGAAATCAATTTTAGCTTTGATCAAAAGTCAACCTAGGGTCGTTATTCATCTGGAACCAATATTTGAACATCAAAATGAAAACACTTTACTAAGCTGTATATGGAAAAGGTATATAGAAATAAATGATTATAACAGAAATCTATTAACCGTTTTAAAACGATTTGAAAAACAAGGGTTATTAAAAATTATTGATGAAAAACCGCATGCACTTGGATTAAATGCATTTAACCCTTGCAGTTTTATTGTTTGGGTACCAGTTTAGGAGTATTCTTTTTATAAAATTAAAAACCTACTCCTCTAGAGTAGGTCAGACAATCGGGTCAGCATAATTTAGTTTAATCAATACACAAAATTTTGGTGAATTATGATCTTTGACATAAAAAAGTTTTTCTTGTTTTTGGGCGAAGATTTGACAAAAATGAGTAACGAATCTATATTAAGTGTTTTTAAAAATGGATATACCTTTATACCTTTAGATGCGCCAGCTGTTGGATTAATACAAAAATCTGGCTTACCTTTTACTCTCCTTGAACAATTACTAGGTACAGAGTTAATTATCGAAGCAGAAAAAGAATCTTTCTTCATTGAAAGAGAATGGTTTTCTTCTGAACAAGAACATTTTACTTTAAACGGAACTTGTTGGCCAGCTTTTGATAAAGAGGCTATGAGGTGGTTTTGGCGTGAGATAATAACGGCTTATAAATTTGTAGAGATATTTCGTAAAAGATCCTATGAAAGTGTTATTTGTTTTAGCAATTCAGTTTTACGACCTGCACTTTTCTATTACCGTTCAGATGTTCATGCAACCATACTAAAAGCTTTACTTGGCAGTAAATGTACTCATTTTTGTATATCTAATTCGTCTCATTCTATGAAAAAACTTTTAACAAGCTATCTTACATTTAATGATTATTTAATGGATCAATATAATTATTCTTCATTAAATATCAATGATAAAATCGTTTTTGCTTTAAATTCTGGGGAATTCTATCGTTTTATTCCTGTTATAAGTCAATTGAAAAATTATTTTCCAGAGGAAGTATCGATTGTATCAATAAGTCCCCATAAAAAAAAAATATTAGAATTATCTGATAATATGTCCCTTCCAATCGTTACTCCAAACGTAGGAATAAATGCTGATATGAGTATATCAAATCAGTTTATATTTGGATATAACGAAATAATAAATAGAATAAGTAGGGGAATTGTCAAAGATACTTTAGAACAATTAAAATACCATTTTGAATACTACTGTAAATATAGATGGCCTATATTAAACAATAATCTATTATCTTGGAGAAAACTTTTTTCTAAATGCCGTCCTAGAGCTGTCATCATCAGTAGGCTTTGTGATGCTGAATCACAGCTACCTGCTCAGGCAGCTAACATTTTGGGCATCCCCACTTTTTCTTTACCACATAGTGGTTTCTTTTCTCAAGACAGCGTTATAGCAAAAACTGATTATGTATTATATGATTCTTTGCCTATGCTAAAAGTTTTAAAAAGATCCGGAGTAAACACTGAAAAATTGAAACCATGTTCACAAGTTATTAGTTTTAACGAGTACCCTTGTATCTCATATCAGAAAAAAAAATCTAAAAGAAGTAAATGGCAACTTCTTATCATAACATACCCGGTAATGTCATGGGGTTTTCATCCTTCTGTTAGTCCTCTTAGTCAAATAAGAGCACTTAAAGTATTAAATAGCCCTCCTTCAGATATTGCAGAAAATGTAGAATTAACTATTAAGCCACATCCTGGATGGCCAGAGTTAGAAATATTTTCAATTATTGACAGTAAGCTAGAAAAACAAGTCTGTCCACAAAATTCTGATCTTTCTGACTTGATAAGAAAGACGGATTTAGTGATAGTAGTTAATTGTCATACTGCTGGCGCAAAAAATGCCCTTTCTTCAAAAAAACCAACAATATTTTTTTGGACAAGTCCTTTCTATCAAAAAAAGGTTGGACCAGAAACTTCAAATGCTCACTTGTTATCTCCAGGGGGAACTGAAGTTCATACAGCTAATGAGCTATGGAATACAGTGAGAAAATATTTTGAAGATGAAAATTTTGCTAGATTTTTACATTCAAAAGCTAAACATTTTTTTAATAATAACTTAGATAATAGTAAATATCCAAACATAGGAGATGTGGTTAATCAAGTATTATCAAAAAAATTGCCTAAAACAATTAATTGTAATGTCAATCAGTTGATACCTTCTTATGAATCAATTCCAATAAAAATATTTAATGATATAATTGATCAGGAAAAAATGCCGAAAAAGGATTTAATCCCATTATGTAAAATAATACAAAACAAACAACCAAAAACTATTTTCGAATTTGGAACATATCAAGGATCAACAACACTACATTTTTCAGCGAATAGTCAGGCTAATGTTTATACATTTGATTTACCACCAAAAGGTTATGAACATTTTTTTAAAACTGAAAGAATTGAAAAAGAAATTGATGTACATCAAAAAGACCCAGATTTACTTTTTCATGGTACACCATATGCTAAAAATATTCAACAGATTTACGGAAATTCCAAATTTTATGATTTTTCAGATTTTTACAATAAGGTAGATATTGTTTTTGTCAATGCAAGCCATCATTTTGAATATGTTTTAAAAGATAGCTTGAATGCTTTAAAAATGATTAAAACTGATGGAATAATAATTTGGCATAATTATGCTTCTTATGCACCTGGAGTAATCAAAGCAATTGATGAATTAAGCACAAAATTTAATTTATACCACATTCAGGGAACTTGCTTAATATTTTTTTTCGGCCAACAACCCAAAATTGGCCATTTACAAGGTAATAAGAAGAAACACGTTTTGCAAAACCAAACTAGCATTTACAATAAAGGTAAGCATAAAAATGCTTTATGAAACTTAATTTCAGAAATTTAGTCTAATCAATTAATAACTATTGTTGCCGCAGGCAAAGAAAGAATATAATTCTTGACAATGAATGCGGACGCCTTTTCTTAAATGGTATAGTATTAAGTTCCTTCTATGCCTGCGATAACTATAATATTTATGATTTCCCCTACGGTCTGAAATTTGATTAATTTCTAGTATTAGTGCATTACTACATGTGAATTTTACTTTTAGATAAGATTTATATCTTGAGGTTTGAAAATGAAAATTTTAGGCATAAATAATGAAATGTATATCTCCTCAGCATGCCTAATTGAGGATGGAAAAATTTTAGCCGCAGCAGCAGAAGAAAGATTTTCCAGAAACAAAAGGACACGTAAATTTCCAACCAATTCAATAAATTATTGCTTACAGGAATCCAATATTAGTATATCAAATATAGATTATATTGCTACTTCATGGAATCCTTCAATTTATTTTTCAAAATTCAATCCCCTCTATTCAGGACAAAGGCGACATCATCTTGAGCAAACATATTCTGTGATTGACAATGTTATGACTTTTTATAGAAGACCAAAATTTGACTATCTATACCAATCTCTTAGTGGTGATTTCGGTGACACAAAAATTTATCATATAACTCACCACAGAGCTCATGCGGCGAATGGTTTTTTTTTATCACCTTTTGATTCAGCTGCAATTTTGACAGCAGATGCTCAAGGCGAATTTGAATCAACAACTTTTTGCCATGGAAAAAAAAATAAAATCATTCTCATAAAAAGTATTGATTACCCTCAATCATTAGGAGCTTTATACAGCACATTTACTGAATATCTTGGTTTTAAGGCAAATTCAGAGGAATGGAAAGTAATGGCTATGGGGGCTTATGCAAACAATATCAATAGATTTTACAATATAATTAAAGAACAAGTTATAAAATTTTCTGAATCTGGTTTTTTTGAATTAAATCTGAATTTTTTTAATGGATATATGCACGAGCAACCCTATTTGTATTCAGAAAAATTCGAGGATACTTTTGGCCCAGCAAGAAAAAAAGGTGAAGAATTGAATAGCAAACATTTTGAAATTGCAGCAGCACTTCAAAAGATATCTGAAGAAGCTGTAATCCACCTTATTAACTGCTTGTATCAACAAACAAAAGAAAAGAATCTGGTTCTTTCAGGCGGTTTATTTATGAATTCTATTATTAATGGAAAAATATTAGAGTTTACCCCCTTTGAAAACCTTTTCATATCTTCTTGCCCCGATGATAGTGGCAATTGTTTTGGTGCGGCTTTATATCTATATAATCATATTTTAGAAAACAATCGCGGTGAAAAAATGTTGCATAATTATTATGGACCTCAATTTACAGACCAAGAAATATATGAAATTTTGCGTCAATATAAATTGATTTATTCGTATGAAAAAAATATTTTTGAATGTGCGGCTAAATTTATAGCAGATGGAAAGATAGTCGGTTGGTTTCAAGGAAGAATGGAATTTGGTCAAAGAGCTCTAGGGAACAGATCAATTCTTGCCGATCCAAGAAAAGCAGAAATAAAAGATAAAGTCAATGAAACTGTTAAGTTCAGAGAAAATTTCCGCCCTTTTGCACCTGCTGTTATAAAAGAAAGGCAGGAAGAATATTTTGAAATAGGACAAGGTGGTGATATTCCATTCATGGAAAAAGTTTATCGTGTAAGAAAGGAAAAACAAGCAGAAATTCCAGCAGTTGTACATATCGACGGTTCTGCTCGTATTCAAACAGTAATAAAAGAAACAAATGAAAAATTCTATTATCTAATAAAAGAATTCGAAAAAATATCAGGTATACCAGTTGTTCTAAATACATCTTTTAACCTTAATAAAGAACCGATTGTCTGCTCACCGAAAGATGCTATTCGTACATTTTATTCATGTGGGTTAGATTGCTTAATAATCGGTAATTATTGTATACATAAATATTCGTAAAAAAACTAACTAAAAGAATATTGTCAAAGATTTTTTCTTTAGCGGAAAAGACAACAATATACTATTATTTTCTATTGATAAAAGTTTTGTTGTTCATATTTGATAAAGGGTTAAAAAAAATGGATAATGCTCACCAAATAAGGATTTATGAAAGAGAGGAATTGCTAAGCAAAGAATGGAAAGGCAAGTCTGATATCATACCAGTAAATAATCAACAACATAGTTTTGATACGCTTAAAAGACAGAAAATTTTTGAAAAGTCATTATTTGAAATAGAGAATGAGTTAGAAAGATATAACAATTATAGAGAAGAATGGTATCGACGTGCCAAGGAATTTGATCCTGGTGATGCACCTCTTGCTGTTTGCTGTGAACTTGTAAGTTATTGTAATCTAAATTGTTCGATGTGCTATACAATTACTGAAGAATACCAATCTTCTGTTATAGGTGCTCAAAGGATATTACCATGGTCTATAGTAAAAAAAATTATTGATGAATGTGCTGAATTAAAAATACCTTCAATGCTTTTTAGTTGGCGTGGAGAGTCAACATTATACCACTCTATGGACAAAAATGGAAATAAAAAAAATTTACCAGATGTTTTATCTTATGCAAGGAAGAAAGGTATACTTGAAATTACTTGTCTGACAAATGGTCAGATTCTTGACCCAAAAATGGCTGAAGCTATTGTTGAAGCAGAACCAAGCTGGATCAGTATTTCCATTGATGGATTAGAAGACAATTATAATAAAATTCGAACCCCTTTTCATAAAAGAGTCTCTGACTACAATGCATTTAATACTGTTGTTAATAATATAAAAAAAATCATTTCGTTAAGAAATAATCGTGGAAAAAAAAGGCCTCAGATTAGAACAAATACAATATTTCCTCCAATCGCAAATGATCCATATGCTTATCAAAAATTTATGAGAGATATTGGAATTGGATGGATTACTGTGAATGAAATCTTAGATTTCAGAAGTAAAGAAATACCTGAAAGTTCAATTATCGAGAATTGGGCTTGCCAATATCCATTTCAAAGATTAACAGTTTCTGCAAATGGAAGTATTCTTCCTTGTACCGGTGCTCATAATGAAGAGCGGGAAATGGTGATTGGTCGTTATACAGGTTCACGGAAAAAGGAAGTAAAAAAAGGCAACTCAACTATAATTATTGATAATCCAGAAAGAAATTTGTCAGAATCATGGCATTGCTCTGAGTTGAAGAATATTAGAAATCTTCATAAAGAAAATCGACGAAAAGAAATTGAAGTATGTAGATATTGTCGCCATGGAGCTATAAAACATGGAGTTGAATGGATACCTGATGACTGGGATATGGATAATATGGTATGGACTGAATGTATTTGGAAAAAGTAAATAAATAATAAAAGATAATATTTAAAAAACTTTATTCTATTCTTAAAACTTGTCCCTCTTATCCAGATAACAGGAACTTGGCTATAACGTATAATTTATAATGTTCAATTTGCTGCATACTCAATTAGTTACTCAATAAAAGTACCAATACTTCATCCAGTCATTATTGATGCACTAAGTTTTTGAGTAATGACCATAATGCGAACAATTAACTCATCAAGTATTATATTGCTTACCTAGAACCGGTGTTAGTTCATGCCTTTTGGGCTTATTACAAATTCGGTTACTCTTGTTCCGGATATGTAATCATAAATGGTGACTAACATTTTAAAACACTTCTTATAGCATTTTTAAAGTAATAAAAATTTTTCTTCTTATTTTAAATTTTCTTTATATTGAAATATTTGTAATAAAAATTTGAATTTATTGCCTATAATCTAAGAAAATATAGTTTTTTAATAGAAAAAAAAACTTGTTCTAAATTTGACAAGTTAAGATTGCTATAAGAAGTATTTTAAATTGTTAGTCACCAAATGGTTTTTGTTTTTTAGAACGGTGAAGTAATGATAAATAATGATATCACTATTCACAAAGAATTAACAAAACTGAAATTTATACTATTAAAACACAATTACTCCAATTTCATTCGTTTTCCATTAAGAAAGACCCCACTTTCACTTTGTCAATTAATTAATGAAGTGAAATAATTTATTCTCGAAATCTACAATCCCTTCGATTTATTCATATATTTATCCTAACAAAAATTAAATCTACTGCGTCACATGTTATTTTTTAATGATAGTTTTTCCATTAAGTCATGGAAACAATTGTTTTATAGTGATATTGTAAATAAATGGCTAAAAATTCGATTGCTAATAAATAGTAAAAAAGATTTATGGTTCTTTAGATATCGCGTTGTACCTTATAAAAACAATTTTTTTTTCACATCTCCATTTGACAGGAATTTAGAATATTTTACATATCTGTCATTCGATTCATTATTTTTTGCTTCCTTTTTATATCGAAGACTTCAAGGAACAAATATTTCAGGAGGGATTTCATTAGACTATTGTTGTGGAATGGGTATTTTATCATTCATTATTTCAAACTTTTATTCAAAAGTTATTGGCATTGATGTTAATTCTGCAGCAATTCAAATGGCAGAACTAAATTCTTCAATCAATTATTTTCAGAATTGCTTCTTTTATTGTCGTAATTCAATTCCTATCAATGAAATGAAGTATGACTAAATAGTTGCAAATCCTCCATTTGTATTTGAAAAAGAAGGTCTGTCTACAAATCCAAAATTGGATTCAAATGGCGGAGAGCCTTATGGATTAGGGATAACTCTTGACATAATCAAACAGCTAAAAAAATTCTTATCAAATGATGGAAAAGCATTTATACTTACAAAAACTCCAATATTCAGACCTCGGTAAAATAATTATTCGCTTTACATGGAGTGTAAGAATTTACACCAAATTTCCAAAATTTGTGTGAATAATTGGACGAAAGGCTCAAAAATACTAAAATAAAAATTGG
>Ga0272440_1003398_pt1 | contig 11904 bp, 15 predicted proteins | sample SSMMMBAug17_FD_192440 | JGI IMG/M metagenome (GOLD analysis project Ga0272440, IMG submission 192440) | Marine sediment archaeal communities from Little Sippewissett salt marsh, Falmouth, MA, United States - SSM-MMB-Aug17 | ecosystem: Environmental > Aquatic > Marine > Wetlands > Sediment ... | reverse complement strand
GGTGAGACTATTGGGTGGGCTATAGAGAGTGTCGAGTAAGATACTATTTTTAGAAGATGATGCTCTCTTTGGAGAGACCATTGTTGATCTTTTAGAAGATGAGGGGTATGAGGTAGAGCATTTTATGAACGGTCAAGACGCTCTCAATGCAACTTTTGCTACAAAGTATGACCTCTATTTGCTTGACATTAATGTTCCACTTATTAATGGTACTACATTTTTAAGTGAACTACGTCAATCTAAAGATGATACTCCAGCGATTTTTTTAACTTCTTATAAAGATAAAGAGACACTCTCAGATGGCTTTAGAAGTGGAGCAGATGACTATATGTCTAAACCCTTTGATATGGATGAGCTCCTTTTTCGACTCCAAGCACTTCAAAGACGTAGAAAAAAACATGATGCTTTGAGTGTTGGCAAGCTGGTTCATGAACCATTTTATAAGCGAGTGCTTTATGATGGTGAAGAGTTAGAGCTCTCTAAAAAAGAGTATGAACTCTTAGCTTTACTTATGAACCATGCAAATGCACCTGTAACTAAAGAGTTTATTTTAGATGAACTCTGGAGTCATGCAGATGGAGGAGGCAGCGATGGCGCGATTCGTGTTTACATCAACAGACTCAAACATCTACTTCCAGAGGTGCAAATAGATAATATTCGCGGTGTTGGGTACAGACTTGTTTCGTAACTTTCGCCTAAATATATTCTTTTTTTACCTTTTGACAGTAGTAACTTTTTTACTAATGGAGTACTACGCTTTTTTCGTTTTAGGTGTTGGGAATGTCTATCTGTTAGCGGTAGTTTTACTTTGTTTTGTTATTCTTTGCGGTGTTTTTATTTCAAAGTTGGCCATTGACCCTCTTTTGGAGTATGTTAAAAATTTACAAAGACTTTCCAAAGAGACACTTCATGAGTTAAACTTACCTGTAAGTACTATTACAACAAATTCACAGATGCTTAAAAAAACTATTAACGATGCAAAGAGTTTAAAGCGTATTGAACGTATTGAGAGTGCCTGTGTAATGCTCAAAGAGCGCTACAATGAGCTTGAGTATATGATTAAGATGCAGAGTAAAGAGCATGTAAATGAGCTTTTTGATATCGATGTACTTGTAGATGAGCGTGTGAAATTTTTAGAGAAACTCTACCCACAGATGGAGTTTGTACTCTCTCTTGAAAATACTCAGATTTACAGTGATAAGAAAGGGCTTGCAAAAGTCATAGACAATCTCATAGATAATAGTGTGAAGTATTCTAAGGATTCAAAAAAGATTATAGTCAAACTGCAAAATGCAAAGCTTGCTATTGAAGATTTTGGCATAGGAATAGATGAAGTTGCAATGGTGCATATATTTGATCAGTTTTATCAAGTAAACTCTACTATGCAAGGCTTTGGTATAGGATTAAATATGGTAAAAAGATTTTGTGATAACAATGAAATTTTACTCACTATAAACTCGACACCAGATGTAGGAACAAAGGTGATACTAGATTTTAAAAAAATTAAAACTCAGGAGATGAAATGAATAATACAGAAATGATGCACTATGCAGAGCAAGCACTTGACTATGGAGTAATGGGAGTACTTTTACTCATGAGTGTAGTCACACTTTGGCTTTTTATAGAGCGTATGATGTTTTATAAGAGTGTACGCATAGATGATTATGAGCATAGAGATAATTTAGAGCTTGATTTAACAAACAACATTAACATTATTAGTGCCATAGGTTCAAACGCCCCATATGTTGGACTTTTAGGGACAGTTGTGGGTATTATGATAACTTTTTACACACTTGGCGATGTAGGTGCAGTGGATGCTAAAAAAATCATGACAGGTCTTGCATTAGCACTCAAAGCTACGGCGATGGGTCTTGTTGTTGCTATTCCTGCAATTGTAGCTTATACGATAACCTTACGTAAGGTAGAGAGAATTTTGACTCATTTCGATGTAGCACAAGAGAAAAAGGGAGCTTAGAGATGTCTAAGTGTAAAAAAGTACCAAAGCGTTTTGATTCTATAAATGTTATTCCTTTTATAGACATCATGCTAGTTCTACTTGTAATGGTGCTTACAACTGCTACTTTCATAAAGCAAGGAGTTATCCCTGTAAATCTTCCAGAAGCCAAGGCAAGTGAGAAAAAAGATGAGAAAAAAGAAGTAGGCATTTATGTTAATGCAAAAGGTGAGACTTTTTTTGAAAAAGAGAAGGTTGATTTGGCAACATTAGAAGCAAGACTACAAGCGATCTCAAAAGAGCAGACTGTAGTACTTCGAAGTGATAAGGCTTCTAAGTTTCAAGACTTTGTAAGTGTTATGGATATACTAAAAAAGCTTGGTCACGAGCAGTTATACATCGTAACCAAAGAGTAGAGAAAAGAGTTTTAGTAAGCGCTTTCTAAAAGTTTGAAAGGAGAGTTGTTGTTGCTCTCTTTGCCCTGTGGTTCATCTTTCTCTGAAGGAGTTTTTGAAGATGTTAACTCCTTTTGTATTTCTGTATGAAATATCTTTTTTTCTATATTTGGTACATCATGAAAGAGTGAACTTGCAAGAAAAAAAAGTACCATAATTACTACTACACTTGCATAAAGCAAGATGTAGTTTTTTATGTGACCAGATTCAAAAGGATTTTCAATCAAAGAGGAGTTTACCAGCCTCTTATTATTGTGTGACATGCAACACACTGGTTAAGTACTTTTGCATACTCTTGTGTCGCTTCTGCATATTTTGAAGCTTCTACAGCCTTACGTAAGGCTTTTAACTCTTCTCCCATATTTTCATTTATATTTTTTGCAACAGTCGTTTTATTGCTTTTTATAAATGAAGCTACATCTACATTTGCAAATATAGAGTTTGCATTTTCTACAGTGTTAAGTCCTTGTTTTATATCCTCTTTGGAGTTGAGCATAAAACCTGTGTTTATCTGATTCATTCCTTGATGCATAAGCTGCATAGTCGCGTTAATTGTTGTCTCGTTAGCGAGTGTGAGTGTCGCTGTTGCAAGAAGGGCTAAAACAGTTTTTTTCATAAGTGTCTCCTTTAAGGACGGTGAATATTTAAAAATAATACTCTTATTATCATTAAAGAGCTATAAAAAGCTACTTTTCAGTTTTTATTGCACAGCTGCTTTATTGTTTTTAGGTCACTAAGTGTTGCTTTTTTAAGCTGCGGATTTTTTAAAAGGTGTGCAGGGTGATAGATGGGTACGAGTTTGTACCCTTTAAAATCAATCTGGTGTCCACGGACATTTTCAAAATTATTTGTATCTTTTGTAAGGTATCCATATGCCTCATCGCCCAGTGTCACAATCACTTTTGGTTTGACAAACTCTAGTTGAGCATAAAGATAAGAGCTACAAGAGTTAAACTCAGATGGTGAAGGTTTATTTCCTGCGAGTGTTTTGCATTTTACACAGTGTGTAATGTAGACCTCCTCTAGGGAGTAGTTTAAAACATTTACTATCATATTTGTGAGTATTTCTCCTGCTCGACCACTATAGTAACTATTTGTAGAGTCTTGTGTTTGAGAGACCGAAAAGTCTACGATGAAAACATCAGCATTGCTACTGCCGTATCCACTCATGCTCTGTGTTCTTGATTTGCTTAGGTCACAAAGATGACAGTTGGAAATTGCTAGTGCCAACTCTTCAAGAGTATTAGTTTTTGTTGTATCACTGTTTTCGTTGATACTAAAAGGGTCAACATACTCAAAACCTATTGATTTTAGCCGATATAAGTTCTGTAGAAGTGCAAGATTTTGGTAAGATGTACTCATAAATATCTCTTTAAATTATGTTTTCTAGAGTATAGTATAGGGCGTATTAAAAAGCTCTTTATGAAAAAGTTGTAAAGGATTTAAGTTTGGGTAAAAGTGAAGATTTAAAAATAAGTAGTTTTACACTTGAATCATCAACCGAGGTTGCTCAGATAGTTGCTAAGGTAAAAACTTTGGTACATGGAGATTCGCTTATTCATCTTGTCTCATACATTCACAACACAGTGCTTGTTCAAAATCTTAAAAGAGAGTTGGAAAAAGAGCTAGCTGATATAGAGATAGTGCTACTTAAACATAAAGATAAAAATCTCACTCGTGTAAATCTCTTTACGCTAAAAGAGGGTACAAGTAATTCTAGCAATATGAAAGATTTAATCTTGCAAAAACTTGCAGATGAAAATTTTAAGAAGAGTGAATCTATAAGCTCTTACAGAGAGCAGCTTTTAAAACGCTACTTTACAGACCATCTAACAAATCTTCCAAACCTTTATCAGTTACGTAAGGATCTTGAAACTAATGAAGAGTATGGGCTCATCCTTATAAAAATAGATAATTTTCAGATGATAAATAATTTTTATGGTTTTATAGTTGGTGATTACGTCATAGAGTATGTTGGAAATTATTTCAAAGAGAATCATAAAGAGTATGATATCTATAGACTTTCAGGTTCAGAGTTTGGTTTTACTATTAAAAAACCATTAGGTTTTTATGAGCTCAAAGAGCGTCTGAGTGAGCTCTATGAAAAAATTAAAACAATTGAACTATTTTATCAAGAAAATAGAATTTTCATAGATTTTACAATGGCATCATCATCTCATAAAGATCACACAAGTATTTTCTCGAAAGTCTCTATGGCACTCTCATACGCAAAGTCTAAAGGTTTGCCATTTTGGATATATGAAGATAGAATGGAATTTGAAAATGAATACTCACGTAACCTTGAACTCTCTTTAGAGGTACGTGATGCGGTTGAAAATTCACGTGTTATACCCTACTATCAAGCCATAATTGATAACAATACTGGAGAGACAAGTAAGTATGAGTGTCTTGCTCGTATGGTAGACAAATATGAAAAGATTCTCTCACCTATTATTTTCATCCCAATTGCAAAAAAGATTAAGATTTACAATGAGGTGACAAAGAGCATTATTACAAAGTCATTTAAAGAGTTTGATAACAATGACTTTGAATTTACTATAAATCTCTCTATAGAAGATATTATGAGTAATGAGATATTTGAGTTCATTGTTGAGAAACTTAAAAGTTCAAAAACTGCTTCTCGTGTAACTTTTGAGATTTTAGAGAGTGAAGCTATTCAGGATTTCAAGCGTGTTGAGCGTTTTATCAATGAAGTACGCCGTTATGGAGCGAAAATTGCGATTGATGATTTTGGAAGTGGTTACTCAAACTTTTTTTATCTTACGAAAATGCGTCCTGACTACATAAAAATAGATGGTGCTTTAATTGAAAATATAGATGTTGATAAGGGTTCGCTTTTTGTGGTAGAAACAATTGTCACATTTTCGAAGAAGTTGGGTATAAAGACTGTTGCAGAGTATGTGCACTCTAGTGTTGTTATGGATAAAGTGAAAAGTCTTGGGATTGATTATTCACAAGGTTTTTACATAGATGAGCCTTCAATAAGACTCAAATATTAGAAGGCTTTCTAGAGACTCTCTATCATCTTCATAAGTTCATCAGGTCTGTTTGAACTTTTAATTGCATTCTCTTTGGAGATGACCTTTTTTTGTAGTAGCTCTATGAGTTGTTGTGTTTGAGTCGTCATGTGTGTCTCTTGTTGATTGAGTTGCATTTGTGAGTAAATCTGGTGCACTTTATCTTCACGAATCTGGTTTTGAACCGCAGGATTTGTAATGAGAATCTCCTGTGTTGCTACCTTTCCACCACCAATTCTTGGAATAAGTGTTTGTGAGATAACAGCAACAAGTGAAGATGCAAGCTGTGCACGAACTTGTGCTTGTTCTTCTCCATCAAATACGTCAATGATACGGTTAATAGTTCCTGGTGCTGAGTTTGTATGTAGCGTACCAAAAACTAAGTGACCTGTCTCGGCAGCTGTAAGTGCAGCACCAATAGTCTCTGCATCACGCATCTCCCCAATGAGTATAACATCAGGGTCTTGTCTTAGAGCATATTTTAGGGCTGCAGCAAAAGATTTTGTGTTGCTTCCAACATCACGTTGAGAGAAAAGTGATTTGATGTTTTTGTGGACAAACTCAACAGGGTCTTCAATAGTAATAATATGTCGGCGCTCATTAAGGTTGATTTCATGAAGCATCGAAGCAAGTGTTGTTGACTTACCAGAACCTGTAGGTCCAGTTACCAAGATAAGACCCTTTTCTTTTTTAACAAGCTCTTTAAAAATAGGTGGATTTCCATACTCGTCTAGTGTTGGAATATCAATAGGAATCATACGAAAAGCACATGCAACACCATATATAGTTTTATAGTAGTTGGCACGAAAACGTCCTACATTTTTAATCTCGATAGAAAAGTCAAGTTCATTGTGCTCTTCAAACTCTTTTTTCTGCTTGTCTTCTAAAAGTGAATAGGCCATCTCTTCAACATCATTTGCAGAGAGCACTGGGAGGTTGAGAGCACGCAGCTCTTTATCTATTCTAATCTGTGGCTCACTCCCTACAACAAGGTGCAAATCCGAAGATTTGAATGCTAAAACACTTTTAAGTAGTTTTTGTATGTCTAACTTTTTTGTTGTCTGTTCAGTTTGTGTTGCTTGTTCACTCATAGAAAACTCCTTGTATAAATATCTTCATTAAATGCAACGAGAACCTTTCCATTAAACTCTATTACAGGGCGTTTTATGAGTAGGTTTTCTTTACAAAGCCACTCTTTTTGCCCCTCTTCATTAAGGTCTAACTCTTTAAGTTTTAGATTTCTATATGTGGTACTCTTAGAGTTAAAAAGTGATTTCATATCCACTTGTTCAAGCCATGCATCAATTTTAGTACATCCGACGGGAGTCTCTTTAAAATCATGAAGCGTGTACTCTAAAGAGTGTTTTTTAAAGAATGCCAGAGCCTTTTTAACACTGTCACAGTTTTTTATACCGTAAATCTCTATCATAGGATTACTCAATGATTTTTGGTACTATAAAAAAGTGCTCTGAACTCTCTGGCGCATTTGCCAAAATGTCGTCATTAATCTGAGTATTGCAAGAGGGTGTGTCTTCTCTAAGTGGTGTTGAGGCTTCACTCATTGAAAATTTATCATCAACGCCATCGGTATTCAGCTCTGCAAGATTATCTACAAAGGTCACGATTTCTGAGAGTTGTGCAATTATCTCTTCACGTTTATCTTCGTTCACTCTGAGATATGATAGTTTTTCGAGTTTCGTTAAAAGTGTATCATCTACTTGCATAGTCAATCCTGTATAATATTTTGTAATTTGATCATCGATTTTATCATATATTTGATGAAACTTTAACTTACTTGTAGGTAATATTGTGAACTTCTAAAAACAAGGACTGATTTTTGAGTTTAAAAAATGATATAAATATGGTGAAAGAGGAGTTAAGCTCCGAAGAAAAATTTTTTGAAAAAGCGGTGATGACTGAAAAGTTTGTAAAAAAGTATAAAAGTGCTCTTATTGGCTCAGTTATAGCAGTTACACTCTTTGTTGCCGGAAGTATTACATATACGCAAATGCAAGAGAGTAGAGTGGCTGATGCAAATGCACTCCTTCTAGAACTTAAATCACAAAAAAGTACTCCGGCGACTTTAGCTCGTTTGGAGTCTTTAAGTCCACAGCTTTATGATCTCTGGAGATATTCACAAGCTGTAGTTGAAAAAGATATGACAGTTTTAGATGAGTTGCAAAAATCTAAGGCTAACTTTGTGGCTGATTTGGCATCTTATGAGCTAGCAGAGCAAAGCGGTAATACTATCAAGCTTGATGAGTATGCTCAAAAGCAGGGTGCTATTTATGCTGATTTGGCTCGTGTGCAAGCAGCAGTTTTGTTTATGAATACAAATAATATAGAAGCAGCTCATGAAAAGCTACAGGGCATTAGCGTTGACTCTCCTTTAGCCCAAGTTGCTACTGCACTTATGCATTATGGTGTGAAGTAAAAATTGAACGCTTATGTAACACTCTTTTTAACTGCTTTTTTACTGCTCTTTAGTGCATGTAGTACCAAAGAGGTCTATAAGCCAAAACAACTTTCAGATGATTGGGAGAGACAGAGCAGTATCGATGAAACTCTTGTAGATGTTGGCTCTAATGTCGCGCTTTTAGAAGACAGAAGTGTACTTTTAAAAGACGCTGCTATATCTGTAAAAGTCCAAGAAAATAATCGTCTCATATCTCAAAGTGATGAGTGGATTATTAGTGCATCTATTGATGGAAATATGACACTCACAAGTATCAAAGATAGTAATATTACGAAAAACTTTGAACTCAAAAAAACTATTGCAACTGCGGGTATTGAAGATGGAATTCTTGCTGTACTCTTTGCTGACAATGAAATGGCTCTCTATGATCTAGAGAGTCAGGCACCACTTTTTAAAGAGAAGAGCGGAAATGCTTCGGTTGTTGACAGTCGTATTATGACCCCTATATTTATGAAAGGGCTTGTCCTGTTTCCAACACTTGATGGAAAAGTTGTTATTGTGAGCATTGAACAAAAAAAGCGCTTAAGAACAGTTATTGTTTCATCAGAGGATAACTTTAACAATATTATTTTTGCAGGACTTTTTAAAAACAAGATTATTGCAGCAACGCCTTATACAATACTCTCAATGTCACAAAAAGAGATTCGGGCAAAGTATGAGTTACGTAACGTAGCTTTTGGTGAAAATGCCCTGTATACAACAACAAAGCAGGGTGAACTTATAGCATTAAGCGATGACTTACAACTACTTAGAAAAGTAAAGTTTCCTTTCGCGCATTTTTTAGGGATGATATATGCTAACAAAAAACTCTACATTTTAGAACAAGAAGGATACATGATAGTAGTTGATGCAGACTCATTTGAGTACACAGTTCATGAAGTTGACATCAACGATGGATTTATCTTTGTAGCGGATAAACTCTTCTACATTGGTGATGAGCGTATATCTATCGAGTAATGTCAAAAGAGCTTGAAGCATTTATAGAGTACATTACTGTTACAAGGGGACTCAGTAAAAAAAGTGTAGAAGCCTACAAGAGTGATTTAGAGAAGATTGAGCAGAGTTTAGAGAGTTCTCTTTTGAGTCTAGATACTAATCTTTTACTCTCTCATCTAAGCATCTATGAAAACAAACGAACCCTTAATCGTAAACTCTCCTCTGTGAATGCTTTTTTTGAGTTCTGCCATAAAGAGCTTTTTGTCAATGAAGTCACTAAGCTTAAGTTTGCAAAGATTCCAAAACTGCTTCCAAAGTTTTTAAGTTTTGAGGCTATACTCTCTGGCTTAGAGCTTATTGAACGATCTACATGGATAGGAGAGCGTGATTATGCACTGATTCTTTTTTTGTATGCAAGTGGGGCTCGTATTAGCGAAGCGCTTACTTTAAAAAGAGATGACATTGAAGGTGAGTGGCTTCATATTCGACATGCAAAGGGTGAAAAAGAGCGTATAGTTCCTTTAGCACCTATGGCTGTAGATGCTATAGATAGTTACCTTAGCAGAGTTGAGTTTACAAGAGAGCATATCTGGATGAATTATAAAGGTTCTCCTTTAAGTCGTATATCTGCTTATAAGATTACACAGAAGTATCTAGGGGTCTCACCTCATGTACTACGTCACTCTTATGCTACGTCACTCATAACAGGTGGAGCGGACTTACGTGTAGTTCAAGAGCTTTTAGGTCATGCATCACTACTTACAACACAGATATATACACATATTCAAAAACAAGACCTCAAAGATACTGTAGATGTTTACCATCCTATGGCAGCTGATTTTACACAAACTTAACAAACTTTAGTTAGGATAGAGTTTATGTATAACCTAGAAAATACCCTCGAATTTACATCTAATATTCAACTTCTTTATGTCGAAGATAGAGATGATAGATGTCCTTTGAGCCTCAAACTATTACAAGAGTTTTTCCCTAAAATGGTGATCACTCATACACTTACAGATGCTTTGAATAGATTTAAAAAAGAGAGTTATAATCTTGTAATTACAGATGTAAATATTAAACATAGTGACGGTTTAGTTTTAAGTGCAGAGTTACGTAAGATAGATAAAAACATTACCATCCTACTCCTTTCGGCCAATAGTGATGTTGAGTACTTTGTAGAGTCTATTCATTTAGGCATAGATGCTTTTTTATTTAAGCCAATAGAGCCTTTGAAATTTAAAAAGGCGATGCTTAAAATTATTGAGAAGATGGATTTGCAAGATCAAATTGCAGATAATTTAAGTTTTTTACAGCAGTATCAAGATATTGCCGATGAGAGTGCGATTGTTTCTAAGGTAAATCTTCAAGGTTACATTACACATGCAAATAAAAAGCTTGCAGAGATTTCTGGGTACTCTATGGATGAACTTTTAGGTATGAGTCAAAATGCTCTGCGTCATCCAGAAAACGATTCAAGCCTTTTTCAAGAGATATGGAACACGATTTACAGGCAAAAAAAGAGTTGGAAAGGAGTTGTTAGAAACCTTTCAAAGCATGGAAGAGTATACTATGTTGATATGCTTGTCCGACCGATTCTCAATGCAGAAGATGAAATTTTAGAGTTCATTATAATCTCTCATGATATTACTGCTGTAATGAGTCCAAAACGCCAACTTGTTGACTACATAGAGTCTTCAAAAAAACCTTTTTATCTCAGTATAAAAATAGAGTACTATTCAGATATTCAAAAGTACTACTCTCAGGCAATAGCACAGCAGATTGAGGAGCATCTCTATCCACAATTAGTTGAGTTTATACCTCAAAGCTCCTCTTTTGACTCTTTTATGCTAGGAAACGGTGAGTATGCTTTTATTAAAGAGTCTCAAGAGGATTTAGAGAGCCAACTTTTAGTTTCGCAGATACAAGTTTTTCAAAGAAAGATTAACGACTTGGTAATCAGCTTTGATGATATTGCTTATGATATCTCTATATTAGTGAGTCTAGCCTATGGTGATAACGTATATGAAAATGTACGTTTTGGTATGGAGTATCTCCTTGCACACAAAAAGAACTTTATTGTTGCAAACGATATGGCAAGAAATGTTCACAAAGAGGCACAAGAGAACTTTGAAACGCTTAAGCAGATACGTCACGCCATAGCAAGTGATAATATACACTCCTATTTTCAGCCAATTGTTAATGCCCAAGGTGAAATAGAGAAGTATGAATCACTTGTACGTTTAATTGATATCAATGAAAACATTATCTCTCCAGCTTTTTTTCTCGATGTTGCTAAAAGGGCTAAATACTACTCTCAGATTACAAGTATAGTTATTAAAAAGTCTTTCCAAGCCCTTCTTCGTAGTGATAAGTTTATCAGTGTAAACTTATCAGCAATCGACATAGAGCGCTATCAGTTACGCGAAGATATTTATGAACTCTTACAAAAGCACAATGAACATACACACAGACTCGTTTTTGAGCTTCTAGAAGATGAGAATTTTAAGGACTTTGATACACTTAGGAGTTTTATATCAAAAGTGAAATCTTATGGAGTACAAATAGCCATCGATGACTTTGGCTCAGGCTATTCTAATTTTAGCCGTATTTTAGAGTATCAACCAGATATTATTAAAATTGATGGCTCTTTAGTGAAAAACATAGAGTCCTCATCCTTTTCACGCTCTATAATAAACGCTATTTTACTTTTTGCAAAAGAGAATGATATAAAGGTAGTAGCAGAATTTGTCGAGAATGAGGGGATTTTTGAGATGCTTAAAGGGATGGGCGTTGATTATTTCCAGGGTTACTATTTTGGAAAGCCTCAAATACTCTTATAAGAGTTAGAGGTGGACTATATTTTTCAGAGTGCTATAATTATGTTTTCATAAGAAGTAAAAGTTTTAAAAAAGAGAGGTGTATGTGCATACTAGCAGTGATGTTCACAATAAATTTTACTCAAAACCATTTTTAAGTTCACTTTTTTGGGTACAAAATAAATGGCATCAGCATAGTGTACTTGTGCATACGCTACGAGTTAAC
>Ga0272440_1003397_pt1 | contig 11904 bp, 12 predicted proteins | sample SSMMMBAug17_FD_192440 | JGI IMG/M metagenome (GOLD analysis project Ga0272440, IMG submission 192440) | Marine sediment archaeal communities from Little Sippewissett salt marsh, Falmouth, MA, United States - SSM-MMB-Aug17 | ecosystem: Environmental > Aquatic > Marine > Wetlands > Sediment ... | reverse complement strand
GATATTGACAGCAAAATCATGAATCTGCCAACCGATTTTTTGAATGCTTCCCAATGGATGCGGACGCCATGTACCAAAAGAGATAGTCGCAATGCCAGCAGGCTGGTTTTTAAAAATCACACGATTCAGGAAATGCTGGATGTTTATCAACGTTCGCCTTTGCCAAAACCTTAACAATTTAGGAATGCTCTGAAAATAACTTTCTCATTATTGATATTGTTTGTTTTGAGGTAATATAAAGAGCTGCTCGCAAAAAAATAGTTAATAATTAAGATGCGACCCAATTCTCATGTCCCTTTATAAATACCACGAGACACTCTCTTGATTTCTCCTTTTTCAAGGAGACCATAAATACAGTTGTAGATGCGTTGCTTGTTTTCAATACCAGTTTTTTCTTGCAGGCTTGATATATCAATGCCTTTTCGAGACCGCTTAATGGTTTTAAGAATGATATCCAATTCATTTCCTTTTGAATGTTTTTTTCTTGATTGGGGTGTTTTTTTGGGTTTTTTGGGGATTATAGTTTTCTTTTTGGGCTGTTTTGCTTTTCTCTGTTTGGGGGTTGGCGTCGTTTCCTTTTTTGTATGCGGTTTGGCAGGAGATTCGGAATCCATATCAATACCAAAAACATCGGAAATATCTATATTATCCAGAACTCTTTTTGATTTCTTTTTTGCTTTTTCAAGTAATTTGTTGGTATTATCTTTAACAGCCTGAGCAACCAGATCGTTACCATCGACACCTCTCAACTTGAAAAATAACATGGGATCGTCATCCAGGCGCGTACCAATACCAAACAATACAGCAGCGACATGTTTACACATAGAAGCCCAATCCGGACAACTGCATGAAAAATTGATTTCTTGGGGGGATGGAAACAATCCATGGTTTTTCGTTGTAAACGTTTCTGCCAGGGCTTTTGGGAATTGTCCTTGTAAAAGTTCCTGTAAAGATTCAATTTTTCCCTGGCATTCATCTTTTATGCTTTTCCAATTGTATTTTGCAATTTTGTTGATGGATATTTGAACAGTATAGGGTGTCCTTCGACTGCCCAAAACCAATGCATGGACAACACCAGTTTCAATCTTTAAGTCCAGGACAGCACCATTTCTTAAATAACTGCGTCCACGGCCAACGCGGTTTGAAAAGTCTGCATACTGATTCAGGTTTTCATTCCATGCTTTTCCCCACCATGTTCTGGCAAGGGGCTTTCCATCAATAATGACTGGCTGGATATCAGGCTGTTTTTTTTTTGAGTTGTTTTAGTTTTTTGGCTGCTTTTTCTTTTTTTTCAGCAACAGTGACATATTTTGGAAAATTGTAGTACCTCATAATTAATTAAACCTTTTGTTCCATGTATGATTTTCGGTATTGGATATTTGGTGACTAACATTTTAAAACACTTCTTATAGCATTTTTAAAGTAATAAAAAATTTTTCTTCTTATTTTAAATTTTCTTTATATTGAAATATTTGTAATAAAAAGTTGAATTTATTGTTTATAATCTAAGAAAATATAGTTTTTTAATAGAAAAAAAAACTTGTTCTAAATTTGACAAGTTAAGATTGCTATAAGAAGTATTTTAAATTGTTAGTCACCATTTAGACATTTATACAAATGCCTTGTAAATAATGCCATCACCATAAAGCTCATAAGAACGTGTTTCATGACTCACAAATGCTGACATTCCTTGTTTGAGTGTAATCATGTTTTCATTTTGGCGAATCGTAAGACTCCCCTTAACGCAAAGCAGGATTTCTGGTCCATTTACAGAAATAGCCATCTCATGACCGGATGGCATATTGTATCGAATCAGTGAAAAACAGTTTACTGGCGTTTGATACAGCCACTGATTTTCCTGAATCATTTGGGGATGGATTTGTATTAATTCTCCATCCGGGGAAATAATTTCAAGCAACGTATCAATATCAATATGTTTAACTGTCAATCCCCCTCGGATAACATTATCTGAGTTGTACATCACCTCAACAGCATTGCCTTCAAGGTACGCATGCAAAACACCGGGTTCCAGAAACAAAGCTTCACCCGGATTCAGGCATATGGTATTGAGGAATAAAGGGGCCAGCACGCCAATGTCATCCTTAAACAGTGATGCCAGGCGGCAGACCCATTGCCATTGTGTTTGATCACGCCTTGTTTGGCCATATTGAACCGCAGTATCAATTAATTGACTTTTGTCATTGTCAGTCAGTAGCATTAAATGAGCGAAGAAATTTGTTGCTGATTGGATGGATTGACCAGGGACAATAATTGATCCCAGGGGCTCAAAGTTTTTTTGAATGGATTCTATGGTTCGAAAGCCACACATGGCCCATAATGGTGTCAGGGCGCATACTAATTCAGGCTTGTGATATCTATCTTTGAAATTCCTTTTTGCCGATGACAGAGGAATTTTTAATTGATTCTCTCGTTCATAGCCTTCAATTGCCTGACAGTCATTGGGATGCGTCTGTATGGAAAGTGGATGGTCAATTGCTAAAATTTTAAATAAAAATGGAAGGTTATTATCAAACTGCCTGGCAAGGTTATCACCTAAAACAGTATCGGGATTATTGGACACCAGGCTTGAAAGGGGAATCCAGTGAGAATCGCATTCTACCAGCGATTCTCCCTGAGGATGTGATCCCATCCAGAGTTCTGCTTGGGGTTCCTGTGAAGGTGTTTCTTGCCCTGTTAAGTGAGAGATAAAGGTTCTTGACCCCCAGGCGTAATTCTTTATGGGGTTTTTCATTTTATAAATATGCATCATTCAGCCTTGTTTGTTCAATGGCATTTGGATTACAATCACGTTTGACCACAACAATGTTTGAATTTTTTTCCACTTCCACAAAGACAGGGTGAATTTCGACTGACCTGCTTTTGTTTGACTTGTGGCCCTGGCAATTTGAAATATTCATAACTAATTGACAGTAAAACCAGTAATACAGAAAGAAACTGGCGGCCACCATTGGTCAGCATAAACACCCAAAATTCACGAATCTGTCCCAAAAATGTATTTACAATCAAACCTCTTTCTGCCTGAGAAATTAAATGAAATGGATGATCCACAACAATTACAACAAATAGCAATACACAAGCAAAACACATTGAAAGCAGTCGTCGCTTGATTGAAAGCCCGGGCCATGCCATGAGAAGAGAAAATATGATTATGGGATGGCTATACAATGTGCTGGCGTGAATACTGTAGCTAACATCACGCCAGTTTCCAGTCTTACCGAAGTCATCTGTAAAGGGCCTGACAATCGATATTTTTACAGATATTTCGCGTGACATCCCCTGGGTTTCAAAAATCAATTCGTGAATAACATAGTCTGAATGAAACCACTGAATCTGCTTTTTGATCAATGGCAATACTGCCTGAACATAATAGGGGCCAGCATACAAAAAAAGCATTGTCATTAAGCAACATGCCAATACCAATCGAATGGTAAATCCTACAATTGCAAAATGTCTGCGCGTTGACTGAGCTGCCACAGTGTGAATCTCCTATAGAGATTGTTTAATACATAAACGACATGGATGCAGAATGCAAGGTTGATAATATCAATGTATCCAATAAATACAACAGCAATAACACAAAAAGTGGTGACAGATCAAAGTCCTCATATTGCAAAGGCAGTCGTGAGCGAAAAAAATCAAGGCATGGATCAGTTGCGCGATAGACAAATTGTACAATTGGATTATATGGATCTGGATTAACAAATGACATAATCGCCCGAATAATAATCAAGATCATCAATATCCACAGAATGGAATGCATGATGCCAGCAATAGCCTGCAACAGATAAGCAAAAACATGTGTGCCTTTAAAGGCTTGATGGCCCATCAATGATGCAGCCATGCCACCAAATATGCTCATGGTGAGCTCATCAATAAAGTATATTGCAAAAATTAATATGATGGGAGAAAAATCAATGCCACCAAAATCAAGCGGTAACAATTGACGCACACGATAAAACACTGGATCAGTGATTTTATACAAAAATCGCACTGCTGGATTGTATGGGTCTGGACTGAGCCATGAAATAATGGCACGAATAATAATACACCAGATGTATATCATCAACCCAATGTGAATAAATGTTGCTATTGCTTTTAACAACCCGCCAATGATCGATTCCATTTTGTTATCCTTTCTGCGCACTACGCGCGATGAGTGGTTAAGAAAATTATTAAAAAATCAGGGATGGTAAAGATAATTTTTGCGCTTTCCTAAGCCAAAAATTGTATTATTCATAGTTATTATCATTCAATTGATATAATCGTCAAGGGGTTTTAGAAATGTTTTGAGGTTTTTTAGTGTAACCATAATAGACTGAATTCCGGGGACATGACCTTATTTCTTGATATAAAATGTTATATTATAAGGTTTTATGTCAAAAAATAAAAAATAAGGATCAGTCTATTTTGGCTGCATTCAAATGTTTTAATGCCAATACTGCGGCACCATAGGCCCCACTGATTTGAGGATCCAATGGATAGGCGGTTAATGGCAAGCCAATGGATTGTTCCAGTGCTTTTGCCACGCCAGAATTTTTTGCCACACCGCCAGTAAAGACAACATCGGGTACAATCCCGATACTTTTGGCAAGACTGGATACTCTCTTGGCCAGTGCTGTATTAAGGCCACATATAATGTCGGGAGTTTCTTTCCCTTCATTGATCAAAGAAACAACTTCAGATTCGGCAAATATCACACATTGATTGGAAATATGAAGTTTTTCTTTTGCCTGCTCATGATACAGGCTCATCATATCAATGGGCAATTCCAGTGTTTCTGACATCACTTCTAAAAAACGCCCTGTGCCTGACGCACATTTATCATTGTAGACATATTGATTGACCTGCCCCTGATCACCAATCTTAACCACTTTAGCATCCTGTCCACCAATATCAATTACAGTGCGTGCCTCTGGAAGCAGCGAATAAACGCCTTGAGCATGACAGTTAATCTCAGACTCAGTATGGTTGGCAAATGAAATACGTTCTTTTCCATATCCAGTGCCCACAATGTAATCAATATCTGACAAGGTAATACCTGCTTGAGAAACCGCCTGGGACATCACTGATTCAGCAGATTTTTCTGGACTGGAAACACAGCGTAACACGACTTTGGCTTCAATCTCATTGTTATTCATAATAACGACTTTTGCGGTTAAGGATCCAACATCACATCCGGAAACTCTCATAAATACTCCTTATTCTTTAAATGGATACACTATCATTAATATTTACGACGATTTTTCATGGGCAAGAATAGCCGCACCGATAGCCCCAGCGAGTTGTGGGTCAAATTTACGAATTTTCTTCACGCGCTGTCCCAAGATTTTTTCCATCACAGATATAACGCCTTGATTTTTGGCAACCCCGCCGGTCATGCAAATATCTTTTTCTGGTTTGATGCTTCTCACCAAAATAGATACTCGATTGGCCATAGCAGTATTGATTCCCGCACCAATGTCCTCATGTGGAACACCATCGTTGATGTGCTTGATAACATCTGCCTGGGCCCAAACAGTACAGGTTGATGCCAAAGTGATGGGAGAATTGGATTGTTTTGTCATGCCACCCAGGTCAGAGATATCAATATTTAATACCTGTGCCATCACCTCAAGAAAACGTCCTGTCCCTGAAGCACATTTATCATTCGTTATAAAATTGATCACATTGGCGTGTTGATCAATTTTCATTATTTTGCAGTCCTGACCACCAATATCAATAATTGTTTTCACAGATGGTATTAAAAATTTTGCGCCTTTTGCATGACAGGTAATCTCAGATACAACATGGTCTACAAATGATATTTGATTGCGACCATATCCAGTCCCCACACAGAACTGAATATCTGATTGTTTAACTGCACATTTAGAAAGGGCCTCAGACATTGCATTTTCAGCAGATTTCTGCGGTCTGGCCTTTGATCGGACAATCCCACTGGCAATGATTTGTTTGTCTTTAAGTATCACCGCTTTGGCTGTTAATGACCCGACATCACATCCTGCAACTATTCCCATGATGCCCTCCTGACATGGTTATGAATGATTATGGAACCGTCAGCAATAAACATAATGAGTTATATTGAACATTCGGTTTAAATTGTATTTATAAAGATATTTTTAAAAAGTCAACACAAAAAAATCAGCATTTTTTTTTATTGATAACAGTCAGAAACATCATTAAACAATTGCTCATTAAAAAATTTATGAATATTGGCATCATATTCATGGGTATGACCAAAGGCTTTTTGAGCAAGTTTGAATCGCATTCTTAAAGAAGTACATCCTTTGTTTTTGCGGATATCGTCGCGGATTTCATCATAATCTGATGGATCCACCACTGATGCCACGCGCAAGAAATTTTTGGCTGATGCTCGAATCATACAAGGACCGCCAATATCAATATTGCCACGCGCCTGTTCAATGGTAACATCGTCTTTGGTAATGGTTTGTTTGAATGGATACAGATTACAAACCACCATATCAATTGGGGTTGCTTTGGTTCTCTCAAGATCTTGTTGATGCGCCTGATTATAGGTTTCTGTTAAAAGACCCAGGTAGATTTTAAAGTCCAGGGTTTTTACAAGCCCGCCCTGAGTTTCTGGCTGGCCGGTATAATCTGAAATCAATACCAGGTTATCCTCAGATTGTAATATCTCCTTAATTTTTTGATAAGTGCCGCCGGTAGAAATAATTTTAATGTTGGGGATCAGCTGGATCAATTCTGGGATAAACTGCGCCAGACCGCTTTTATCTGATACACTGATCAATACATGCTTGACAGGCACCAGCGTGTCAATTTTATCAACAATATTGATACTCATCACTTTGGCTTTGCCTCCTGCTTTAATGTTAATTCATAATGAATCGTTTTAACCTGATCCCAAACAGGTGACTTCAATACCCTGAAAGAGGGATGAAACGCTTTGTTGGCATCCCAGGTAAAGGTCACGACCTCATACTGTTCTGGAATCACTTTTTCACTGTTTATCCCATAAATTGACTCTGGATAATATTCGAGCCAGAACATTCTTTTGGGATCAATTGAAAATTGTTGTGTCACACAAGTTGCAATATGGGCACAGCAACTGCGTATGCTAAGTTTATTTTTAGGTTCTGAGGAATCATCCAGGGTATCCTCAGTGATGATAATGTATGGCTTTGCAATGGTAATATCTTTCTTTCGACATTTGACAACACGCAAGATGCAGCTGCCAGAAGCCAGTTTCAATAATCCGCCAAAACCATCCCAATGAAAGATGTCATTATATAATATGTCATATTGCATTGGTCATTACCGCTCATCAATGGGGGTGTATGATTTTTTTTGGGAGCCAATATAAATCTGTCTTGGGCGATAGAGTTTCCAATTGGGATTGTCTGCATCTTCTTTCCATTGAGCAATCCATCCGGGCATTCGACCCAGGGCGAACATGACAGTAAACATATTTGTAGGGATTCGCATGGATCTAAGAACAATACCAGAATAAAAGTCAACATTGGGGTAAAGATTGTGATCAAGAAAGTAAGGATCTTTGGATACAGCTTCTTCTAATTCGAGAGCAATATCCAGTAATGGGTCTTGAATCTCCAAAGTTTCCAACAATTCATGACATATTTTTTTGATGATTTTGGCTCTGGGATCATAGGTTTTGTAAACCCGATGTCCAAATCCCATCAATCGAAAAGGATCATTACGATCTTTGGCCCTGTCAATAAATGGATAGATATTTCCGCCTTTTTCTTGAATATCACTGAGCATTTCCACAACAGCCTGATTGGCTCCTCCATGAAGGGGCCCCCACAGCGCTGAAATTCCTGCTGAAATGGCTGCATATAAATTAACACGCCCACTTCCCACAAGTCGGACAGCAGATGTTGAACAGTTTTGTTCATGATCTGCATGAAGAATCCAAAAAATATTTAGGGCTTTGACAAGTAAAGGGTGTACATCAAAGTCTCGCACCGGGCTATGATATAATAAGTGTAAAAAATTTGTACAATAACAATATTCAGGTTTGGGATAGGCGACTGTATGTCCCCGAGAAATTTTGTATGACATGACCGCCATGGTTCGTACTTTGGACATCAAGCGTGCCAATGTGATATTAATGGCCTCTTCATTGTGAATTTTCAAATCTTTATAGAAGCTTCTCAATGCATTGACCATTGATGACAAAATTCCCATGGGATGGGATCGTGATGGAAAATTGCCATAAAATGCTTTCAAATCTTCATGAACCAGGGATTGTTCGGTCAACAAATCGCTAAATTCTTTGAATTGTTCTTTGGTTGGCAGGTGACCATTGACTAAAAGGTAAGCAGTTTCAGAAAATGTTGAGTGTTCAGCCAGTTCTTCAACCGGGATACCCCGATATCGTAAAATGCCTTTTTCACCATCCATAAAAGTAATGTTACTCTCGCAAATACCGGTGTTGGCAAGACCTGGATCCATTGTAATATAACCGGTTTCTTTTCTTAGAAATCGAATATCAATCGCTTTTTCGCCTTCGCTGCCTGTGATTACAGGCAATTGAATTGTTTTATCACCAATTGTTAATGTTGCTGTTTCTTGCATGTTTTTTCCTTTCTAATATACACGTTTTAATACAATATTTTATAATTTAACTCATTTTGTATTGTTTTGCAATATTTTTTCATATTTGATGTAAGTCTTTGTTTAGTTGGGTGGCAAACACAAGGTTGGCCCCTACATTTGTTTTGCACAGCCTGTCCGATTTTGTCGCTTTACAAATACCAATAAAAGCCTTATAATGTATAATTTGAAAATTGAAAGGGCGTATTTTAGCCCGCAATCTAATCACACAGGGAGATAGTAGGCACTCTATGAAAATCAAATCTCAAAAAAATGCCATGTGGTTGTTTTTTTCTTCGGTAAAATTGTCTGTTTTTTTGTTGTTCACTCTGGCATTGGTTTCAGTCTTTGGAACAATTATTGCTCAGGGACAGTCAATAGAATATTATAAGAGTACCTTTGGTCACTTATGGGGTACAGTCATACTGCTCATTGGTATGGATGACACCTATCATTCTTTCTGGTATCGATTGCTTATGGGACTATTGAGTCTTAATATTATTGTTTGCTCCATAGATCGTCTTTTTGCCACATGGTCAATTATCTTTCCAAAAACGCACACTGTGAAAACAAACCGCTTTAGAAACAAACCTGACCGACAAATATTCAATGCCAGGTGTACAATGACGCAACTGCGGGATCCAATTCGCCTCTTTTTATCCAAAAAATGGACCCATTTTGAATTATTCTCTACTGATACTGGCTTTTATTGCTATGGAGAAACCGGACGAAAAAGTCGTTTGGGCGTATATGCCGTGCATGTGAGTATCTTGCTGATGATAACAGGGGGGATTATTGGATCCTTTTTTGGGTTTGATGGTTATATTCAAATTTCTGAAGGGGAAAGCACCAACCATCTTGTGATTGGCCAGAATCAAAAAATTGAACTGCCTTTTACGATTCAATGTGATGATTTTTCTGTTTCGTATTATGACAATGGGACGCCCAGTGAGTTTAAATCAATTCTTACGCTGAAACGCGATAATAATACGTTCTTTACAAGACCCATTCTTGTGAATCATCCATTGCGTTATGAAGGGATTAATATATTTCAGTCCAGTTATGGTCTATTGACAGCTGAATATCGCCAAAAACTACCGGAAACAGTGGTGTTATTTTTTCAAAACCCGAAAACACGTCTCTCGTACCCTGTCAAAGGCAAGCTCAATGAACGTGTGCCATTGCCAGAGGGTAAAGGTTTTTTTACCATTCAAAATTATCAGGCATCCTATCGCTTTAGTGGTCATCATTTGGGGCCGACATTAACCCTGTTATTGGAAATCAAGTCCGGCAACAAATCCGATGACACAGTTATGCCACAGCTAGTGATGATACCTGTTCAATATCCAAAATTTGATCACATGCGTCAGGGATATTTTGTTATCAGCGTCATGAATGAAACAGATTTTCGGATACCTGAATCAGAAAAACGTTATTATACAGGACTTCAAATTACAAAAGATCCAGGCATTTACCTGGTATATACAGGATTTATCATGATGCTCATAGGCATTTTTGTAACGTTTTTTATGAGTCATCGACAATATTTTGTTGAAGTTATGGAAAATTCTTCAGGAACCTGCCAGGTATTGGTAACAGGCATTGCCAATAAAAACAAATTAGGAATGATCCAGAAGCTGGGTAAATTGAAACAGGAATTACAGAATATCGACACTCACTGTCGAACAATTGAGGGAAAGATATGAGCAGTTCATTGGCATTGTCCATCACAACATTTATGTATGGTGCAGCCGCATGTGCCTATATTTGCGGATGGATTTTTAAAAAGAATTACTTAAACCTGAGTGGCACGTACCTGACAATAATTGCTATTGTCTTTAACACTGCCGGTATCATTATACGCTGGATTTCATCATATGAGATGGGCATTGGCCATGCGCCGCTGTCTAATCTATATGAATCACTGGTGTTTTTTTCCTGGACCATTGCAGTCATATATATCAGTATTGAATATCGGTATAAGCATCGAACTATTGGTGCTTTTGTGTTACCCCTTGCTTTTTTGTCTCTTTCATATGCATCTCTTCCCACAGTAAATAATAGCATTCAACCCTTGATACCGGCGCTGAAAAGTAACTGGCTTATTGCGCATGTATTTACCTGTTTTTTAGGGTATGCAGGCTTTGCTCTGGCCTTTGGGTTAAGTATTATGTTTTTGATTAAGACAAAAGACAATGCTTTCAGTCATATTTTGCCAGAAACAGGCATGATTGATGAATTAATCTATCAAATGATCATGTTCGGTTTTTTGTTTCTCACAGCCGGAATTATTACCGGAGCAGTCTGGGCCAATTCCGCCTGGGGGGCATACTGGTCATGGGATCCAAAGGAAACATGGTCGTTAATCACCTGGTTTATCTATGCAATAGTGATTCATGCCCGGCTCATGCGCGGGTGGTCTGGGAAACGAATTTCATGGATTAGCATTATAGGGTTCGCTGCGGTTTTGTTTACTTATTTTGGGGTAAATTTGCTACCCGGGCTGCATAGTTATGCGAAATAACCTCTTTTTTCATTGAAGATCTAATATGAAATAAATAGTTTGTATTGGTTTCGGACAGGGCGTATCCAATGGATGGGGGAGAAAGGAGAAAGGGGACGTTCTTAACTTATTAACTTAAAAAATAATAAGAATATACATTTCTCTCTAACTAAAGTTAATAAGTTAAGAACGTCCCTGTTTGTTTCCTGTTTGTTTCACTGTTTGTTTCATGTTTGTTTCAATGGGACGTCTAAGTAAGCGATCATAACTTTTCGGGTAGATCGTAGTAATCAAGATCCAACCAAATTCCGAAACCAATGTAGGGGCGAACCTTATGTTCGCCCGCCGAACAAAAACCGATATCAAACCTATGTTCGAAATTGAATTAGAAACGTTAGCCTCGGACATAGGTTCGGGGAGAAAGGGGACGTTCTTAACTTATTAACTTAAAAAATAATAATATACATTTCTCTCTAACTAAAGTTAATAAGTTAAGAACGTCCCTGTTTATTTCCATGTTTGTTTCAATGGGACGTCTAAGTAAGCGATCATAAATTTTCGGGTAGATCGTAGTAATCAAGATCCAACCAATTTCCGAAACCAATGTAGGGGCGAACCTTGTGTTCGCCCGCCGAACAAAAACCAGTATCAAACCTATGAGCAAAACCAATGTAGGGGCGAACCTTGTGTTCGCCCGCCGAACAAAAACCGATATCAAACCTATGTTCGAAAATGAATTAGAAACGTTTGCCTCGGACATAGGTTCGCAAGCGATTTTTGTTCGGCGG
>Ga0272440_1003396_pt1 | contig 11904 bp, 4 predicted proteins | sample SSMMMBAug17_FD_192440 | JGI IMG/M metagenome (GOLD analysis project Ga0272440, IMG submission 192440) | Marine sediment archaeal communities from Little Sippewissett salt marsh, Falmouth, MA, United States - SSM-MMB-Aug17 | ecosystem: Environmental > Aquatic > Marine > Wetlands > Sediment ... | reverse complement strand
TTCCTAAGTCAATATTTTTCGCGCCGTCCTTATGCGCGTTGAATGTCCGCCCCAAGTGAATTCAATCGCTGATCTATTTTTTCATATCCCCGATCAATTTGCTGGATATCATAGATTTCGCTGGTACCATTGGCACACAATGCGGCAATCAACAATGCCATGCCAGCACGAATATCCGGGCTGTTTAATTTCATGCCTGATAAATTTGATGGCCCCACGACAACCGCACGATGGGGATCGCACAGGACGATTTGTGCGCCCATACTGATTAGTTTATCAACCCAAAATAAACGACTTTCAAATAATTTTTCAAATATTAAAATGGTGCCTTGACACTGTGTTGCGACAACAGTCATAATACTGGTTAAATCTGCTGGAAAACCGGGCCAGGGCGCATCATCAATTTTTGGAATGGATTTATCCATATCATGTATGATCCGCATGTCTTGATCAGGCGGAATGTATAAATCCTGTCCATGAATTTCTGCAGTAACGCCCAGTCGCTTGAAAAAATGTAAAATCAGATTCAAATTATTTAATCCGGCATTTGTAATGGTGAGTTCACTTCGTGTGACTGCGGCAAGACCAATTAAAGAACCCACTTCAATATGATCTGGCTGAATTTTATGCGTACAGGTATTCAAACTTGTTACACCTTGTATTGTCAGAAAATTAGAGCCAATCCCTTCAATTTTTGCTCCCATGGCATTCAACAAATGGCATAATCCTTGAATATGGGGTTCACAAGCAGCATTATAAATAGTTGTCACCCCTTCAGCCACTGAAGCGGCCATAATTGCATTTTCTGTGGCCATGACACTGGCTTCATCCAAAAACAACTGAGCGCCTTTGAATCCCTTTTCACACCGAAAACAAAAAGAATTGCCATCCTGTTCGATTGTTGCGCCAAGCTCAGTGAGTACTTTAAAATGCGTGTCCAGACGTCTTCGACCGATAATATCTCCTCCTGGAATCGGCAAGCGCGTTTCACCAAAACGATATAACAATGGGGATGCCATCAGGAATGACCCTCTAATTTTTCGGCATAAATCCACATCCGGTGTACTTGAAATAAGATTTTTGGCATCAAAAACATACGTATTCTTGCTCTTGAATTGAATGCCAACACCGAGTCGCTCTAGAATAAGCTTCATGGTATTTATGTCACCAATATTGGGCAGGTTTGTCAATGTGACTTGAGATTTAGATAAGAGAATTGCTGCAAGTACAGGAAGAGACTCGTTTTTATTACCTGATGGTTCAATTTGGCCGGACAGACGACATGGGCCTTTAACAATGAATTTTTCCATACTACCTTTTATTCTTCATTTGTATCCTGTTTTAACTCCAAAAAGAAATTGGACAATGTATCAGGATTTAGCGGTTTGCGAATATATCCATTGACTGGATACGACAAGGCCGGCTTTTTATTTTTTTCATGCATAATCACAATAGGGATAGTTTTATATGAATTGGTCTGAGAATCATTTCGCAAATGAGAGACAATCTTATTGCAATCATCGTTTGGCAACAAGCTACTGACAAACAGAAGGTCAAAATCAATCAATTCCATCGTTGACATGGCATCTTTTACTGTCGTAACAGCATCTGTACGAAAACCGGCATTTTTCAGTGTATGTACTGCCAGTCGTTGATTCACCATGTTTTCTTCAATAACAAGCACACGACGTCGGATCGCAGCTTTGTCTATTCCTGCATTTTTGGCTTCAGTTGGTTTTATCGTAGATATGTCTTCTGTGTCTTGCTGAAGTAATTCTATACTTTCATTTTCCGACACCATTTCAAACAAAGCAGTAAACCAGAACGTTGACCCCTCATTTTCATCACTTTCAACGCCAATTTTACCTTTCATCAACTCAACGATTTGCTTGCTCATTGCCAGGCCCAGACCAGATCCACCATGTTTGCGAGACATGGAATCGTCTACTTGAGAAAAGGATTGAAACAAAAAATCGATCCGATTTTTTGGAATACCTATACCCGTATCTGTAATCGTAAATTTAATACGAATTTTTTGTCCAACACTCTCTTCAACCCGAACACGCAACATGATTTCACCCTGGTCTGTAAATTTAACCGCATTATCCAGGAGATAAACCAGGACCTGCCTGAGTCGCCCGGCATCGCCTTTCACATATTCCGGAACATTTCTGTATATCAGATGACTTAATTCCAGTTCTTTTTTAACTGCTTTTTCCTCGATACGTTTAATACTTTTCTCTATTGTTTGTTTTAGATTGAAAGCGGATGTGTCGAGTTCAATTTGACTGGATTGTGTGCTGGAAAATTCTAATATGTCATTTAATACTCCCATGAGCATTTCGCCTGAAGATCGAATAATTTCAACATATTCACGTTGTTCAGCAGATATGGGCGTATCAAGGAGCAGGTTCGACATGCCAATGATTCCATTCATGGGGGTTCTTATTTCATGGCTCATATTCGATAAGAACTGTTTTTTTACTTTTATGGCAACCTCAGCCTCCTGTCTTGCGCGTTGTAACTCAGGTTTGATTGTATCAAGTTGTGCAGATAAATGCTTTATCTCTATAAAAGCGCGTTTGGACAGGCGACTGCTCAAATAAGTTGAAACCGCAACCATCAGCATAAAAAAACCAGCAATAAACTTAATCACGTGAAACAGACGTTTGTTCATCACCTTGTGCGATATCCCCATATGGAGAACAGATTGTGTTTTTCCAATGGTGACTGCAACGTCTAAAAAGGTGTTGCCATTGCTATCCTTTGCGCGATGGACAGATAAAGACTCTTCAGGATTGAGCTGAGAGCCCATAACATCACGAGAAGCGTCTTGAGAAAAAACCTGAACCAGGGGTTTGCCTTCATGAGAAATCCATAAATAAAGAACAGATGGATCCTTTTTCAGGACTGTAGCGAGATGGTTTTTTAAATCAAATTCTTGTTTGTTTCGCAGATACCCCTTACACAGATCGCTCAAATATAACGCATGTTCTTTTGCAAACTGGGTTTCATAATAACGATGCTGATATATACTAAAATATATCAAAGCGGTACACACAACAATATTAATAAAAAGTAGTAAAAAAAACGATCGAAAAAAAATCCATCGTTTGTGTTTTAAATAGGCCATAATTTTTTCCTCAATAAACGATTTATTTAATGCACAATAACTGCTGAAACATCAAAAAAAAAGAAATTAATTACTTCCCAAACCATCGTCTGCGACGACCTTTCTGTTCTTCATTCTTTTTCACCACCATTAATTTTTCTTCTTGATTGTTCTTAATCTGGCTGACTTCCTGAATTGTAACGTTATTCATATCTTTATCGATAACCAGAGATGCTTCCGGTCCACTAATAGATGTACCACGTGCAATAAATCCATGAATGACAATAGAAAACTTGCCTTTATTCCGACGAATTTCAGATTGTAGCTTTTTAATTTTCTCATCGAGATCCTCATTTTCCGATTTAAGCGCATCAATTTTTGCAAGAATTTGTGGATCATAATTATTTATTTGTTGGTTGACGTCCTCCCATTCTCGTTGATACAAGCGTTGACTATCCCTTGCTGAAGAGATTTTCGATTCCATATTGAGCAATTTGTCTTCATACAGTTTAATTTCTCTTCTTTTCGTTGTTTGCCGAAGCAATCTCAAACGTTTTTCAGCACCGGGTTTGGCATCTTCGATTCGGTCAATCAGAATATTCAAATCTTCAATTTGTTCATCAATTTCCTGTAGAAGTTTTTTGAGATGGTTTAATGGGGCTTCAAGCTCACTCAAATCTTGTTTATTCTTTGCAAGTTTTCGTTTGTAATTTAACAAATTATCAAGGCTTGTTGTATCTGTTCCAATGGTGAGCTGACTTTCTGGTGAAGTATCAGAGCCCACACTTTTGGCAATAATGCCTTTGGCAGCAGAGATATCTGATGCCATCACACGGCCATGCTCAATGACGCACTCTCCGCGTGTAATAATTGTTGTGTCTAAAATTTCCTTTTCAACGTAAACATTGCCATTTGCATGAATTTCTGCGCCTTTAACAAATTTGGCATGGACTTGACCTTTTGTATGGATTGTTGCGCCAATTATTCCGCCCTTAACTTTAACATCACCTGTCGTTTCTATCTTCGCAGCCATAATTCCCTGGGCAGCCAACCGCTGTGCACGAACATAAAAATTGCTTTCTACAACACCTCTAACATTGACAAAACCTTCATATTTGATATGACCGGTTTTCATGTCCACGTCACCATGAACCATCAGTTCGTTTTCAATTGATAGTTGATCTCGTTGGGATACAACAGGCATGCCGCTCAATTTTGCGTAAGCCTGGTTTCGATCAGGCGATAATTGAATTCCTTTTCCACAAAGAAGACTCTTACGTTCGTATTTGTTAACCCGATCAATAACCCCAAAAATGGTTTTTCCTTCCTGCCCGGGGGAACCAGGAATACGCTCAGCAACAAGTTGACCGGCAGTGACATGGGGCGTTTCGCCACGATCTTTAAAGTCCATTGCCCCATCTTCTTTTTCAGTGCCGGTTTTTCTATCTCGCTCAAAATGATAGACAATCTCGTCATCTTTGGGTTGAATGGTTTCATCACCTTTGGCGACCAAGAAGTTTTCTTTATGAAGTTCAGGTGTATCAATGTACTTTTGTATTTCATCATCCGGGATAATGCCATAAGTAATATCTCTTTGAGCCAGCATTGACTTAATATCTTCAACTGTCGTTGATGGCCTGAGATTATGTTTCACGTAAATATAGGCTTCCATTTTGTTCTGCACCACGCGTATCATTGGAAAACTATACCTTTTGGGTTTTGGTGGCGGCGGTGGTTCCGGTTCTGGTTCCGGTTCCGGTTCGGATGCTTCAGAATCGAATGCTGAGTTGTCAGCTTCAGCGACTTCAGTATTTGCTTGTTCGGATTCTGGTAATTGCGAGTCAACATCTTCGTTTTCATTCACATTTTCTTCATCTTCTGTATCATCATGCACTGATTCATTTGTATTTTCATTCTCTGAATCAGTTGCGTCATCAGAAATAATTTCATGGTCATGGGCTTCTTCAGTATTGTTATTCTCTGAATGAGCCGTATCGTCAGATTTCTTTTCATGATCAGGTTCTTTTTCTGACTCAATTGTCATCTCATTGTCTAGTGGCGGTTGAAGCGGTGTGGACGTTTCAGATACATCAATATCGGCGAGTTCAGCGGTATCAGATTCATCTGTTACGTTATCAGAATCACTGATATCAGTTTCTGTTTCTGTTGTTTCACTTATTTTTTCTATTTCTGATAATAATGATTTATCATCAGATGCAGGCTCTGGTAACATATTCCGCCCATTGTTTCCTTCTAGGAGGGATTTAAGCTCTCTTTGCCTTTTTAGAATGGATTGGAGTTGTTCATGCGTGAGATCACCTGCAGTGACTAGAATATCCCCGAGCAATGTAATTTGTTTTTTTTGTTCAAATTCTTTTAACTGTAATTCCAGGGCCTGATCCACTGATTCTTGCGACGCATATCCTTCGCGAACAGCAATGGTACCAAATTGCACATCCTCATCTTTGATTTCCAATCGGTTTTGACGTGATAGAATGGCATCACGATATGTTCTGTCCAAAATGTCGTCATCGGTTAGTATATCACCGATCAGTTTCACAGAACTTGATTGTCTATATATATGAGATTGTTTTTTAAATGCTTTTTTGACTTGCTCCAGAGAAATAAGGCCATTTTTGATGGCAATGGCCGCAAAGTATTTTTCCTGCTCAGAGATATTTGATAATGACTCAACAGGTGAGTCGGAGTCATCATCAGATTGTGTCATTTCTGTATTCGACTGTTGATTGAGCTTCGTTTTTTGTTCATTCGTATATTGAATCCGATAATCGCGTTGCGTACCAAGAATGCTGTCTCGTTGAGATAACGTAAGATATTCATTATCGACAAGAACCTCTCCCAAAAGCCTGATCTTGGTTGCTCGTTTAAAATCACGCCATTGTTCTTTTAATGAATCTTCAAGAATCTGTTCGGTGATATATTTTTTGCTCAGGGCTATTTGACCAAACTGAATATAATCTGGTGTCTCAATGCGGTTTTGTCGAGATAAAATGGCATCCCTTTGTTCGGGTAACAATTGATCCCATTCGACAAGAATCTCACCAATCAGTTTAATCTGGTAAGACTTCTTGAATAGGCGTGATTGATGTTGCAGGGCTTTTTTTACATGAAACTGGCTTGTGAAATTATTTTTTATAGCGATAATGCCAAAGTTTCTATCCTGATCTGTCACTTCAGACATTCTCACGACAGACTGTAAAAATTGAAATTGTTTATCAGTAATCATTTTTGATTGAATTAAAAATGATCCGATATTCAGGCTGGTATTTTCTATTTTTTGTTTTCGATACTCAGGCAAGGCAGAGATCAATTGATCTTTATCCGCAATACCATACTTTATAGCCAATTTGATAATTAGCAACTCAGAATCGTTTGTCTTTTTCATGGGTTGAAATCCTTTTTTAAGTTGAGAGGGTGGAAATAAATTAACAGTATTATTCACGTATTTTTTAGAAACAATCTTACTGCCAATATTTACTATACATTATCAAGAATTTCAAGTAACAAGTTTCATTGAAGTTGATTGTTGTAAAGATTGATTGGTCGTAAATGAAAAACTGTATGCCCGATATATAATATACAGTGAAAGATTCATGCTGCCGATTTGTATTAATAAATTGATGGGGTGTTATGCATCCTAAATGAAATAATGCATACAAAAGGGAAATCATGATGAAACTTTCAAGTTTTTTTATCGGGTTGGCACTTGCCTGTTTCAATGTATTTTTTACGCCTGAACTTCAGGCGGAAATGGTCATTATTCACAATCAACAAGGTCATGTAGGTGATGATATTACGATTACATTTACAATATCAAATGCTGCAAATACTGTTTCTGCCATGGGGTTTGATGTTTTATATGACTCTAGTATTCTGGAATATATTGGTTTTTCACCAGGGCCGCTGCTTGATCAATATTCGATGTGTTATGTCAATCAAGTTCATGATGACTGTCTTCGTTTGGGGGCATTAGAACATAATAAGAATATCAAACCCCATCAAAGTGGTGAATTGATTGTACTCACATTCCATGTTATAGATTTTGGAACATCAGAAATTGAACTTGTTCGCCCAAAAGATGATATTCGAAACTGGCAGATTCAAAATGGCATATTTAATACCATTGATGAAACCGATCCCGAAAATCAAAACCTATTCTATCAGTTTAAACAATTATGGCCGGCACTTAAACAACCCTGGTATTTTTATCATCCAATGGATATTGCTGTTGACCTGAAGGGATTTGTTTATGTTGCAGACACATGGAATGATCAGGTTCAAAAATTAACCGACACAGGTCAGGTCGTTACAAAATGGGGTGGCAATGGTTTTGATGAGGGGCAATTTCAAACACCAGTGAGTCTTGCAACGTATCAAGATACAACAGGTGTTTATGTATTTGTTGTTGATCAATATAATCATCGTATTCAAAAATTTACAGATACAGGTGAATATATTCAATCCTGGGGAACTTATGGGGCAAATAAGGGCCAATTTCAATCGCCATCAGGTATTGCTGTTGATAAAGAAGGTTTCATTTATGTGGCAGATACAGGAAACAGTCGCATTCAAAAATTTACTGCTTCGGGCGAATGGTATCAGGAATGGACATCCGAGGTAAACACACGTGCGCAGATGCTTTCGCCCTGTGCCATTGCGATTGATCATTCTGGTAATATTTATGTTGCGGATTCAGAAAGCCAATGTGTGATTAAATTCTCTAACAATGGCAAAATGCTTCAAAGCTTTAGCACGGCAACATCAAATCAGTTTTCAAATCCAGTTGGGATTGCGATCATTAAATTGGAAAATAGTGAAATAATCATGGTCTCAGATAGTGGAAATGATCGCATATTATCTTTTAATTTAGAGGGCTCACGTCTGGCTGATCAAGAAACCATCCTACAGAAGCTGGAGTCAGCATTGAGTTATCCCGCAGGTATAGCTTCAGATCACAATAAAATCTATATTGCTGACGCATCCAACAATCGTATTGTTCCGATTCAGATAAATCCTGAGATTGCAGTGGGTCAATGGGGAAGCCAGGGCACACAAAAGGGGTCTTTCATTCGTCCGAGTGGTGTTGACGTTTCAACATCTCATCTTTTGGTCTCTAGCGGCACATCTGATATCCCTCAAAAACATCATTTCATTCAGAAATTTACCACAACCGGATCATTTTTAGAAAAATGGCCAAATCTCTACAATAATGAATATACCCTCAATTCACCTTCTGACGTAGCACAGGATGAGAATAATTTCTATGTCTTGGATAGTGGCAATCATCGGCTTCTTCAATTTGATACCAATGGCAGGTTTCAAAAGTCCTGGGGACAAAAAGGAAGAGAATCAGGAGAATTAGACTTTCCATGTGGAATGGCCTTATACGATAACTTTATTTATGTAGCAGATACAGGTAACCATAGAATTCAAATTTTTGATCGTACAGGACAATTCATACATGCATGGGGCGAAAAAGGAACGTTTTCCGGTCAATTTATCATGCCAAAAGATATTGATATTGATCCAGATGGCATTGTTTATGTTGCGGATACTGGAAACCATCGGATTCAATGCTTTTCCATTTGGGGAGAATTTCTTGATGAATGGGGGGAATGGGGACATACAAATGGCGAATTTGATACACCTTCAGGAATCGCAGTTCATCCGGATGAATCTATTGTTGTGGTTGCAGATACTGGTAATCATCGTTGTCAGGTTTTTAACAAAGATGGCGACTTTATTACAAAATTTGGTACCTATGGATCTGGTGCAGGGCAATTTCATGAACCCTTTCATCTTGATATTGATTTGGATAAAAATATTTATATTTCAGATCGAATTAACAATCGGATACAAAAGTTTCAACCAGTTACACTTGAAGATGGTATTGTAAAAGCGATTATTGTTGTTGGTGATGACACATATGGTGATGCCTTATTCCAAACCAATGCAAATCTTGCATATCGGGCATTGAATTATCAGGGCATTAACAAAAATAATATTTATTACTTATCCAAAGATATTGATCTAGACCTTGATGACAATGGTGTAACTGATGACATTGACGCGCTTGCTACAAACGAAAACCTGGAAGGTGCTGTAACTGATTGGGCGACAGATGCGCAACATCTCATTATCTATCTTATTGGTCATAATGATTTATATTTTCGGATGAATTCCACTGAGATACTTGATAACACCCAACTTGATCAATGGATCGATCAGTTACAAATCGAGACCGGTTGTCGGGTTACGTTTATTTTTGATGCCTGTAAATCAGGAAATTTTGTTCAAGTTTATGCTGCGCCAGATAGCTATTCTCGTGTGGTTATCACAAGTACCGGAGTTGACGAAAATTCATATTTGATCGGGGCAATTTCTTTTTCAAATTATTTTTGGACCCACATTTTTAATGGATTTTCCATTCAGACAGCATTTCAACTGGCATCACAAACAACTTCACAGATCAATCAGCCGCCATTTATGTCAACCCCCCAAAATCCATTAATGGATGCCAACAACAATGGCATATCCAATGAACCGGTGGACTATTCTTTAACACAAGATCTTTATTTTGGCAGTAAAGATCATGCACATTCAGAAACGATCCAGATTGTTTCTGTTTCAGATGCAATCACCTTGACACAGGAGACGTCATCAATACTAAAAGCAGAAGTGATATCTGATCCCTCTCATGCGATTCAACGTGTTTGGGCGGTGATTCGTCGTCCGGATTATCAAGCAGGGGTTTCCGGAACCATTGAAATCGAGTTGATTTCAGTTGGTAATCACATGTACCAAAGTGTTTATCAGGAATTTGATACCACTGGGTCTTATTTGATTGCTTTTTATGCCCAGGATGATACCAATCAGGTCAGTATTCCAAATTTTACAACAATTAGTGTCAATACCCCAACAGCTCGACGTGCAATAATTGTTGTCGGAGAAACGTTTGATGAAATCCTTGACCCATATTTTGAAACAATTGCGGCCGCTATATACGATACCCTTTTGTTCCAAGGATTTACTGATGAAACAATTTATGTCATGAGTCCCACTGCATTTACGAAAAGATGGGATGGGTTACCTAATGCAAGCAATATTCAATATGCTTTTGATCAATGGACAAAAACCGATCATGGAGAAAATGCCACACAGGATTTGGTCGTATGTTTTTTGGGAAAAACGAAGGATTCGAATTTTGTGTTGAATTATTCAGAAACCATATCCCAGGAGCAAATAGACCTTAAGTTAGATCAACTTGAAAAACAAATTCCTGGCAAGATACTGCTGGTCACTGATATGTCCGGTGCCTGGAAATTTATTTCACAGTCCGCCCTATCAGGTTCGAGCAGGCGTATCCATATATCCGGATCTTCAGAAAATGATAATGAAACACTCATTGCGATGAGCCAGATTTCATTTTCTACTTTTTTTTGGCAACGTGTTTTGAATGGCTTTGATGTCAAATCTGCTTTCAAGGCTGCAAAAGATGCCTTAAATGTGCTGAATCAATATCAAGTTCCCTGTATTGAAGCGAATGGCAATGGCAATGCCAATGAATATGATGATTATGTCAGTGCACGTGAGTTTACAATTGGTTATGGTATCATGCGCGCTCAAGATACAGTGACGATTGCATCTGTAACGCCTCCTGAAATCTTGTCAGGAGAAACCAATGCCATGATTTGGGCAAAAAAAATTGTCAGTACGAGTCTCATAGAAAAAGTATGGGCAATCATTGTTCCGCCTGGATTTCGTCAAACAGATAATACTGTGATTGATCAATTTCCAGAAATTGAGTTGCTGTATAATACATCAACTGATCGTTATGAAGCTATATATTCTTCTTTTAAGCAATTTGGAACGTATCGCATTGCAGTCTATGCCAAAAGTACGAATGGGATGACGTCAATCCCTGTTGAAACTGTTATTTATCAGACCAAAGCGCCGGATCCCTATGAAAATTTATCAGATAACGCATTTGAACAGGCGCAGCATATCAGTGTGAATGATACTGAAGCCCAACAGCATAATTTTCATAATGAACAGGACCATGATTGGGTGAAATTTTATGCACTGGCTGGCAATATTTACAACATATTTACAAACAATGCTGATTTGAACAGTGATCCGGTCATTGCACTGTATGATCAAGATGGTGTCACCAAGATTGACGAAAGTAATTATGGTGTTGGCAATGAGCAGGAAGTGATTAACTGGATATGCACGAAAGATGGTATCTATTTTGTTTCAGTCAACAATTTTAACAAGGATGCAACTGATGGCCAGGATACTGGCTATGATCTTAGAGTTAATATTGCAGCGACAATTTTTAATGGTATCATTAATGGATATGTCCGAATACAGGGAACAGAAGTTCCAATTGGTGATGTCGTTGTGCGGACAAGCAAGAATCTTGCAGATATCAGCCTGCCGAGTGGCACCTATCGCATTGGCGGTCATGAGCATGGTGAAGCAAGTATATATGCTGAAGCCAGTGGGTTTTATCCTTATACTGCGACTATTTATGTGAATGAACTCGCAATTACCCGCCATGATATTTATATGACACCTCAATATGTCCCCGGTGATTTAAACATGGATGGCTCTGTTGATCTACAAGATGCGATATTGACCGGTTATGTTTTGTCGAATATAGATTTATCTGAGCCGATTGTTGGGTTTTCTGATATTTCTACGAATGGAAAAATTGGCATAGAAGAGATGATTTATATATTGAATTATGTCAGTTCGTCTCAATAATA
>Ga0272440_1003395_pt1 | contig 11905 bp, 7 predicted proteins | sample SSMMMBAug17_FD_192440 | JGI IMG/M metagenome (GOLD analysis project Ga0272440, IMG submission 192440) | Marine sediment archaeal communities from Little Sippewissett salt marsh, Falmouth, MA, United States - SSM-MMB-Aug17 | ecosystem: Environmental > Aquatic > Marine > Wetlands > Sediment ... | reverse complement strand
CTGTAGCTGAAACAACAGCAGACGATGTAATTAAGTAATGATATTCATTCAAGAGGCCCTGTTTCCAAGTATGGCGCTGCATCTATTTCTTTAGCTTCCATCATAGTAACAAGTCTTTGTAAAGAGCATAAAATCATTGATTGTTCCCAATTTTTTAACTCATTGAATTGTTTTATAAAAGTTTCCTGTAAGGGTGGAGGGGCAATTTTTAATAATTTTTCAGTTTGTTGAGTAATTTTAATATATACTTTTCTCTTATCTACAATGCTGCGTTCACGAGTTATAAGTCCTTTTTTTTCAAGTCTTGTCAAAATACTTGTAACTGTTGCCTGCCCAAGACTTATTGATTTTGCTATTTCGCCAACTGTTAACTCTTTACCTTTCGATATTGCTAGAAGTATAAGCAGTTGAGGGCCTGTAAGTCCTATTTTACGAACTATTTGTCTAGAATGAAGTTCAATTGTTTGAATAATTCGACGTAAATTGATTAATACCTCATCGCATAAATAATTGTCTGTAATATTATTGTCCATATTGTTATTCCAATTAGGTGATTTCCGAAAAAGAATTTACCAAAGTCTTAATTCCCCCCTTGAGGGGGGTTAGGGGGGGGGTCGTATTAATGGTACAAACTCAAAAACCCCCCCCTAACCCCCCTCAAGGGGGGAATTCGATCTTGGTAAATTCTTTTCCGGAAATCACCTTATTATTATTATTTAGATTTTATTCAATTTAGAAAAAGTATAAAAGTTTTTATACCAAAATATAAAGAATTAATACAACCGAAGCTTCTCACTATCTTATTAATATTCCAATATTTATCATTAATTCAACAGCATTGCCCCCTAACCCCTCAAGGGGGGAATTCGATCTTGGTAAATTCTTTTCCGGAAATCACCTTACGAGACTAATAAATTATTTTGTTAAAAGCCGATGTTGAAGTTTTAAATAATTATTTGCTTTTCTTAGTTAATCTATATTATAATTATGTCTATCTAAATTCAAGAATTATTTATATTAAAATTTTATTGTATTTTGCTAACATATAACCACAAGAAAAGACAACATAATTTTTTTATATTTATTTAGAATTTTAAAGAGATAAAACTTGACTAATATATATGTACAATATAATAAAGTTTCAACAAACCTCAATGTATAATGGTTAAACAAAGCATGAAGTTAGTTATTTATGAACGGCCAGTTTAGTCCACATATTTAGATTTTGGAGTAAAAAAATATGTAATGTAAAAACGTGCCCAAATCTAAAGATTTGTAAAGTTAGATGCAGGCTGGAGTCCCAAATCTTTAGATTTGGGCGTCAAAAAAAACAACGATTTGAAAAAATTACTGACGGCCAAATCTAAATATTTTGGACTCCAGACTACAAATTTATTTTTCAGAGGCATAATCATTAGCTTCAGAACAAATTGAATTTATGCCTAAATTTTATACTTTCATATAAATATCTATCTCCTATGGATCTAAATGAAATGCTATGATATTAAACTACAAAGATTTTAGCTCCCATGGAGCAAAACAGGGGGAAATAATATGAAAATTTCAGTTTGTATAATTTGTGGTGATGAAGAAAAAAATATTCGAAGAGCGCTTGAAAGTTCTAAATGGGCAGATGAAATTGTCGTTGTTGATCATATAAGCAAGGATAAGACTTATGATATTGTAAAAGAATATACAGATAAAGTATATCAAAGGGAATGGACAGGTTTTATTGATCAAAAAAATTATGTTTTATCACTTGCTAAAGGAAAGTGGATTTTTAGTCTTGATTCAGATGAAGAGATAACTGAAGACCTTAAAAATGAAATTATGAAAATTATTAATAGTAATAATACTAAAGATGGATATTATGTTCCAAGGAGATCTTTTTTTCAGGGAAGATGGATTAACCATAGTGGATTTTATCCTGACAAACAGCTAAGGCTGTTTAAAAGAACAAAGGCTAAATGGGGGGGGCAGAGAGTACATGAAAAAATTGAAATTGATGGAGAATTAGGGATTTTAAAAAACGATTTACTTCATTATCCTTTTGAAGGCAATATTGAGGAATTTGAACAAACATTGAATAGATATTCAACTCTACAGGCTAAAAATTTGTATGATCAGGGTAAACGATTTAATTTGTTTTTACTTTTTGCTCGTCCATTTTTTAAATTTTTAGAAATATATATATTGAAAATGGGTTTTTTAGATGGTATTGCAGGTTTTTTCATTGCTAGAATTTCTTCACATGCAATGTTCCTAAGATATGCAAAATTGAGAGAAATTGAAAAAGGCTTTGTAGAAAAATAAATTAGATTTTTAAAGATCATATATAGATTTTAAGATTAATTTTATACCTTTATATCGTTTATTTTGCCAGTAATTTAAATTATAAATAAATTTAATAAGTTAAGGACATGCTACAAAAGTAGTACTTTAAACTTGATGGTCTTGTAAAAAGTCAAAAAATGAGATTTTTATCTATGTAACAATTTGAAATTGTTAATACCAATTTTTGTAAAATGGACTTTTTACGAGGCTATCAAACTTAGCTTTAATACTTTCCATAGTTATAAAGGTTAATCTCGAAGTCAGCGATATATGTTTAAGACAATATGTTGATTAACTAATTGAATTTTTAATCAATTTGCATAGTTAACAATATATGAAAGGATATTTATGAAAGAGATTACAAAATATAGAAATAATAGAATCTTATGCATTGGTGCAGGATATGTTGGTGGGCCTACTATGGCAGTAATAGCAGAAAAATGTTCTGATTGTGTAGTAACTGTTGTTGATATAAACAAAGAAAGAATAGATGAGTGGAATTCTGATAAATTACCAATTTATGAACCAGGTCTTGATAAAATAGTAAAAAAAGTTAGAGGAAAAAATCTTTTTTTCTCTACTGATGTTGAGAATGGAATTTTAGATAATGATATAATTTTTGTTGCAGTTAATACTCCGACAAAGACATTTGGAAAAGGCGCCGGAATGGCAGCAAATCTTCAATATTGGGAAATAATTGCAAGGCAGCTTAGAGATGTTGCTGATAGACCAAAAATTATTGTTGAAAAAAGCACATTACCTGTCAAAACTGCAGAAGCTATGGAGAGAGTTCTTAATGATAAAGATAAATTTGAAATTTTATCTAATCCTGAATTCCTTGCAGAAGGGACAGCTGTTAATGATTTACATTTTCCTGATCGAGTGTTGATAGGATCTAGAGAAACTGAAAATGGTCTTATAGCAAGGAAAATTATTGTTGATATTTTCGCAAACTGGGTACCACGTGAAAAAATTATAACAACCAATACTTTTAGCTCTGAGTTATCAAAGCTGGTAGCAAATGGTTTTTTAGCACAACGTGTTTCATCAATTAATTCTATTTCTGCTGTATGTGAAGCAACTGAGGCAGATATATCTGAAATTGCGTCAGCTATTGGTTCAGATTCGCGCATTGGCTCTAAATTTTTAAACTCAAGTATTGGTTTTGGAGGATCTTGTTTTAAAAAAGATATTTTAAATCTTGTTTATATTTGCAAAAGTTATGGCCTTCATGAAGTAGCAGATTATTGGGAAAGTGTAATAAAAATTAATGAATATCAACAAAATCGATTTGTTGCAAATATCCTAAATTCTATGTTTAATACAATTGCTGGAAGAAAAATTTGTATTTTTGGTGCTGCATTCAAAGCAAATACTGATGACACAAGAGAAAGCCCTTCTATTAACATTGCAAAAATGCTCATAGAAGAAAAAGCAAAACTTGTAATTTCAGATCCTAAGGCTTTGAAAAATATTGAATTCGATTTAAAAAATTATAAAAATAAAATAGAATATATTAATGACCCCTATGAAGCTGCATTAGAGAGCCACGCAATTGCAATTTTAACTGAATGGGATTTATATAAAAATCTTGATTATCAGAAAATATTTGAAACTATGATTAAACCGGCTTTTATCTTTGATGGAAGGAATATAGTAGATCATAAAAAATTATTTAAAATTGGATTCAATGTATTTCCAATAGGTAAAAAAGCTATGTTGCATTATAATTAAATTATTAATTTAGTAGCCTTAATCATGGTTTCGGCCAATCGATTTTAAAACAGAAAACGTAAGAGGGTGCAACACAAAAAAGTTGCACTTTTTTCTTAGCCCTGAAAGGGCGTAAAATACCAGCCCAGGGCAACGCCCTGGGTAAATATAAAAAAGAATTTTTAGCCCTGTAAGGGCGCTACATAAATGGGCTAACTTTTATTATTGTTCTTTTATATGTCTACCTTTCAGGGCTAAACCATTGAAATATTTTTACCCAGGGCGTTGCCCCGGGATGATATGTTACGCCCTTTCAGGGCTTAAACCATTGAAATGTTTTTACCCAGGGAGTTGCCCTGGGCTGGTATGTTACGCCCTTTCAGGGCTAAAAAATGTACTAAAATGAAATAAAGTGCAACTTTTTTGTGTTGCACCCAACGTAAGACGCAGCATGCTAGGTCTCTAAATGATCAATAAAAAAATAAGTTCTCTTTTTTTTAATAGTTATTCCATTTACAAAAAGAGCCTTTTATTTAAAATCATCTTTTTAGTTTCGTTTATTTCGATATCAGCTCAAATAGGCAATAAATTTAATATTTTAAAATCGTACAATAAGCTTTTTGTTGATTTTAAAAATATTACAAATATCACTTTTTAAATCAATAGTTTATGCTTCTATAAATCTATTAAAGCCCAGCTTTGATTATTGAAAAATCAAAAATGGACTTTAATATAATAAAAGACGCAACATACAACGTCTCAATATAGTTATAAACAATTTATAAATGATCACTATAGAGTGATATTTTATTCTCCAAACCATTTTCTATGAAATATACTATAAACTGAATTAGATCCACCTTCCATTGCTTTAAGAAGCGCAACATCAATTAATTCTTTATCAGGGCTTCCTTGAGGAAATGTTATTCCATATGTTGACTCTGCAAAACCCTTATCAACAATCATAAATTCCTGCTTATCAAGATCCTTTATAAGATATTTTAATAAAGGTCTATCATGGATTAATGCATCAACATATCCTTTTCTGACTGCTTCAAGTCCTTCTTCTAAAGTATTTACAAATCGCTGCCTTGTTCCCATTTTTGCAGTAATATCTGCAGTGAAAGTTGAAGGCAGGACTGCAACTTTTCTTCCTGGTAAATCCTCTGGACCTGTAATTTCAGGCTTTAACTGCTTTACAGTCATAACAGTTGTAAGAGAAGCAATGGCAACACCAAATATCATAATACCGCTAAAAATTACAAAAACTCCAAGCATTTTTCCTAATGGCTTTTTTAGATGATAGTCTCCATATCCAACAGTTGATATAGTAACAACTGTCCACCATAGCCCATGACCTATACCTTGAAAGTACTTTTTAGAAAAATGACTTTCAATGGCGTTTCTTTCAACAATCCAAATAAGATGTGCAATTACAATAATATAAGCAACAATACCAATAATAGTCATTAAAAGCTCACGAGATTTAAGAATAGCAATAAAGGCTCTATGCTTACTTTCTTCTTTATAAGGAACAAGAATAGCAATATCTGCCTGATAAAAAGGTTGGGAAAAATCTAGTACAGACTCGCGTACTGATGTTATAGTTGTTGCAGCTATTCCAAAATCAACCTTTTTTTTCATAACACTGTCTAAATGCGATGCCATGTTATTGTCTATATGAAATTTAATTCCTTTTGGGTTTTCAAGTTGATTGACAACTGATTTTATTAGATCTATGGAAAAACCACTTACATTATTATCTTTGTCAATACTAACAAAGGGTGGAGTAGGTTTAACACCAATTAAAAAATCTTCTGAAAAAACTGATGTATTTATAAAAAATACACTAATAAAACAAAAAAATGTTACCTGGAAAATAAGTCGCTTCATAATTTCAACTCCTTTTTTTAGTTTATAAATAAAAAAGACATAGAAAAAAATATTACATCAATTAAATATTTGGACTTGATTAGTTAATTATAGATTCTGTAAATTGTAATTAAAAGCTAATTAATTTTTTAAAGAACATAAATTTTATATTACCAATTATTGATTAAAGAAAAAATTGAACATAAATACAAGATATGTAATCTTCTAAAAAGTATAAGCATATTTTTATAGAAAATGTCAAATTATATTTATCTAAAGGGACTTAAACATTACAATTATTTTAATGCAATTTTATTTTTTTGTTAGTTTGACTGGACAGGCACCTATTATCAAGGCCATCATTATTAGAAAAACAAAAGTTGTATTATAATATTTTAAAAATAATATACTTTAAAAAATTAATTTGTTAAAGCTTTTTTAAATATTAATAGTTGATAAATATTTTAAATAATGTTGAATTTTTGAGTCATAATATGCAATACCTTCTTGATTTTCCTTACCTTTAATATCATGATAATGAAAATATGCAACTGCATTTTTAAAAGTCATTTTTGACAGAGCCTCTTTTCTTTCAAATTCTTCTCTTCGATACATTCTATAACCCATGTTTTGAATTTTTTTAACACAATCTTTTTCATCTAAATTTTCTCTTTCATATTCCATAAAAACATTTAATGATATTCTATATGATTCAAAATATGTTTTTAGAAAAGATGCAAAATAACCTAATTTTTTATAACCAACTGAGGTTATGTTATATGTTTGTTTAAGTTCAGGATGAGGAATAATTATTGCTTCTTCTTGGAAAGATTTAATGCTGCTTGAAATATAATTAAGAGGTGTTTTATCAACATCATAGGCAAATTCATATTTGAAAAATTCCTGTAAAAATTCATAATCAGAAACAAGACTATTTTCAGAAAATTGAAAGGCATCTTGGGCAATAATTGCAAGAGCAGTAAAGGCAGGAGGAATAAAAAAGCTTATGCAGTTGTTTTTATAATAATCTAGTGAAGGCCTTTTATTGTCAAATAATCTTAATTTTGTATCTCCTAATGCTTCTCTTATACTTGTTATTTCCATTTTTTCAATCATTTTTCTGTCCATATATTGCTGCAAAGCATCTTCAACAGAGTGAACATAGTTTATCATAGTATCTGATAATTTTGCATTTTGTGATACAAGGTAGTTAAGGTATATTTCAACAATTAATGCAAATTCTGTTTTCATGAAACCTTTTGTTGGGCAGTTTAATAAAGCACATGCTACAAGGGCATGAGGTGTTACAACTGAAACTTCATTTATTCCATTAATAATTCGATGTCCCAAATTTCTACAAACTACATTTCTTTCTTCTCTATTCATTTCAAAAAATGAATTTTCAAATGAAGCCAGTACATCTTTAAATGAAATGGGATCATTAAATTGAACATATATTCTTCCATATCTTCTTTTTAAAAATTTTCTTGCTTTTACGACCTGAGAAAGACTTTCTGGCTCCTTTACTGCACCTTCAAGTTCACTTAAATATGATTTTTCTTCAATAATTCTGTCATATCCAATATAAATTGGTACAAAATATAGATCTGGACAAACATTAGATTTGTATGCATCGAGTATAATAGAAAGAAGTCCAAGTTTTGCAAGGTTTAATTTCCCTGTTCTGCTTCTTCCCCCTTCTATAAAAAATTCTATATTAAATCCTTCTTTTAAAATTGTTTTAACATATTCAGAAAAAACCTTAGAATAAATAACCTGTCCTTTAAACGTTCTTCGTAGAAAAAATGCACCTCCACCTCTAAAAATAGGGCCTAAAGGCCAAAAAGATAAATTCTTTCCTGCAGCAATTAATGGACATGGCATATTATTATGATACATAATATATGAAAGAATTAAGTAATCAATGTGACTTTTATGACAGGGTGCAAGAATAAGAGGTGCTTTTTGAGCTGCCTGTCTTAATTTATTTAAACCTTCAAAGTTAATATCATAGCCCTCAAACATATTATTTGATATCCATGTGATAGCCCAAGAAAATATTTGAATCATATTATGACTAAAATTTGAAGCTATTTCATCTAAATAATCATTTGCCTTTTTATAAACTGTTTGAATTGGTTTTTTTTGTGATCTTGAATATTCTTCCATAAAATTAAGAAATTTTTCGTTTCTTAATATAGTTTCTTTAAGTTCTGTTCGTGTTTTTAAAACCGGCCCTACTATACTTTGCCGATGTCTATTGAGCCTGTTGATAAGTTCTTGCCTTACTAAAAAAGTAAGATGGTTTATATTTCTATTCTGATTTTCTGGCTTTTGAATAAAATTCAAAAGATTAAATGGTTCAGCAATTTCAACAAAAATTTTTTCAGGATTTTGAAATAATGTTACAAATCTTCTAATTGTTCCTGGATTTTCTTCTGTTCCAAATAGTATTTCAAAAAAGTTTCTATTGGATCTATGAGATTTTTTACTAAATAAAATCCATTGTGGAACAATATAAATTGGTTTTTTTATAGTTTGTTGAATTTCAATTAAATATCTGACAGGATCTGGTTTTTCTTTTATAAATCTTCTTGTATATCCACCAGGTTCTAATAGTGATAAAAAAGCCGGTGTATTATTATTATTAAATTCATCACGAATGTAATGAGTTTCATATGGATCTGGCAAATGCCATTTTTCAAAAAAGAATTTCAAATGGGCTAAAATAATTTTAAAAATTTTTGAAACAGGCTGCCATAGAAAAATTTTATAATCAAGTCCAATTTGAGGATATGGAAGATTCTCATCACTGTAACGACTATAATAAAATAAAAATTCAAAATGGCTTTTATATTTTGAGGAATACACAATATGACCTTTTTTATTTAATTCAGTTAGATATTTTGCCTGTTCTTTATTAATTGTTATTCCTGAATAAAAAAGTCTTAACATTCGTTGTGCAATATAACCTATTGTATTTGGTAAAAAACAACTATAATGATTATATGTTCCTTTTAACAATTTCATTAATAATTTTTTAAATTTTTCTTTAATTGTTTTTTTATTCATAGTAAATAATTCCATTAATTTTTGGTTAACAATATTGATATATTTTAGGTTAAGAAAATGATTAAAAATTAATTCCACATTTAATTATTCTAAAATATCAAACAGGCATTTTTTTATCAACAATTTATTTAAAAACTATTTAAAAGCTTGCTTTAATAACAATGCTGTGTTATTTATTTAAAATATTTTTTGTTGTATTTAATAAGCCGCAAGGCAAAGCGGCGTTAGAAAATTATTTTATAAAGGAGGAAGATTTTTTATGAAAACGTTAATAGGCGGCGCAGTCGCGGCTTTACTAGGACTTATTGGACTTGCAGTTTGGTTTTCACAATTTTTAAATTTACTTGCAGGTTGTTTGCCAATTGGTTTACTTCTAGGAGGAGGACTTGCTCTATATCTTGGTTTTGATGAATTGAAAGATACATGGCAAAATGATGATCAGGAATCATTTTCAGGGGCTGAAGATCCTGAAAGTCTAAAAAAAAGACTTGAAGAACTAGAAAAAGAAAATGCTCAATTAAAATCACATTCTTAAAAAAAAGGCTCTTCGTTATTATTAACGAAGAGCTTTTTTTATTTAATAATTCTGCAGTTATCAAAAATTCCTGTAATAAAACAATTCATTTCCAAATGTACCACACTCAGTAAAGAACATAATGCCCTTCGGGCAAAAAACAATTAATATATTATAAATGTATCGGAAAAACAAAATGATTTTGTAACCAATTGATTATAATGCATGGATTGTTAAATCAGCTTCCGCCTAAAGGTGGAACTACATACTTATAAATCTAAAAATGAATAAAATAGCGCATAGGTCTACAAGTTTTGTGTTTTTTAACTATTTAATATCCTTATCGATCTTGTTCCCACGCTCCAGCGTGGGAACATTTTTTAGTCGCTCCGGCGTTGAGTGATAAATTAATTACTGGCTTTTTTGAATCGACGCTGGAGCGTCATAAATAAGTTCCCACGCTGGAGCGTGGGAACAAGATCATTAAGGATGTTAAGCGGTTAAAAAAACACAAAACTTGTAGACCTATACGTAAAAAAGTACGTAGTTCCGCCTTTAGGCGGTATTCATCTATAGTTAATACACGAATTTATTTTTTATAAAATAACAATTATTGTTTATTGCCCGGAGGGCATTATGTTCTCAATTAGTTATAGAATCGTTTTGTTTTTCCGATACATTTAAATATTTAATTTAATCAAGCTACTTTAATTTGTAACTATAATAGTCCAAATTTTTTTTCTCAAATTTTGTGTGGACTGACACGGACAAACACAGACTTACACTTCATATGTTTGAAAAACAAAGGTAGATTATTTTACATTAACCAAGAATTTTGTCACTCCTTCTTTTTGTAAATGTCAGTTTACCGATATAATAAATATTTTTTAGACAATTCAATAAATTTTTCTTCATCAATTTGCCAATCAAATAGATTATTGTTTATAACTTTATTTTTTTCTAAAGATTTTCTTAATTTTTGACTACCAAGTATCATATCAATTGGCATTTTTTCAAATTCATATTCATAAGGCGGTGATTTCCAGGCAAATTTGTCAGGATGGACATGTAAAATTGCATGTAGAATTTTAAGTGAGGTTTTATATGGCTTATAATTCTTTAAATCTGTTACATGAATTTGAAATCCCCTGCATAAATGACCATGCCATTTATTAAAAGTTGGCTCAAAACAAGTCTCTCTAAGAATGACATCTGGCAGAGGACCTAAAAATTCCAATATTTTTTGTGTATCAAGAAAAGGAGCTCCAAATATTTCAAATGGTTTTGTTGTTCCTCTACCTTCTGATATATTTGTTCCCTCCCAGATTACCTGTCCGGGGTAAACAATTGTTGAATCTGGTGTTGGCAGATTAGGAGATGGAGTTATCCAGGTTAGATCGGTGTCATTAAAATACATATTACGAGTCCAATTTTGCATAGGGATAACTTCTAAATCTGATTTGATTCCAAAGTGGTCATTAAATAAATATGAAAGCTCTCCTATAGTAAGTCCATGTCTCATTGGAATAGAATAACGTCCAACAAAAGAGGTGAATTCTTCTTCAACACAGTTACCTTCAACAGTCTCACCTCCAATAGGATTAGGCCTGTCAAGCACAACAACTTTTTTATTATATAGTTTACAAGCTTCCATACAATAGGAAATAGTATAAATAAAAGTATAGACCCTCGTACCAACATCCTGAAGATCAATAAGCAATATATCAATATTTTTAAACATTTCTTTTGTTGGCTGTCGAACTTTGCTATAAAGGCTATAAACTGGTAGTTTAAGTATTGGATCTATAACATTATTTGATTCTATCATATTATCTTGTTTTGAAGCATAATATCCATGTTGAGGTGAAAAAATTGCCTTTAATTGGTTTGGAAAATGATAGTTTATTAATTCTACAGCGTTTTTTAGTGAACTGGCTATTGATGCAGGATTAGCCAGAAGGCCAAGTTTTTTGCTATTAATCCATTCAGGCTTTTTTGTTAAAAGAATTTCTAAACCGGTTTTTATTGTTGCCATATTTTATCTTTCGAAAATGAATATATGAACTGTAAATAATTACTCTTTCTAATAAAGGTTAACTTTTTTTTTAGCACCAACAAATACATAATGTTGAAAACATATAATATGAGTTATTGAAATCCAAAAAATAGAATTATAATATTGATGGAATCGTAAAAAGTCTATTTATAAAAAATTGTACTATCGATTTCAAAGTGTTATGCGAAGTAAAACTTTCAATTTTTGATTTTTTACGAGTTTATCAATATTAATTAATTATGATCCAACTTTGTTTTTTTCAAAAAACTTCATATATCTGAAAAACAAAGTTGGATTATAAAAATCAGAATGGCTATTTTTTCTTTTTAACAAGATAACTTGCA
>Ga0272440_1003394_pt1 | contig 11909 bp, 7 predicted proteins | sample SSMMMBAug17_FD_192440 | JGI IMG/M metagenome (GOLD analysis project Ga0272440, IMG submission 192440) | Marine sediment archaeal communities from Little Sippewissett salt marsh, Falmouth, MA, United States - SSM-MMB-Aug17 | ecosystem: Environmental > Aquatic > Marine > Wetlands > Sediment ... | reverse complement strand
TACCCCCCCTCAAGGGGCAATGCTGTTGAATTAAGGATAAATATTTGAATATTAATAAGATAGTGAGAAGCTTCGGTTGAATTCCCCCCTTGAGGGGGGGTTAAGGTGGTGTTCGTATTAATGGTACAAACTCAAAAACACCCCCCTAACCCCCCTCAAGGGGGTAATTCGATCTTGGCTTCTTGAATAAATTTCAAAAATATTCAAATATTTATCCTTAATTCAACAGTATTGCCCTCAAGGGGGGAATTAAGACTTTGGTAAATTCTTTTTCGGAAATCACCTAAGTACATGTATCAGAAAAAACAAAATGGTTCCATAACTAATTGATTATAATATATTAATTGTTAATTCCGATTCCGCCTAAACGCGGAACTACATACATACAATTCTAATAATGAATTAAATAGCGCATAGGTCTACAAGTTTTGTGTTTTTTTAACTACTTAATATCCTTAACGATCTTGTTCCCACGCTCCAGCGTGGGAACCTATTTACGACGCTCCATCGTCAACTGAAATAAGCCAGTAATTAGCTTATCACTCGCCGCTGGAGCGTCAAAAAAAATGTTCCCACGCTGGAGCGTGGGAACAAGATCGTTAAGGATATTAAATAGTTAAAAAAACACAAAACTTGTAGACCTATGCGTTAAATTGTATGTAGTTCCTCCTTTAGTCGGAATTTATCTATTTGAAATATACTAAGTAAGTTATTATTTATTTAAGAACAATTAATGTTTTTTGCCCGAAGGGCATTATGTTCACGTATATGTAGATTTCAACCTTTGAATTCTCTTTTTTTTAAGTATATATATAATTATTTAAGGAGTATAATAAATGTCTAAACTATGCGAGATATGTGGGAAAAAACCATTAGTTGGTAACAATGTAAGCCACGCACATAATGTAACGAAAAGAAGATTTTATCCAAATTTGCAAACTGTTAGAGTCCTTCAAAATGGTCAAGCAAAAAAAATTGTAGTTTGTACTCGTTGTATTCGTTCAGAAAAAATTGTCAAAGCACCTAAAGGTAAAATACAAAAAGCAGCCTGATTTATTTGATTGTAACCAAAATCGACAGTTTACTTCTTTTATGAACGATTTCGATAATTTTAAAATTTTTGAAACAAGGCACGCCTTGTCTCTACAATTTCAAAAATGACAGTCTATTTTGGTTACAATCAATTTTTTTATTTTAAACTTAATTTTTAGTTGACAATTAGTACAACATATATTATACGTCTTCTTTTTAATAATTATTCATTAATAATTAATTTACATGGGTCGTTAACTCAGCCGGTAGAGTATCTGCCTTTTAAGCAGAGAGTCGCACGTTCGAATCGTGCACGACCCATTATTAAATCTTATCAGTCCCCATCGTCTAGCCTGGTCCAGGACACCGGCCTTTCACGCCGGCAACAGGGGTTCAAATCCCCTTGGGGACGTTTTCTTATAAGGAAAGGTTACAAATTTAATTTGTAACCTTTTTTTTTGGGTTTATTATGATCGTATTATTTTGCTTTGTCTATTAAATATGATAATTTTGGAGTCTGTTTTTGTTAACTACAATCGTATTATTTTGTTTTGTCTGATAATAATAATAAGTCCGTGTTTGTCAGTGTTTTGTCCGTGTTTGTCTTTTTTTATCTATAATCAATTTATTCTGTTTGGTCTGTTAATAATAACAAGTCCTTGTTTGTCTGTATTTTGTCTTTTTTAGACTATATTTCTTCTTTAATCCCTTCCTTACTATTATTAATTCAAACATAATTATGGCATGCTTTTTGGAATATAATTTTGTCAAAAATATATTATGTTTCAATTTTGTTTATAGTCTTAATGAAAAATTGCGATTTTCATTGTTTCAAAAAGCAAGGAATTATATTATGGATTATATAAATAATATAGTTAATATCTTTATTTATAATAAATTACTTATAAGTTTTTATATTGTTTTAATTTTGGTTATATTTTTTTGTTTTATATATATCTATAAAAAGAAAAATAAATCATTGAAAAAAGAATTAATAAAGATTGGTACTTATAATTTTTTTGGGCCAGGTTCAGTCTTAAGAGCAACAACTTGTTATATTGAACAAATTGTTTATGATAAAGATAAAAAAATAAAGGCATTTCATTATATAAACAAATATTTAGAAAATAAAAGTAAATATAAATATCTATTAATAATTGGTAATGCAGGGGTTGGAAAAACAACTCTTTTACTAAATTATTTTTTATATAATCAAAAATTACCTTATAAAAGAAAAAATAATATAATAATATGCTGCTTCGGAACTGAAAATGTTGATAGTTTTATTAAAAAAGTTCAGGATAAACCTGACAAAATATTGTTTTTAGATGCTTTAAATGAAGACAGTCTTGCTTATAAAGATTTTACTAAAAGACTATATGATCTTTTATTTATATGCCAGGAATTTAAAAAAATTATATTTACATGCAGACCTGATTTTTTCAATTTACATGTAAAGGTATCAAGAAAAATGTCAATTATAAAAATTGGCGGAAATAAAAATGAATTTTTTTTACAAAGAATATATTTATTAGATTTTGATGAAAAACAAGTAAAAGATTATATTGCCAGATATTACAATCAAAGAAAAATACAAAAAAAAGTCTATAATTTAATTGAAAATTTTTCAGATAATATAAAGCCGATATTTTTAAATTACTTTCCTCTATTGATTAATAATGATGAATTGATTTTAAAGTATAATTATCATTTTTATGACATGATAGTTAATAACTGGGTTAAAAATAATATTAAAAATGATAATAAAGAGCAAGATTTATTCGATTTTATTGAAACGCTGGCATTAAATATTTTTTCAAAAATATGTAAAAGTTCATGTGATTTTGTTACGACTGATGAATACTTAACATTAGCTGTTGATAAAAACATTAGTATAAAAAAAATGAAAATAACTCATAATTCTTTGTTAGATTATTATGAAAATGGAAAAATTAAATTTTCTCATATCTCATTTATGGAATATTTATATGTTATTGCTTTTTTAAAATTACCAGTGGATAAAAGACCAAAACAAGTATGGACAGATCAAATGCATTCATTTTTTAATGAAATGTATAAAACAGGAGAATTTGATGATATTGATCTAAATGGAGTATATTTTATAAATTCTATTAATATGAGATTTATCCCAGTTAAGACAGGTAAGTTTTTAATGGGCAGCCCTGAAGAAGAACCTCAAAGATTTCAAAATGAATTATTACATGAAGTTAGTATTACAAAAGGATTTTATATTGCTGAAACAGCAGTAACTCAAGGACAATGGGAAGAATTAATGGAAAATAATCCTTCTTCGAATACAGAAACCAAAGATTTGCCTGTTGAAAATGTATCTTTTAATGATGTTAAAAAATTTATTATGAGAATAAATCATCTTGAGGATACAAATACATACAGACTTCCAACTGAAGCACAGTGGGAGTATGCATGCAGGGCAAATACAACAGGTCCTTTTTCATTTGGAAATTGTTTAAATGAAGATCAGGGAAACTATAATAGGGAACATCCATTACCTGGCTGCTCAAAAGGAGAATATAGAAAAAAAACTTTTCCTGTATATAGTTTAAAGCCAAATCAATGGGGACTTTACAATATGCATGGTAATGTTTGGGAATGGTGTGAGGATTGGTTTGATAAATATCCTTCAGCTCATGTTATTGACCCAGAAGGTCCAATAACTGGGGCTTTAAAAATATGCAGAGGAGGATCATGGTATAATGGAGCCAGATATTGCCGTTCTGCAAGTAGAGGAAAATTTAAACCTGATCATTGTTCTGATGTAATTGGTTTTAGACTTGTTAAAAAAATTTAATAAATAATTTTTTAAGATAATTTCTGATTATAATAATGAGTGTCCTTCCGGTAAGCGTGTATTAAAATTGATTGTGTTTAACAAATTGACTATTTAGAGACGTTGCATGCAACGTCTCTAAAATACAATGCCTACAGATTTAGTCATAAAGATTTTGGCAAGGCACCAGATCAAAATTATCCACAGGCGTACAATAGTACGTTGAGGACGAATTTTTATCTGGGAACGTAGTCCAAAATCTTTATGACTAAATCTGTATAACCAATAATGTAATCATTTCAATGCATGCTTGCCGAAAGGACACAATAATTCAACTTTGGTTTTTCCATTATTATGAAGTGTAAGTCTGTGTTTGTCAGTGTCAGTCCACTAACAGCAGTTAGATAAAAATTTCCATATCATATGTAATTCTGAAATAATAAGCATCATAATAAAGGCATGCAGTTGATATTTTTGGAAAATTTTTACTTTAACAAGGCGGGTGCCAATTTGTCCACCAACAACAACTCCACTGCATGTTGCCCAAAGAACAGGCATTAAATGTGGTAAACCTCGTATTTCTAAAAATATACTTCCTATAGTTAAAAACAAAAAAAATACTGTAACTGAAAACATAATGAAAATACTGGTGGCAACAGCTCTGCTATTTGGCATTTTTAAAACTCTTATCATGTATGGAATGAGCCAGTCTGAATTACCTATACTAAGAAGTCCTGTAAAAAATGACGATGACATAACTACAGAACCTGATTTTTTTAATAATTCATATCTTGGTTTGTGAGTTGGGTTGACTGTTTGTTCATTAAAAGAGCGAATCATTGTAAATATAAGGTATAAAACTACAAGAATAAAAATTAATAAGAGCCAGTTTTCATTTTTTTTTGATAAAACAAATCCAGCCATATATCCAATTAATACACCAACAATTGCATAAGGGATAAAAGCTTTAACAACTTTCCAATCTATCATTTGATCAACTAAGTATTGAAAAGATCCGCTGCCTTTTCCAGCCATTTGAGTTAGTAATGATAAAGTTACACTTTCAGATGGGGAGCATCCAATTAAAGTAAAATATGGAAACCATAAAACTCCTGCTCCAAGCCCAGTAAACATAACCATAGTCGCAATGCAGATAGCATAAATATGGGTTATAATAAATGTCCCAAGTAAAGGATGCTTTATTTCAGGTATATTAAATAATATAATAATAAAAAGAATATCTGCAAGCAGCCATAAAAAAGGCCTATATTTTGATTTAATATTCATACTGGCTATTTCCACAGGTATTTCTGAGTCTGATCCAATTTTTTTATTTTTATTTACTAATTAAAATAAAATATAAATTTATTACGTGTTAATTATTATCGTCCATCTTTGGTTTTTCGGACTTACATGGACAAACACTGACTTGCACTTAAGATAATTGGAAAAACCAATGTTGGAATTATTATATAAAAATTTATATTTACAACATATTTATATTTATAATATTACTATTTTTTCAAAAAATATAATCATTTTCATATGACCATCTAAATGTTCTTCTTAATAATTGAATAAAAACATCCAGTGCTGAGCCAATAATTCCAATAGAAATAACTATTGCCATTAATCGGTCATATTCCATTGTATCTCTGGCGTCATTTATAATATAACCGAGTCCGCTTGATATCCCCAAAAATTCAGCAGGAACTAAAACTATCCATGCTATCCCCAGTGCCATTCTCAGGCTTGTAACTATATAAGGCAGAGTTGATGGAAAAATAATTCGAAAAATTAGCTGATAATTTTTTGCACCTTGATCTCTTGCCATATGTAACCACTGAGGATTAACTCTTGCTACCCCAAGTGTGATATTTATAATAATTGGCCATATTGATGCCATTGTAATTAAAAAAATTATTGCTGATTCAAAACTTCTAAATATTAAAAGAGCAATAGGCATCCATGAAATAGGGCTTATCATTCTTAAAAATTGAAAAGGCGGATAAGTTATATAGCTTAAATTCTTATAAAAACCAATACACAATCCCATAGGCATCCCAAATAAAAATGCAATTGAAATTCCTACACAAATTCTTTTTAAACTGGCATATACAGAATTCCAAAATTCCATATCTAAAATAAGTACATATAATGCTTTAAAAGTTGGTACAGGCAAAAAACTTGTAAATTGTTCATAATCAGGGTTTGAAAATAATATATGGCCTCCTATTGACCATAAAGCAATAAGCATTAAAACTCCAAATATTCCATATCCAAAACTTTTTTTCATTTGAACCTCAAAAACATTATTATATTTCAATAATTTCTTTTCATACTCAGGAATTATTTATTTATTCTCAAAAAACAATTACATAAAATCTATCATCAAAAAAAAAATTATATTTCAATAATTTCTTCTCTTACCCAGGGATCTTCTATATTAATGGAATCAAATTTGTTTATACCATATGCCAGCATAGCTTTTTTAACAAACCTGTCATCAACCAGTTCATTGATTGCTTTATCAGTATCTAATGTAGTTAAAAAACTGGTATTGCCTTCCACTATTGTATTACGCATTTCATTAATAATAAAACGAGTAGCAGAAGGATATGGATATGGCTCAAAGCCTATTCTTTTTATTGCCCAATCACTATGCTTTATTGCCTGAGGGATAGCGCCTTTGCCATATATGCTTTTTTCATAACCTGTAAAAACCTTAACTAATGTTTTCGTATTAACAGGTAAAAAATTACTGCCTTGTCTGCTTAATAATTTTGCAGTTTCTATTGGATTTTTATTAATCCATGCCTGTGCTTTTACAATTGCATTTACAACCTTTTGAGTAAATTCTGGATTATAATTTATAAAATTTTCATTCATGACTACAACGCAGCATGGATGATTTTTCCAGATATCACCAGTAAATCTTAATATTTTTGCTTTAATTTTTAATTCTGCAAGAGCATTAAACGGCTCAGCAACAATATATCCATCTATTTTTTTAGCTACTAGCGAAGAAGGCATATCAGGAGGAGGTAGAATAAAAAGATTTACCTCATCAGATTTAAGCTTTTTTGATTGATCTTGAATTACCGGCTTAAGACCAACTTTTTTAAGTCCCATTTGTAATATAATGTTGTGCATTGAATACCAGTGTGGAACTGCAATCTGTTTACCCCCTAAATCTTTAAAACTTTTGATATTTGAATCATGGCTGACTGTAATTGCACTTCCATTTATATGGTTCAATGCTACAACTTTTATTGGAAATTTATTATTAAATCTCATCCATACAGGAATTGGAAATAACAAATGTGTCAAGTTAAATTTTTGCGATATAAATGATTCAGCAAGTGTTGACCAGTTTCTAATTTTTAAAGGTTTTTCAACTCGAATTCCTTCCATTTGATAAAAGCCTTTAGCATAAGCGATTAGAATAGGGCTGGCATCTGTTATAGGTAAATAGCCAATTTTTAAAACCTCATTATTTGCTATAGCATTTGAGCAGCTTAAACCAAGTCCTAAAGAAGTTATTGTTTTTGCAGTTGTTTTTAAAAAATCTCTTCTTGTTGTAGCTTTATATGACATAAAAAACCTTTTTAAAACTCAAGATTATTCAAAAATCTATTTTTTCTGGCAACAGGGTGACTTTTTATAAAATTGCCAGAAAAATTTTTTCTAAATCCAACTAAAATATCTGCTCTTGCCTGAAAAAAATTAACATTTGCTAAATCCCTTGGATAAGGTGTATTAATATTGATAATATCTCTAATTTGACAGGGCCTTCCTCCAAGTATAATTACCTTATTTCCCAAAAGAAGAGCTTCTTCAATGTCATGTGTAACAAAAATAGCTGTAAATCTTTCATCCTGCCATATTCTAATCAATTCTTCTTGAACATGAGATTTTGTGAAAGTATCAAGAGATGTAAAAGGTTCATCTAATAATAATATCTTAGGATGACCAATTAAAGCTCTTGCAAGACTTACTCGATATGCCATTCCAACTGACAATTCATGTGGATAGCATTTCTCAAAACTTGATAAACCAAGCAAATTGATAAAATGCTCAGAACGCTCTTTTAAATTTTTAGTATCACCTCGTATTTTACATCCAAAAATTATATTTTCTTCAACATTTAACCATGGAAGTAAACTGGGCTGTTGGAATAAAAGGGATATGGAAGGATGTGGTGTTGTAACTATTTCGTCGTCCACACGAATTTCACCAGATGACGAACTTAAAAGCCCTGCAATAATATTTAACAAGGTAGATTTTCCGCAGCCTGACTCACCTAAAATAATTACAAATTCACCAGCTTTTATTTGAAGATTTATTTCTTCTAAGACTGAAAGTTTTTCACCATTAGGTAAATCATAGACTTTAGAAATATTATCAATTTTAATATTCACAATATTATTCTTTGATTACTAAAAGTAACTCTAAAAATGATTAAGATTTATAATGCAATTTCCGGAAAAAAATTTACCAAAAATTTAATAAACTAAGAAACGTAGAACAAACTGTATTTCAAATATATCAACAGTCATTAAATATAAATATTTTGCACTCCATCAGTAATTGGCAAATATTTTTTTTAAAAATTACCTGAAATAAATTCACACCAGCATACAATTTTTATTTAATTAATGTGAAATTTGCACAAAATTAAGGTACAATTTTTTTAATTATTTGGCAAAAAAAAGCTTGCATATGATAGCAATTTTATTGGATTGAACAAGGTTAAAAAAGATTTAATAATAAAAATTATTTTTCTTTATTGGAAGGCTTATAAAATATTGGACAAATGTATAATATAAAATAAATCAGCTGTTCAATAACAATTTATATTTTTGAAAATTCAATAATCAAAAAATAATTAATTCATAAGAAAATTTAGCCTTCACCCAACATGTTCATGTATTTTAATAATATTAACAGATTAATTGCTAAAACATTACAAGCATATCTCAATTCTTATAGTAAGGAAATGTAACGAAATCATATATTTTAATCCAACTTTGATTTTTTAATACAGGCAGACAAGGACTATCACATACAAAAATTTCATTTTATTGGAAAAAAGTTGGATTATAATAGATACGCGGTATGAAACGTATCTACAGATTTAGTCATAAAAATTTTGGACTTCGTTCCCAGATAAAAATTCGTCCTCAACGTACTATTGTACGCCTGCGGATAATTTTGATCTGGCGCCTTTCCAAAATCTTTATGACTAAATCTGTATTATATTTAAATTTTCAATACAAACCAGCCATAAGAAATTATTTTAGTTTGAAACAGTAAACTATAATAAAAGTCAATTTCTTAAATAAAAAAAGAAAACAGATAAATGACTATACACTGTCTTAATTTAAGGTTTAAATATATAAATTTGAAAGATTATATTATCGTCCAACTTTGGTTTTTCGGACTGGCAAGGAGTAGCACCGACTTACACTTAAAATAATTGGAAAAACCGAAGTTGGATTATTATAAATTTTAATAAAGAGCATTAAAACGTTTTTTTAAAATTAAAATACTTCAATTTGATTATAAAATCAAGTTTGTATTTTATTTTTTATCCTTTTTTGCTGATTGTTGTTTTTGTTGTTTATTTTGTATATTTTTTTTAAATTCAGAATCAATATCCTGAGATTTAATATCTAAGATTTTTCGAATTTTTTCAAGTAAAACTTTTTCTTCATCAGCTAAAATAGAATCAGAAAATGCAATTTGTTTAGCAAAATCAAAAGCTTCAATACGTTGATCTTGATTTGGAAGAAGCTTTGGAAGTGCTTTTAATGCTCTGTCTTCATCTGTTTGAAGAATTCGTGACTGTTCCTTAACTAGTTTTTTAAAATCAGCAGGTTTTATTTTTTTTAAATCTTTTTGCTTTCTTACAATTTTTTCAGAAGTTATAAATTCGCTTTTATCAAGAATTCTATCAGCATTAGCCATTGCAAGCATAATTCGTACTACACCCTCAGCATATCCACCTTTATCAATAGAATCAAGCCATCGTTTTTTATCTTCCATATTTTTTTGCTTTTGAACTTCAATTTGTTTTTCAAGCTGTTCTTTAGTCGGCTTAATATCTTCTTCAAAAAATGATTTAATCATAGGGTTTCCATATATCATTTTAAATACAGATTCATCAGTTAAATCCCTAATATCTCTGTACATATTCAAATAATCCTGCATACCTTTTGAAAATATTTTTTCAACAGATAAGAATGTGTTGTCAGGAGAAGCTTGAACTCTGTTTGATTTTACAATTGGACCTAATACTTTAATAGGAAACAGAAAAGGGTTCAAGTCTGAAAAAGGGTATCTTTGAACTCTCAGAGGATGTAATTGTCTTAAAAATTCAGCAGTGAATTCAGTAGTAGCAGCTTTTACAAAAGGACTGACAAAAACCTTATATAGACTGTTATTAAATTGAGAAACAAATGCAACAGGACGAAAATCTTCTTCATCTTCCATTCCATCATCTAACGCTAAAATGTCGGACATTTGCCTTTCTTCGAATCGTACTTTATTTGAAGATACCTTTTCAGAATCAGCTTCTTCAATAACCATTTCATAAAGACCTGGCTGGAGATATTCTATCATATCCATAGTGCCGATTATTTCTTTATGTTCTTTTTTTGCAACACTTGTAGCAACAAATATCCCTAAATGTCCAATTTTTTTATGAACCATATAAACCAGAACCTGCTGATGTCTTTTTATTTCTTCAACAGAACCATAAACCTTTGAAATCCAATTAAGAGCCTGTTGTGGAGGCGTAATATTGTCGCCGCTTGAGGCAAAAACTACTACAGGGTCTTCAAGATTTTTTAAATCAATTTGACTGGCATCATCCATTTCCATTGGGCCCTGTTCTAATTTATTCCCAACAAAAAGACTATCAACAATAAAATGAATTTCTTCAGCAGTCATACAAAAAAAACCACCCCACCATTTTTCAAAATTAACATATCTGTCTTCTTCGGTATCAATTTTTGCATACAAATTATATTGTTTAGTCCATATTGTATTTGCTGGATTCAATAGTTCCATGTTTAAAACCAGATTAGCACCATCAAAAGTACCATTCCCCAAATCACTTAATAAGGAATTTAACCATACACCACCAACAAGACCGCCTCTATATCTCATAGGATTAACACCATCAACACCAGCCCAGTATGACAAAGGTGAACCTGCCAGAACAAGAGGTCCAGTAATATCAGGTCTGTCAGCACCAAGCATAGCAGTAGCCCATCCTGCCTGACAATTTCCAATAACAGATGGTTCATCAGAATCAGGATGTCTTCTTGCAACTTCTTCTAAAAAATGAACTTCCGCATTCTTAACGTCAGCCAGAGTCTGCCCTGGTTCTGGATTTGTATAAAAAAAGATAAAATAAACAGGATGACCATTTTTTAAACCAATACCAATTTCGGAATCTTTTTTTGAACCGCCAATACCAGGTCCATGTCCAGCTCTGGGGTCAATAACTACAATCGGTCGTTTTGTATTATCAATCACTGTATCTTCAGGAGGTATTATTCTTGCAAGGGAGTAATTTACTGGTCTCTTCAACGTTCTACCATCAACAATTACTTCATAATCAAAGATAAGCACTGGAGGCTGCCCTTTACTTAAATGATCCAGATAAACATTTCCTCTTTTTCGTATTGCATCTGTAAATAAAATAGAGCGTTGGACAGTATCTACACAATACTCATAAAATTCTTCTATTAAATTAAATCCAGGTACTTCTTTGAATGAAAAATTAAAATAATCCATATTTTTTTCTCCCAGTATTTAAGTTTTTAATAAATTTCTTTTGTCAGAAATTTTTTTTATTTAATTTTCAATAAACCTTATTTAGCCAAATTACTGAAAAAGTCAAGTTAATAGAATATTATTTTTAAAATTTATATTTATATTTATATTTATATTTATATTTATATTTATATTTATATTTATATTTATATTTATATTTATATTTATATTTATATTTATATTTATATTTATATTTATATTTATATTTATATTTATATTTATA
>Ga0272440_1003393_pt1 | contig 11910 bp, 12 predicted proteins | sample SSMMMBAug17_FD_192440 | JGI IMG/M metagenome (GOLD analysis project Ga0272440, IMG submission 192440) | Marine sediment archaeal communities from Little Sippewissett salt marsh, Falmouth, MA, United States - SSM-MMB-Aug17 | ecosystem: Environmental > Aquatic > Marine > Wetlands > Sediment ... | reverse complement strand
CGGCGGCTACGTCCCGACTGACCAGCTCGTCGATCAGGCCCGGCGAGATGTCTGGCGAGCCCTGAAAGAGCTCTTCGTCCAGAAGATCGACGAGGAGGTTCTGCACCGGGACATCCTCGAGGACGCCATGGTCTGGCAGGTCCTCTTCCTTCGTCACATGGACGACGAGGCCCGGGCGCCTGTCTTCGCGAAGCACTTCGAGCGCTGCATCAAAGCAGCGATGGGGCCGATGCGATACCGCGGCTCTTCTTCCTCGTCCTCCTCATCCACAAGCAGGCTCATCAGCTCATGATCGGGCTCACCGTCACATCCAAGCGAGAGGGACTGGCCCGAGCCATCAACTGGCTCGACAGGCGCCCTGGTTTCCTCGCCGTCAGAGGTGCGACGGAGTACCCGCGCTTCCTGCGACGGAGAATCCTGGAGGGGCGGAGGCCTGACGGCTCGAGACAGAAGCGAAACGCCGAGTCGACCATCCGGCGCAAGGGACACTCCACGGCCCTGCTGGGTCTGACGAAAACCCTGTCGAATCCGAACAAGTGGTCTGTGCGTCCAGCCGGACGAAACGGCGCCACGGCCGAGCCACCAGACGGCTACGTGAAGATCATCGAGCGCCTGGAGAAGCAAGACTACGGGATCATCGGACCAGGAGAAGAGTATCTGAGCTGGCTCGAGAGGCTGGTCGGTGAAGACTACCGAGTGCGGGTGGAGGTGTAGCCGTGGCGCTGTCCATCTCAGAAATCCAGGTCGAGGCCGTCCGGATCATCAAGAACACCACGCCTGACGTGTACCCGCAGATCCCATTCAAGGAGGTGCACGGCGGGAAGTCTCTCGCAAAAGCCCAGGCGACCGGATCCCTCCGTGAGGCGATCCGCGGCTTCCACGTCGTGCCGGCCATCGAGCTCAGCGTCGAAGGGTGGAGCCCGCACCCGATGTTCGACCAGGGACTGGCCGCCCAGATCCGGTACAGCACCGAGATCAGCGAGAACGGCTGGATCCTGATGAACAAGATGGCGGCATCGGACCAGGCCCGACTCGTGTCAAGCCTCTGCTCACCGGACTCCGACATCAACGCCTGGGATGCGACCCCGCACTTTCAGTCGTGCAGTCTGGCCAGGGCCGAGTTCCTCCCCATCAAACGGCAGCCAGGCCTGTGGGTGCTCGAGTTGATGTTCGTCCCAAGATACTACCTCGCGTGAGACAAGCAATGAGCAAGGAACAGCAGGAGATACTCGACACCATCGCCGATGCCCTCGGGTGCGCCCCGAGCATGGTCGGAGGTGTCGCAACGTTCGTCGCTGGCAATGTCCGCGTCGAGGTGAAGTGCGCGCCTGTCGGGGCAGACCTGCAGGCCGTTATCTACGGCGATGGTGGTCGCCAGGTGATCCAGGGTCACGCCGCAACAGCCGAGCAGGCCAAGGTGGTGCTTCTGCGTCTCGACGGGAAGGGTCTGGTCAAGCCGATCACCGAGAAGCTGAACAAGCAGGCGAAGAAGACGGCCCAGGCCAAGAAGAGGGGAGAGTAATCGATGCCACTCGAACACGACGACGCGTCTGTACTCGAGATCGATGATGAGGCCATGGGGGTCTTCGGGGCTGGCGGGAGCTGGAGTGGGGCCGAGCTTCGGTCGCGGATCTCAGACTTCAACCCGGAGAACGCCGACTACGACGAGGTGCCGGATCCATCCTACCAGACGGACGGCGGGGAGCCGGGATCCTACGAGGGCGTATGCAAGGCCCAGGAGAACCCGGTCACGTTCAAACACGTGGTCGAAGGACTCGGCACAGCCGTAACCAACGGTTCCAGCCCGACGAAGACGGCGCTGTCGAAACTGCTGGACCTGGTACACCAGGTCGCCGCTGATGAGTTCGACGGCGACCAGGCTGCGGCCGGGTGGACGACTACTGGCGGCGACCTGGCCGGATCCGGAACGCACAACCCGACTGGCACCATTGGCCTCGCGTCTTTCGAGGACTCGGTCAACGGCCGGTATCCGGTGCGACCATTCACCGAGTCCAGTGACACGCTCACATGCCTGATGGCCCTGCCGAAGGCGATGGTCGCAGGCAATGAGGTCCACGGCGGGCTCGTGTGGCCGTGGACGCTGAAGCCGTCGGCTCTGATTTCCGCAGGGATCCAGTTCCTCGGCGAGTCGAACGAGCAGCATGTCCGGCTCCACGGGTGTGTCGCCACCGCGAAGATCCCCACGGTGTCTCGCGGCGGGCTCCCGGTGTTCGATTTCTCTGTCTACGCGGCCGACTTCGATGAACCCAGCGAGACCCGTGTGGCCGCCTCGAACGCCATCGGCTCGGTGTTCAAGAAGAGCGAGGTGCTTATCGCCGCGTATGGTGAGACGGCGGTTACGGAGCTCCGGGCGAACGAGGTGGAGATCGACCTCCGCGGAGCCTTCACGCCGGACACCGACCCGAACGACTCGAGCAACATCTGGGGCTTCTCACGCAAGCCAGAGCTGCCGACTGTTCGTGTGCAGATCCCGCTGCTCCCAACGGTGGTGCCGCCGGCGGCCATCGATGCGGCGTCGTATCGCGCAGCGAAGCGGGACAACCTGAACGCCAGCAACGACATGCACATCCTGGTCACCTTCGGCGGCACGCCGGGGCGCCAGGTGGCCTTCTACTGGCCGCGTGTCCGGCTGATCTCCTGGAAGCGGACGAAGCCGGGCGGCATGGCCTATCAGGACCTCACCTTCGCACCGGTGGACGGGCTCACGGAGCCGCTCGTCACCCTGCAGAGCTGACCAACAACAAGGGCCGGCTGCGAGGCCATCGGCGGTCGGCGCGAAGGGGGAACGGTGGCGCTGACCCGACAACATCTGCACGCCGTGCGAGACCTGGAGCTTGTCTACCCGCTCGATCCGAGCGTGGACAAGAAGAAGTCCGACTTCAAGAAGTACACAAGGACCGGCGACCGGAGCCATCTCGTCACGGACGGGAAGGAGACCGTCTTTCACTGCCGCACGCTGTCCGGGCCGGAGTGGAAGCGGATGAAGATCCGCATGTACGAACTGGCTGGTCCGGGAGGCTTTCAGTACGCCTTCTCGAACCTCGCGTTCGAAACAGCCATGTCCAGGATCAGCAACGTCGAGCTCGACGACGGGACAGTGGGAGAGCTTCCGCGCGAGAAGTGGGACGAGTTCTTCGACGACGACTGCCGCACGGGCATCGGGGGGATGATCGTCCTCCTGTCCAACGTGAACGCATGGGGTCTCCCTGAAAGCGCCGAGGAGGGCGCTGACCACGCCCCTTTGTCGCAGCCGCCCTCACCGCCGACGCCTTCGGATTCCTGAGCACTATCACATGTGCGAACTGCAGCGACGACTGGAAGCAGTACCTCGGATGCGGAGAGCCGCCCGAGGGCTGGGACGCGTCCGCCTGCATGGAGGAGGCCGGGAAGAACGACTTGTCCGGTCCGCAGCTCGCCGCTCTTGCCGAGGAGAGCTACTGGGCTGCGAATGCCGGACTGGTCGCCGAAACATGGGGGATGGTCTTCCCGTGGTGTCCTCGGTGGTTCGCTGTCAACGCGAGCCCGTGGGCAATCATCACGTACAACGGCGCGGTGGCTGCCCTTCGTCGAGCCGAAGCCGGGCTGTCCGTCGACCCGCTGACGGCCTTCGGGGAGGACTTTGTGCTCGGTATCTCCCTCCAGAGGGAGCGGCTGAAGGTCGAGATGGCGAAGAAGAAGGCGGAGGACTGATCCATGATTGGTGCTGACCTCGGGATCCATGTCCACGCCGACGGCGCCGAACGAGCTCGTCGACAGCTGCAGGACGTTGACCGGGCCGTGGAGAGGACCGGTCACAGCACGGGCCGGATGGGCGGGCAGCTCGGTGGTGCCCAGCGTGCCATGGCGGGCGTTCGCGCCGAGCTCGGCGGGCTCGTGTCAGCCGGTGCGCTCGGAGCTGCCATCACAGGGTTCACCTCGTTCGCCACCACGGTGCTCGATGCCACTCGAGCCCTGCAGGCCTTCGCGACAGAAGGGGCGATCGGCAACGACGTCGCGAGGAACTTTCAGGGGAACATGGACGCACTCAACGCGTCCGTGGCCAACACCCTGGACGAGACATCGCTGCAGCGCTTCTTCGGTCAGTTCAGCGACATCGGGCTGGCCGCCGAAGACATCGAGTTCCTGAACAAGCGGATGACGGAGCTCACCTTCCGGCTCAACGACGGTCGCCCGGTCGCGGAGGGTCTGCAGAAGGTGCTCATGGGCTCTGCTGAGGGGCTGCGGGAGTACGGCGTCGTCGTCGACATCAGCTCGAAGCAGTTTCAGGGCTTCACGGAGACCCAGAAGAAGCTTGCCATCGCCCTTGAAATCGCTGCCCAGGGGCGGAACACCGACCTTGACAGCATCGACTCCCAGACGCTGGCCATTCGCCAGGCCGAGACGCAGTGGGCGAACTTCGTGTCGACCGTGCAGGGCGCCGTCGCGGATGTCGTCACATCGAGCGGGGCTCTCGGGAACGTCGAGAGCATCATGGACGAGCTGTCCAGGGTGTTCGCGGAGAACAAGGACGAGATCCAGTCTCTCATTGAGACCGGGTTCAAGGTCGTTGAGAAGCTGCTACCGGGTGTAGTGACCACCGTCCAGGCGCTGGGTATCGCATTCGAGAACCTCGAGCCAGTCATCGGGCTGGTAATCGAGAACCTCGACCTGATGACGAAGCCGCTTCAGCTCCTCGTCGATGGCTACCAGTACCTCACCGAGAACACGATGGACTGGGAGGGCGTCAGCCCACGGGCCATCGCTGCTGCCAGTGAGATCCGGGATCACTTCTTCGGGGCTGCCGAAGCAGCAGCCGAGGCCGCTGTTCAGACGCACGACTACGCCGATGCTCTGCGGCGGGTCACCGACGCACAGCCGCTTTCACTCCTGTCTCATGACTTCGCGAAGCTGCGAGAGGAGGTCATCGGGGCGGCAAACGGCGCAGACATTCTGGCTTCTACGATCGTCGGACAGGCGAAGGACTACGACGACGCGCTCCGCATGCTGTCGGATTTCGAAGACGCGACTGCCAGCCTGGCAGACTCCATGCTGTACTCGACAACGTGGGGACAGGTCGTCGAGGAAGCCCAGGCACAAATCGAAGCGAGCTACAGCAAGACAGGAAAGGCAGCCAAAAGGCTTGCGGCTGACGCCTTCGACCCGGCAGCAGCCTGGACCTTCGCGGACGAGATCCAGCTCGCCATGGCCATCGTCGTGCGGAGTGTTCAGGGCACATGGCAAGAGGTGGCCGACTACAGCCTCGAGCGCGGTGGTGGCCTGGCCATCCAGATGGGAGAGGACATCCGGAAGGGGCTGGACGATGTTCTGGACAGAGCCGGGCAGGCGTACCGGGGCGGCAGAGCTGCCCGTTTCATCGATGATCTGACAAGCAAGGTCGAGAAGTTCGGGGACTCCTACGTCCACCACAGCAAGATCATCCAGAATGAAGCGCAACGGCAGGAGCAGTTCATCTCAGCCTCTTCTGCCGGGGTATCGACGGCGATCAATAACGTAGTCTCCGGCGCTATCCAGGGCGGACAGAGCTTCTCGCAGCTCGTGGCTACACAGATGGGGCCGCTGTTCGGCCAGCTGAGTAGCGCCTTCCTCGCTGCAGCGACCGCTGAGGGGCAGATCCTCGCCGGGAACCCATGGGGCGCTGCTGCCGCTGCCATCGCCCTCGGGGTGGTCGCTGCTGCCATCAGCGCCTTCGCCAATCGTGGGAAGGCCGGAGGGGGCGGGGCCGCCGTCGCCCCTGCCCAGCCGACAAGGCTCGCGATGCCCGAGCAGACGCGTCGGCAGCGAGACGAGAAGGAAGTCATCATCGTCCAGCTCGACATCGACGGGCGGCGCATGGCGAGACAGTTGGTTCGTAACGTGAACCAGCTCGCCAGCGAAGGAAGCGGCGTCCAGTTCGTCAACAGCGCCGTGGCCACCACGAACAACCGCAAGTTCTCCTCCTCCCTGCCGGCGGCCGCATGAGCTTCGAGGACTACATCGACGCGCCTGACTGCGCGTTTCTCTTCTACGTCACCATCTCGGGGCTGCCCTGGGTGTGGCTGTCGGGAGAGTGCCCGTCCGAGTGGCTCACGGCGGGCTACATCGTAATCGATGGGGAGAACTACGCCCCATGCCCGACGCTGGTGCTCGGCGACGAGGTGGAACTTGAGGAGCTCGTGGAGCCCTGGGCGGGGGTCGGCGAGACGCACGAGCTGCAGTTCGCCATCCAGATGACCGGTCTCAACCGCGGGGTGGCGGCTACGGAGGTGAGCAGCAGCCTCGTCGACACAGCAGACCCAGGCCTTGCTCTTCTGAGCTCGGCTCTCTCTCGAGGTGTCACAGCCGTCCATGTCGAAGACGACATTGGCGCAGCTACGACGTCCATCAAGGTCGACGTCATCGGCAACTTCAGCGCCGGCGGTGGAACAGTCCACCGCGGCATCGAGGCCATGTCCTACACCGGCAAGAACGCCGGTCGACGAGAGCTTACCGGCCTGACCCGGGGCCTGTTCGGCTCCATGGCTCGGGCAGCCCGCGCGAGCCTCGAGTGGGTGGAGGAGTCCGGCGAGGGCGGAGCCTACGTCTCGGATCACCCCACCGCAATGGCAGGACGCGTCGTGTCCCTGTGGGTAGCTCCGGGTCGGCTCGTGGACGGGGAGTTCGTGCCGTATTCGGACGCAGCAGCCGACGACACCAAACACGACTGGCTCGCCTTCCGAGGCTTCGTGGCCGCCCCGGCTCCGATCCCCTCGCTTCTCGAGATGACCATCACGGCTCAGTCCCTCGAAGGGATCATGGAGTACGAGGTGGGGCATCGGCTGCCGAAGCACATGGCCGGGATGCCAGCGCACGCCTGGCACCGCTTCTATGTCGGGCCTGACAACTGGCGGATCAAGTGGTCGTGGGGCCTGGTGAACCGGTCCACATCAACCCAGAACTACGATGAACCTCGCGACGAGATCCTGCAGTACGGCGGCTCCGACATCACCGAAGGGTTCTACTCCCTCAGCGAGATCCAGTCCGCCATCAACGAGACGATGGCAACCGGGACCTGGGGGAGCGACTTCACCTACGGGTTGATCACGACGGACAACGATGATGGGGCGCCTGTCATCTCGCTCGTCGTGGGCGTCTACGATGCGAGCAGGACCGACGAGAACGCCCTGACCATCATCCCTTCGGCTGGAACCATCTGGCAGGAGCTCGGGTGGACCGAGATGGTAATCACGCCCGAGACGGACGAGGGCAGCGACTACTACTCCTGGACTGTCGAGGCGAGCCGACCGCTTCCAGCCCTCCGGATCCCGGCAGAGAGCACGAGCCGGTGGATCCCCTACGTGCAGCAGAGTGGGCAGGCCTTCAACCTGGCGACAGGCTTCCTCGACGACGGCGGTGACCAGGTGCCGACCTTCGTCCAGCTCGGAGACGAGATCTTCGAAGTCGACGCGGACAGCACCACAACTGTTGGCGGCCAAACCATCCGCTACCTTCGAATCAGCCGCCGAGGACGGTATGGCTCGGAGAGGTACGAGCACTACGTCGAGAAGAGCCCGGACCTGGACAGGGAAGCGCTGAACCTGAAGCAGGTACTCGGCTTCCCGAGGACCAGTTACCTGCGAGCGATGCTGTACGCTATCTGCTCGGGGAGTGGTGAGAGCAGCAACGGCACCTACGACCAGGGGTGGTATGACGTCGGCGCCTACATGGACCAGAACCTGGTCGACATCGACCAGTTCGAGCTTGTGTCCGGCCTGGTCGACTCGAAGCGTGATGTCTGCATCACCGAGCCCATCACGATCGCCGACCTGTTCCGTGGTGACCTGGTGGCTACTCAGGTCTCCGTCTACTCGGCGGACGGACAGCTGACCTGCGGCGTCTACGAGTTGCCCAATGAGGCAGCTGCCAGCGACGCCGTGGAGCTCGACCACGACTGCATTATCACCCGCGCCGGAATCGGCTTCGAGATAGCAGAATCCAGAATCGTCAACGTCATCAAGGCGACCGAAGTCGGATACGACCACGCGACCGGTGACAGTGCCGAGAACGTCACCCACCGGCAGGGAACCTCAATCAAGAACTGGGGCGCGGCGACGCCGCTCGAGCTGTCGATGCGGAACTGGTCGGCAGCTGGTCAGCAGGAGACGCGTGCGGCGATCGTCGACCTTGCGAACCGGATGTACGCGTTGTTCTCGCGCCCGTTCCCGGTGACAGAGTTCGCTATCAGCCGAGCAGCTAAATGCTGGACGGTTCCACTCCATGCCCTTGCAGCCCTGACTCACCAGGCGATCCCCGATACGCAAGCAGCCGAGTGGGGCGTGTCCGGGATCCTCGGGCGTGTCCTCGGGAGACGGCTCCGGATCAAGCATCTGTCGGAAGATGCCATCCGAGGCTACCTCATCCTGGCGCTGTATGGATTCCGAGGCGACAGGCTCTCTGAGTTCTGCCCGACGGCGTACTGCACGTCGATTACCGGCGGCACGCGACTGGTGTGCACACAGCACCGCTTCTCGAACGATGACGACCCGCGAACCGACCCGCAGTACTTCAAGGTGGGGTATCAGGTTCGGATCTACGAGACGGGGAACGAGAGCACCGCAGTCAACAAGCAGGTCAACCTGGTTGGCACGGGACACCTGGACGTGTCGTCCACCGTATACCTCACCCCACCGCTGGTGATCGAGTTCGCTGGCTACGGCACGGCGAGCTACCACGAGGACCAGTACAAGCACTGCCACTTCGCCTCGAATCGAGTTCTGACCCGCAACGGCGGCCAGCAAGACCCCTGCTTCGAGTACTCCTGATGGCTCGCACCGTCTCAAACACAGGAATCCTGCTGCCGAGTGACAGCGTCGTCGCGCGGGTGCCGATCGTGGCGCAGACGGCGGAGGGCTTCGGCGGCGCGAACCGGACCTACAAGGCACTGAACACCCTCTACGAGCAGCTCCGCGGGACGCTGATCTGCGACGTGAACCCAGGCGTTATCCTGGAGAACGGAGGGCGGACAAGCGCCTACTACCGACCAGGCATCATGGGCGGGTCGGATCTCTCCGACGAGAAAGCCGAAGCATACCTCGACGTGACGACCGTGGGCACCGCCCAGGTCGACGTCGCCATCACCGGCGGAGGAACGGCCAGCTGGTCAGGAAACATGGCGACGAAGACCAGGGTACAGACGTCGACAGATCCAGTCGTCGAAGACGACGCGTCCAGCAACGACTACATGGACGTCGAGGTGTCTATCAACTCCGGCACGGTCGACGTGGAGGCCGTGCTGCTCGGCTACCAGAGGGAAAAGACAGCGCTGACAGCAGTGGGGTCGGGCAACGCCGCGTACGATGACAGCGAAGTCGTGCCGCTGGATCTGGCGGCTGTCGTGGCGAACGGCCCTCACTCTGTGGCCCGTGAACTCGACGCACATCACATGGCTCGCAACCTCTTCGGCCGCGGCGGGCAGATTGTGCAGTCCGCGAACATGAACTGGGTCGCCTCCCGGGGACTGTGGTGCGCTGCTCCGATACCGGCGGCGCCCGGTGGAGGGGTGACAGCCAGGTTCTGGGTACGTGGCGAGGACGCCGGGGGCGACGATATCACCATCTCAAGCGGCGGCGTTTCGCAAAGCGTGGCGTGTCCGACGTCCGAGGCATGGTGCGGTCCGTTCGACCTCAACATCGCAGCCCCGACGGACGATCTCCTCGCTCCGAGTTGGGCCATCTTCAACCTCGCCGGGACGTCCGTCACGGATGTGTTCTCGTGGTCCGGCTACTGGAGGGCGGTGAGCTATGGCTAAGATCTGGGCGCCGTGCTCCATGCCTCTCGTTCTCGTCGACCGGGACAACACAAAGGTCCAGAACCTCCAGAATGGACGGCTCGATCGGGCCGGTGTCTCAGGGAGTCTGGAGAAGGCAGCGCAGTACCTCGCGTTGACACGTCGTCCGTCGAACCCGTGCCTGGCCCCTCACCGGGTGCTCGGCTCCGGCGGCGAGACCTACGAGCTGTACATCTGGACGCTGCCGTACCCGTACCTGCTTGAGGTGCGACTCGGGCTGACCAGTGAAGCCGGGTGCGGCTTCGATGTGCAGATCACAACGACCACTGGAGGGTTGGTCGTTGATGAGTCCGCGTCTGTCGGTGAGGGCGTCGCAAATCTGCAGCAGCTGTCATGGCTCGTGGAGGGAGGAGACGGGACAGCGCCAATCGGCATCGAGCAGGTCGATGTCTACCTCGAGCGAACGGACACCTTCGGGGAGATCACCAGCGTGGAGTTCATCGCAGTTGCCCAGATGCCGCTGACACCTGACTTCTGGGATGACGGATACGTCGAGGTGACGACATGAGCCAGAAACTCCTTGGCCGGATTCGCCTGGTCGACCAGCAGATCACCGTCGAGCGGACCGACGCCACCGATCCGTCCGGACCTCACACCATCGACATCCCGAACGGGGAGTACTTCGTGCTCGGTCGTGGCTTCGGCAGGGTCACTGTCGGCGGGACAGGCACCAGCATCACCCTCGCGTCCGGTCATGGTCTCGAGGTCGGCGACGTCGTTGCTGTCCGGGACGTGTCGGGCGGGGTATGGACCACGACCACGGCCACCGTGACCGCATCGACGGCGCTGAGCGTGAAGCTCGACGGGAGCATAACCGTCCAGGTCAACGACATCATCGTAGTCGCAGCAGACCTGCTCGGGGTGATCTTGGCCGTGTCCATCGAGCCCGACGTCGGAGCGATGGCCTATCTCGGCGCCGAGGTCAGCTCGGCCGGAATCGTGTCATTCACGAGTTCGAACGCAAGCGCCGAGTACGAGATCACATTTGACACTTCGGAGCTGCAGAGCATCCTCCGCTTCGAGGACGACCTGACGGCTGCGAACTCTACCCTGATCACGTCAGCGGCATCGCAGGCAGGCGATCGAATGTGCGGCTACACCATGTTTCTGTCCAGGGTGCTCGTTGAGGAACTCCCCGTCAGCCTCCCGCAGAAGAGCGTCTCCATCGCGGACTCGAACCGAGTGGAGACCCACCACTACGCCACGCGAACGCAGCTACAGGCCGAGGTCGTCTACGAGGGAGGGCCGCACGCGTCCAACTGGGAGGAGTACCACGCGGTGGACGACTTCTGGGATGACGTCATCGGCCCTGGCCGTCCGATCCGGCTCTACCGCTCGGTGGACGAGAACCAGGCATGGGTGCGGATCACAAACCCGGACGGCTATCGAACCTGGGTCTGCGTCGGACCGAAGAATCACAGTCCGCCCCCGCTGAAAGCCCGGTGGTACTACTTCTGGAAGGAAGCATGGACGCTGCAGCTCCACACCGTTGCGTCAGGAGACGAGGGGCCGCAGGAGGACTGACATGAACGACACCATCAGGCGCCAGCAGGAACAGTCGATGCTCGAGGAGGCCTCCGGCGATGAGCTCACCCGGGCTGCGGCCGTGTGCGAGTCGGTGCGCCTGACGCGAGACGGCGCCGACGTGGAGCTGACGTTGCTACGCTGGGATGGCGAAGGCTGGACGAAGCTCGAGGACGGGCGGCTCTCCCTGCCCACCGACGCGGAGACAGGCGTGCGATTCCGGCCCGGCAAGGTCTACGTGCTCTCTCTGGCCAGAAGACTGCACCCACTACCGGCAACCATCTGACCCTACGAGGAGGAAGGCGTGTCCGAGTTTCCCAGAGACGAACAGCGGCTGCGCAAGGAGCTCGACACCGCGGCTGTGTCGAAGCTGCTCGAGTCCCTGCCCGAGCACTCTCCCGGTGATGAGTACTCCCGAGCGCTGGAGAAGGTGAAGCGCCAGGTGGACCGACGAAAGCCCACGACCTTCTCGATGCTGCGTCGAGAGGATGCCACGGGCGTCTCCGGCACTGGCGTCGTCGCTCACGTCGTGCACTTCCCTGACGGCCGCTGTGTCTCCCGGT
>Ga0272440_1003392_pt1 | contig 11911 bp, 18 predicted proteins | sample SSMMMBAug17_FD_192440 | JGI IMG/M metagenome (GOLD analysis project Ga0272440, IMG submission 192440) | Marine sediment archaeal communities from Little Sippewissett salt marsh, Falmouth, MA, United States - SSM-MMB-Aug17 | ecosystem: Environmental > Aquatic > Marine > Wetlands > Sediment ... | reverse complement strand
GCGTGGGCTCAGTGATGAGCTCCCGGCCGCTGCGGGTCAGGGTGTACTCCCGCACGGGCTGGCGCTGCCTCTCCTCGTCTCGCTGGACCTGTGCGAGGGCGACGACGTAGATGGCCTTTCGCTGGCACTCGTCCCGGAAGATGGGCCAGCTATCCGGGTGCTCACTGAGTTCCTGCCCAATCGAATAGATTGCCCTGGCTGACTCCGCCTTGAGGGTGTGGATCTGCAGGCTCTCGGCCATTTCGTGAACGCACGTCTCGTAGTCCTGCGTTGCCGTCCCGAAGACGAGCGCATCCTTCGCCCGGGTCCACCAGTCCAGTGGGTCGATCTTCTCGGTCGACGCCGATCGCATCACGGCGAGCACGAGACGCACTGCCAGGTCCATCGCCTGACCGGGGCTCAGCGGCGTGGGCTGTTCGTTCGATGACATCTTCGATTCCGTCCTTTTTCAACAGAAACAGCGCCAGCTGAAACGCTGGGCTGTGTCGGTCGGGTGAGAGCACCGTGTTGTGGTGGTGCCAGAGGTCTATGCCGTACTTGACGAGTTTCGAGGGGTGGGGCTCGCCGATGCGGATGTCCTCCTTCACGAATCCCGTCTGGTAGAGCTGGGCCTGATGGTGGAGGAGCCGTGCGAACGTCTGCGGTGTGCTGGTAACGTCGAAGCGCTCGAAGCGGACAAGCCACCAGGCCTGAGAGTGGTTGACTCGGGCGTGCGGCAGGGTGTGGATCTTCCCCTTCTCCGCGATGGACACGAACCACCGCCCATCGGGCGGCTCGAGCAGGGCATCGAGCACCGGAGTCATGTCATTGCGGGCACAGAGGCAGGCGTTCCTGCTGTGCCGGGCAGGGTTGCTCTTCTCGTGGTTCGGGTAGGGCGGCTGGTCTTCGCGGTAGACGATGGACCAGGTTCGGAGGGTGTCGGAGCCTTTTCCCGCCATCGCCCAGGTGCAGGGCACACAGACGTGTGTCGCCTCCGGGGACGACGCCAGGTGATGGTCCGAGAACATGCTGTTGCAGACCTTCGCGACCGGGACGCCCAGTCCGTCGCAGGGGAGCCCGCACCAGTAGCATGGCCCATCGTACGCGGCGGCAGGCTTCGGCGATGGAGGAGAGCCGGCCCCTTCGTAGAGGAGACGGGCAGGCGTGGTCATGTGATCACCCCTCCCTGCAACGCAGCCCGAACGGCTGCCGCTGCTGTCTGGTAGAGGGTGTCCAGGTCGAGCAGGCTCCCGGCCTCAAGGTGAGCGTCGAGACTCGCTCCGTTCACCTTCAGCTCGACCTTCAGCGAGATGGGTGCCGCAGGCACTGGCGTGGGATGGGTAGACGCTGCCTTCTTTGGCGTGGGCGTGGTCCTGGCCGGGGTCTTCTTCGCTGTCGTCTTCCTCGTCAGCAGAGGATCTGGATCCTGGCCCGCCTCGAGCCGTGGGAGCGCCTCGTCGAGTGACACGGCCGTGCGGCGATACTCGACGCCGCCCCGCTCGCCCTGACGTTCGATGAGACCGAGGTCGAGCAGCACCGATGGACTGCCTGATGTCCTGCAACGTCAGGCCGGTCTTCTGCTCGGACTCCTGCGGCAGACACCGCTGCTCAGGCTCGAGGAGCTCGACCGGACAGCCATCCTTCGGGAAGAAGGTCACCCGTTCCGGCTCGGCCTCCCGAGGCGGATGCGCCGTCTCCGGGAAGAAGCTCTCGTCTCCGTCCGGGTACTCCACCCGTTCGCCAGGGCTGGCCGGGTGGTCCTGGGAGAAGAAGACGACTCCCTCGGGGTCAAGGGCCAGCACCTTGTCGCCACCGCAGAGACGCAGCCTGCTGCGGTCGATGTCGTGCATCGTCTCGAGGTGAAGCACAGCCCCTTCCGGATGCTCGACACGGATGTAGACGACCCCATTGATGTGGTCGATGAACTGCACGCGATGCCCGCTGAAGAGCAGCTCGACCCGCTCGAGCTCAACAAACTCTCTCATGACTCCTTGTTCTCCTCTTCGGTCGTTCGTCTCCAGAACTCACCGTGCCTCGGGCTCCAGTGGCAGGCGCACTTGCCACCGCAGGCGCACGCTGGCGGATACATGCACACACCGCCGTTCCAGTGGTCGCAATCGCACTCTTCGCCAGCAGGCATCAGCGGGATGTGTTTTTTCTGCTCGCGACACCACTGCGTGCCCTCTCGTCGCCACTGCCACGACCCCGAATCGACGTGCTTCGCGATGACCTCAGCCCGCATGACAGGGAAACGCCCCCGGCCGGGCTCGTTGTAGTCGCGGAGGACTTGCCCGCAGCCGTCAGGTCCGGGCTCGCAGCTCCATCGAGCCCAGGCCTTCACCGGGTCGCGAAGGCGAAAGCCGTCGTAGCCGTAGAAGTGTTCGAGGGCCTCCGTCGCTTCCTCGGGCTCCATGTGTCCGCGCACGTACAGCGCGTCGGGGCACCACGAATCCCACACAAGGTCCATCACCTCTCCGTGCAGTTCACCCGGCATCTGCTGGCTCCTTCGCCCGCTGGTACTCCCTGCAGGCCCATGCCCAGGCTTCGGCACTCGGGCAGCCCGGGACGTCTGCGCCGGGACACCGCCACCCGTCGTTGCACGTCGTGCATGGGTCGTTGCGAGGGACGAGGTGGTGACGGGACGGCCTGCTTACCGAGACGCGTCCGGCGGTACCGTCGAGGACGAAGTGCGCACGTCGGCCGAATGCGACGCACAACGATGACTGCAGCTCACCCGACACGACACACCCCCTCTGCGATGAGGTCGACGGGATCGAACAGCCCCATCTGCCGAGGCGCCCGGGCTGCCCGAGGGGCAATCGGCTTCGGCGTCGCCAGGCCAAGCTGCTCGCGGTACCACCGTTTCAGCTCGCCTATCTGGAGCCCCTTCACGGGGTGCTCGATGCGAGCCGGGAGGCTGTCCTGTGCTCGCATCGAGAACCACAGGCACCCCTCGAGGCGCTTGATCTCGTCCCGCAGTGCGGCGACGTAGCTGGCGCCGGCGTGAACCTCGAGCGTCGGGCACTGCCCGACGATGCCGTTCCTGACGAGCGCTCCACGGAGCCCGTGATACACAGCCTCACTCCACCGCGCGTAGAGCTCCTCGGAGGCGAGGGTCTCACCCATCGTCCGGTCGTAGGGCCGGATGGGGTCGAGCGGGTCGACGATGCCGAGCTGGGCCGAGACAATGACCCATGGATGGCCAGAGGCCTCCGCGTACTGCCGTCGGAGCTGCCAGAGCTGACCCTGGTACAGGTCGCTGGCAGGGGCGGCCTCGGTGCCCTTCGTCTTGACGCACCCCATGATGAGAAGACGCGGGGTGGTCACGCTCCCCTCCTCGCATGCTCGATGGCGTCCTCCTCCGCTTCCGGCTCGTCCTCCACGCATGGCATGGAACCGGAGCTGATGGTCTCGACCAGTCGAGCGATGTCCTCCGGGCTGGCCTTCTCTGCTTCAGCAGCGCGTGCCATCTCGGCCTCGGCGTCGCGGGTCGCGCAGACGTTCCTGTACGCGGCACGCACGTCGTCTGCAGTCGGGAACGGCCCGACATCCCGAGTTCTCTTGTCCAGACTGTTCTCCGCGTGGCGCTCGGCGAGGTAGTGATCCGGGTAGGACTCCATCAGGTCGAGCACTGCCGATTCGCGCACCGTCAGGTACAGTGCCCTGGACTCGGCACGCCTGACATCCTGGGCACTGAGCTCGTCCAGGTTCCCGCCGGGGAAGAGTTCAGCCAGGGCAGGCTTCAGGTGGCCGCGGTAGGCGATGCGGCGGGCTTCCGTCTCGTCTGCTCCGCCGATGCCGAGCCGAGCAGCGATGCGCCCCGAGCTCTCGGCCGCCTGAGCACGACCGTTCGACACTGGAGCCTGCGGCTCGACCGGGGTGATCCCAGTGCGCTCGTTACTGGGAGGCGGGGCCTGGTGCACACCAGAGGCCGGGTCGCTCCACTCGGCAGGCTGAACCTCAACGTCGATGGCGTTGCCCGGGTCGACCTCCGGCACCGCACCGGGCCGGATCTCGTCGGGCGTGAAGAAGCCTCCGATGATGTCCGGGAACACGTCCCGAGCCAGGAAGCTCTTCGCCCGCGCCGAGCACATGCGTCCTGGCCACGCCTTCCAGTTGTCTTTCCCGACGACGCCGGCCCTTTGGCCATCCTCCATCGTGAACGACCGACGCTCGGGCTTCGAGCCGCGTCGCTTCGTCTCCCACGTCGCCCCCTCTGGCGACTGCTCGACGCAGCGGAAGTACTCGCACTCGGAGCTTCGGAGGCAGAGAGCGACCATCATGTCAGCGGACATCGTGACGCGCCCGTTGACCACGTACAGGCTCCGAAGTGCCTGCATGGTCGTCAGCCCGAGCTCGGCGCCCTGAGCCATCACGAGGAACACATCGTCAGGCTTCCCGTGGAGCTGGGAGGGGACGAGCCGGGTGTTCGAGATACGGCGGGCCAGCTGCAGCCCCTGGTCGAGACTCTGCGGCTCGTACCTGGTCCGGGACACTGCGAGGGCGCCGGAGCTGTTGCCGTTCGTGGGTACCAGTGCGTTGCTGCTCATCCCTCGTCCCTCCGTGCCTTCAGCGCTGCGAGGCGCTTCCTGTCTCTGCGGATCGACGCCCGCAGGTTCGTGTTGTCCACCGGATTCTTCAGCCACGGGCAGAGGGCCATCGTGCGTGCGAGAGACCTCGCAACGGGCTGGCTGCAGATACCCATGCTGCCGAGCTCCTCCGCCCGCTCCTCGGCCGTTCCGGTCGTCTTGCGCCACGCGGCGTTGATGCGGTTGTTGTACCGGGCTGCCTCTTCCCTTGCGGCAATGCGCTCTTCGAGCTTCTCGATGGCATCGTCGTCGTCGGAGAAGATGGTGCGGTCGAGCTGGGCCTCGAGGCCGGAGGCTTTCGCGGCGTGGTGCTCGGCCATCTTCGAGTCCTCGAACGCCCGGTCGAGCCGACGGTTGAGCCGGGCACGTTCCGGGATGTGGCCAGGCTGCGTGTTGAAGGCGTGGTCTCCACGATGCTTCTCGGCATCGCGATGCACTGCCTCGGCCTTTGCACGGCGGGACTTCTCCCAGGACCGACGCCTCTCCAGTTTCGCTTCGAGCCGTTCTCGCCTGGTCATTTGTCCCATGCCTCCATCGCCTTCTTGAGGGCCTTGGCTTGGACCAGCACGCCCAGGAGAGGACCCATGTCCAGCTGCGTCATGTAGGCCGCGGCGGCCGTCTCGATGAGCCGGTCGATCCCGTCCCAGAGGTCGTCAACGGCATCGCTCACAGCCCGCATCGCCTCTTCTTCGGCGCAAAGCTCGCACGGCTCCTGCCCGCGTCCATCAGGCTCCGGCATCCAGCCCCTTCCTCCGCATGCGTCGCACATCACCAGTCCCTCCAGTCCTCGCAGTGAGCCAGCTCGATGTCCTCGTCGTCCTCCGAGCGAAACTCGGGGAGGTCGCCGGCGGTGTCGGGCGCGTCCCAGAAGTCGGTGTCCGCGAACGCGTCGCCTTCGGCCTGCATCTCGCGGATGGCCTCTTCCTTCAGCTCCGCCAGGCAGGCGGAGCAGGGGATACCCAGCGGCACGGTGGCGGAGACGCCGCAGCGGCGGCATGCGTGCGCCTCTCTGACGGCTTTGACGTTGACGGCGGCGGAGTTCTCTTCGTAGAGTCTTGTCAGCATTGTGGCTACCTCCACAGTGTGAGGGGCGGGCGCTGAGCTTTGGCGAGAGCAGCGCCCGTCTCGCGTTTTCAGTGGTCGAAACCGAGACGACGGGGCAACTCCTGGAGTCCGACGCGGAGAGCTTGCCTGATGACCGTGGCCTTCGGCTCGCCCATGCGGTTGGCCATTTCCTCGATCATCGCGTGCAGCTCCTCGTCCAGACGCATCGGCGACTGACGCAGCTTCGGTCCGGATGTCTGCTTCTTTGGTCGAGCCATTGTGAGTCCCCTTGCGTGATTCTCACCTCCAAGAATAGGCGCAAATCGCGTCCTGATCAAGGTTTGCGAGCATTGTGCATTAGTTTTTCGATAGGTTGTAACTGTCGAGAAACGATCGGCTTTCTCTCGGTTTGATCGCTATGGACTCTCCGGATAGAAACTTTCGATAGGTCGACATCACTTTCTGCCGCATGGGTCGAGTGTCGAGAACGTCGGACAGCCACGCAGGCGGCCAGGGCGGTAGACGACGACGGCCGATGGGAAGGTCGCCGCGTCGTGCTTCGTGCTCGGCCCCGGAATGAACCGAAGACGGCCGCGGACGAGGACCACTTCGGAAGCTCGAGGCATCACGAACTCGTGCCACCACTCGGTGTCGGTGCGAGCAGGGACGAGGAACACCACAACCTCGGCTCGTCCTGCTCGGACTTCGGTCCATGCCTTTCGCTGCCAGCTGATCCCGATGTCGCCACGCCCATACGGCGGATTCACGAACACGCGGCCTTCCCATGGGAGGCGCAGTCCGTCTTCGCCCTGGTCGAGGTCGTAGTGCCGGGGAGCACAGGCGCTCCATGCTCGAGCCGCCGGGTCCAGGTCGAACGGCCCATACTCTCCGGAGAGTTCTTCGAGTAACCACTGCGGGGTCGCCCATTCGTGAGAATCGCTTCTGTGAATCACCTTCATGGCATCTTCGCTCCCAGCTCGACCGAGCAGGCTTCGCCACCACCTCACCCATCCGGGATGGCGGGCAGTCCGCAGCTGTCGCAGACAGTGGTGCCGATGGGCAGCCGGCGCCGGCCGCACTCTGGACAGACCCGGGCGCCTCCGTCACCGCTGACCATCTCGATCCCGCAGTGGTGGCAGACGCACGGGGGCACGCTCGACTCATGGCACGGGATGGAAGGGTGCTGGCTCATGCAAACAGCTCCCCCTGGAGACCTCGACCGACGGCTGACGGCGAGAGCCAAAGACACTCCGTCGAGTGACCGCCGGCCCGGGAGACCTGTTGTGTGTCGTGACGGGTCCAGTCGGCCAACGCTTCGTCGTAGAGCTCGTGGACGCGCCCCGACAGGGCGACTGCCCCTTCAAGCTGCAACACCGACTCGAGGAGCTTTTCGTGCTGCTCGGTCGATGGCATCTCGTCGACGTACTCGGCTCGGTACGTGCGCGTGCCCCGGAGGTAGGGCGGGTCGAGGTAGAACAGGGCACCAGGGCAGTCGTACCGTCGGAGAATCTCCCGCCAGTCATCCTGCTCGATGAGCACCTGTCGTACTCGATCGGCGGCGTGCAGCAGCCGCTCGGGCACTCGGGTCCAGACCTGTGAGGGAGAGTTGCAATCTACCCCGTCCCGCAAGTACCACCAGCTTGACCTTGAGCACTTGCGGTACCCTCCACCGCGGGTCTGCCACGACCGGACGACGAACCGCCGAGCTCGCTCAAGGGACTCTTCTGCTGGCTCAAACGACAGCTCGAACTCATCTCGAGAGAACGGTGTGAGCTCGACGGCCCGGGCCAGCTCTTCGGTTGAGTCCCGAAGCACCTTCCAGAAGTGCACGACTTCGCCGTTGATGTCGTTGAACACCTCGACGTGGCTTCGTCTCCTCGACAGGAGAATCGCTGCTGAGCCCCCGAAGACCTCGACGTACAGCCTGGTATCTGGGAGCTTCGACACAACCCAGTCGGCGATCGACCACTTCGCGCCGAAGTAGCGGATGGGAGGTTTGACCTCACCCATCGAACAGCCCTCCCTGACGACGAGGCGGAGGCGACGGTATCCCCTTCAGATGCCCAGCGGGGACTACAATCGAGCTGCCGCAGTCGAGCTCCACGACGTGGTTCCGCCTGGCGGCTCGTCGTCCCGGAGACTGGCGCACGACGCCCATGCGCAGGTGATGCTCAGCGCCTGCCTTGCGGTACCGCTCTCCGTATCGAAGCAGGACTCGAGTCCCTTCCGGGTGACCGGTGCGGGAGTACTCCTCGGGCAGCTCCCACAGGCCTTGGCGCCCCTTCCACGGGATTGGCTTCCAGCGCACCACCTGGTCGATCATCCAGCACCAAGGGCCAGTCGCCCACGGGTCCATGTCGAGGCCAGGATGCTTGTCGATGAGCAGGAAGTCGTAGACGCGCATCGCGCCGAGAAGGGCTCCGAGCTTCAGCGTCTCGGGTGGCCCCACATCGCACAGACCCCGGTCCCTGTCGTGGCGCCAGACCTGCTTGACGGTGGCGAAGTGATCCCGGAGAGGCCGGAGGCCAGCGTGCACAGCGATCCAGACCGGCGTTCGCAGGTTCGGGCGCCAGGTGCGGTTCTCGACCCGCTTCGGCCCGTCGATGATGGCGGACGCGTACGGCTGGAGGATGGTGAGCGCTTTCATCCCTGCACCCCCTCCGGCCACTCCCGGATATCTGGCTCGTTGCTGAGATACGGAACCCACTCGCTGGGATCCCCTCCCTTCGGGTGCTTCGCCCACGGGGCATGCTTCGCCCAATGCGTGCCGAGCTGCTTGATGAAGCATGGCACCTCGGCGTGTCGGCACTGATCCAGAACACCCCTCACCCACGACGGGCTGCACAGACGCGCGCCGAGCCCGGACTCCCCACCGACGACCACCCAGTCCAGCCGCCCGACCTCGCGCATCCGGGAATCGACGTGCCCGAGGGCGCAGTAGCCGCAGCCGTCAAGCACTCGCAGCGACAGGCCAGATGCACCGCACCCCTCACACTCACTCAGGACACCCCGAGGAGAGACGGGCTCGAGCAGCGGCTCGAGGCTCACGAATCGAACAGCGGCCGGCAGCTGGAGCAGCGTGGGGACGCGCTCATCGAAGCGCGCCTGCGTCGACGCCGACACTCCCAGCCACACGTTCGACAGCGGCCAAGACGGATATCCGTGCGGGAGCACAAGCGAGTGGCCTGTGTGCCGATGCAGCGCCTGCACACAGCGCCGGCAGTGGAGGTCGCCGCCCTCAGCACCAGCCGCCAGCAGGTTGCACGTCTCGTGATCCAGCCAGGAGAACCACCAGGCGGCCCGGGATAGCCGCTTCGTCAGCACGATGAACGTGTGCTGTGGACAGCTCGCCATCACGCCGAACACAGCCGCAATGAACTCTGGCGGCACGTCCTCGTGGAAGAGGTCGCCCATCGAGTTCACGAACACCCGCTGCGGCTTCCGCCACTTCAAGGGCTTCCCGAGCAGCTCCGGAACGCACCGGACCTTCCCGGTCCATCGGCCACCCTTCGCGAGCCCCTCGTAGGCTCCGCCTGGGCTGCTCATCCGCGTCGCCATCCTGGAGGCGAAGCAGTTGGTGCAGCCCTCGGAGACAGGCATGCAGCCACGCACCGGGTTCCATGTCTTTCCCTTTGTCCCGTCTGGGTTCTGCGCCCACTCAATCTTCGTCGACATTTCGCTTCCTCTCTTCGGCGAGCTGGATGAGCGCCCGCCCCAGTGTGTCGCAGTCTCTCCATCCGCTGACATCGCCCTTTTTCCGGCACTTCGCGGCTGCCCGCAGGTACTCGCGCCCCTGGTGCCCGCATCGCCAGTCGTTCCACTTCTCGACCGGGCATGCGGCTCGGATGAATCGCATGAACTCTTCACTCACGACTCCCCCTCCGTCTCGGTCCACCGGATGGCGTGGCGCCACCCTGTGAGGTACGCCAGCAGCCCCTCGCGCCACTTCGTCTGACAGGCCTTCGTCCCGCGGACCCTTGAGGCGCACCGGTAGTGGGCGATCCAGTGGTGCGGTCGTTTCGGATTCCGGCACCGGGCTGGTCGTTCGACCTCGTGCGTGTGGCGCATCCGTGCGATCGTCCACGCAGCCACCTCCATGTTCGTCCGCCAGTCGAGCATGTCGTCGGCGCTGATGGTGGTCGCGTGCGCTGTGTTATACTGGCGTCGCCAATAACGGCTGATTTGCATCAGGCCCAACTCGCCAGCGTCGCCCTCGCTGTCGGTGGCGTAGGGGTGGCCGCCACCGTGTTCGGCGATCATCATCGCCACGATGTCCTCGGGGTCGATTCCGTTCTTCTCGGCCAACCAGTAGGCCTCGAGGCTCATCGTGATCGGGACCTGCATCAGGTCGTTTTGGTATGGATTCGGGGTCAGAAACATGGCCAAAGCAAACAGCAGACTCATCGTGCCGCCCTCCGCTCAGCCAGGACTGCCCGGGCCACCTGTCGCCATCCGGGCCGTTTTGGCTTGAGCGCCACAGGCTCCGGGTCCGGCACCGGGTCGAAGTGCGCAGTAGTGCGCACTTCTGCGGCTTCTGGCTTCGGTGCTGCCAGGTCATTCTTCCGGCGGGACGGAAGAATGACCCACTCCTCTGTCGTCGGTACCTCTGCGAGACTTCCCCACGGGATGTGCCCGGCTTTCGACTCCAGCAGCACCCCGTCATCGTCCTCGCCGCCGAGCAGAGCATCGCGCACCTTCGCCAGCGCTGCCTTCTCGAGCTGCCTCACCCTCTCCCTGGTGAGGTCCATGCGACGGCCCACCTCCTCCAGCGTCAGCCCACCACGCTCGGCCACGTCGAGCGCACAGGTGTCGCGGTGCTCCCACGGCTGGATGTGTGGATGTAGGATCACGGATCCACTCTCCGACACGTCGAGTCCGAGATGGTGACGGCAGGACACCCACGGGCACGGGCGGGCTGCGTTGCAGCCGCCGGCGATACAGTCCGAACGCGTCCGTGGCCGCTGGTGGATGGCCGCCTCGTGCTCCTGGTCGTCGTCTTTGACCATGGCGCGGAGCAGCGCGAGGTTTTTTTTCCAGTTCACTCGCACTCGCCTGTCATGCCGACGACTGTCGCGCCTCTCGGGCGTTTCGCGGATCGGCCTGGTCGCGTCACCCATGGGACACCTCCTCGACCAGCACACGACGCCGGTGCGCACTTGTTCGCAGGGCCGCCAGCAGAGCATCAGCCTCCTCGTGCGAGAGCTGCAGGGCCTCATCACGGCCACCAACCGAGAGGTAGGCGTGTCCGTTGCGGCGGTGCACCGAGAGCCTCGCCTTGTGGCCAGCAGTGTGCGCCAGTGCGAAGCCGCGCAGTGGAAGGAGGTCGACGCCCAGGACTTCGCACAGGCACTGGAGAGTGAACGCGTGCGGGATCGTCCGGCCGGCTTCGGTGTTCGAGATGGTCTGACTGCAGACGCCGGACTTCTCGGCGAGCTCCTTCAGCGTCAGCCCTGCCTCGAGCCGGGCGAGCCGGAGAGCTTGGTTCAGACGGTACCCAGTGGCCCCTGCCCGACGGGTCCTGTCCAGCTTGTCTGCGACGCAGCGTTTCGTCCGGAACCGCAGCTCGGAACCGAGCACCTCGTCCAACCTCTCCGCCGTCGCCCTCGTCGGGGTCTGTGTCCCGGCCAGGTAGCGCCGGATCCGATGCGGGCCGATCCCGGAACGATCGGCGAGCTCACCCACCCAGATGTCGGCCTTGAGCATCGCTGCCTCGAGCCGCTCGGCGGTGGTGATCTTGTTCTTCCGCTCGAGTCGGGCGATTTCCTTCAGCCGCCCTTCGGCGTCCTCGGGCTTGTCGTAGTCGAAGCGAGCCCGCCGGAAGAAGCACTCGCCGCAGCAGTACCACTGACCTTCGCGGGTCGAGACGAACCTCTCTCCACAGGACTTGCACACCCTCGTGCCGAAACCCGCTCGGCGAGCCTGGCGATAGCAGGTGAAGGAGCAGTATCGCTTCCCCTTCCCCTGGATGAGCTCTCCGCAGTGCTCGCAGGTCCGTGTCTCCTGATTGCTCATGACACTCCTCCGTTGCTGATCTTCTGCAGCAGCGATGCGATCTTTCGGCGACCCTCTTCGCGTCCCACAACGGGCCCGTCAGGGCCTTCGACGCCAGGCGAGACATCCGTGGCGTCGCCAGGCTGCTCGGCCTTCGCTTCCTCTCGGAGCCCCATGTCACGCTCGATCCTGGGGTCGAGGCAGTCGCCATGCGTAGCCCAGTACCGCCAGTCATCCGGGTCAGGCACATCGAGTCGGTTTCTTCGTTTCGGCTCTGGCAGTGGCTCTGGGGTGGGCTGGTACCAGCC
>Ga0272440_1003391_pt1 | contig 11911 bp, 10 predicted proteins | sample SSMMMBAug17_FD_192440 | JGI IMG/M metagenome (GOLD analysis project Ga0272440, IMG submission 192440) | Marine sediment archaeal communities from Little Sippewissett salt marsh, Falmouth, MA, United States - SSM-MMB-Aug17 | ecosystem: Environmental > Aquatic > Marine > Wetlands > Sediment ... | reverse complement strand
AAAAAAATTAATTTTTTGGGCCTCTATTTATATAGACACAAAAATTTCAAATTTCTTACATAAAAAGTGAAAACAATTACAAAAATGAAAAAAAATATTTTTTGTATACACTTATAGACTTATCCGAAATCGCGCTTAACTTGTTAACTTAAAACAAACGAACTATTGTGATAGTCATGTGACTATCACAATAATACTCGTGATAAAGTTAATAAGTTAAGGGCGTCCCCATCATAATTAATCCAAAGAGTGTAATCACCATTGCCCCGATAATTGATAAGGAACAGTGGATGTATTGATATTTCCATTGTGAAGCGCTGTCCATTGTTGTCATGGTGTTTCTTGCAAAAATTGCGATCAAGGCAAACACGCTGGTGGTTAACCCCATTCCCACTCCCATAGCCATTATTGCGATCAATCCTATCACAGCAATATCGATTGATATTGCAAAAACGAGAATAATTGCCGCACCCGGACAAGGGATCATACCTGTCGTAAAGGCGATTAATAATAATTGGGTTATATTATGATGGGTGGGGACATTTTCAATGTCTTTTTGTCTAATGTCTAAGATCGCATGAATGAACATGAATATACCAATCAGCGTTAACAATGCATAACTAATACGTTCAACAGGGATCGCTTGTGAAAATAGGACTGGTGAGGCAAGAATCAATTTCATTACCAGTACAAAAATTGCCCCAGAAATGGCATGGGTAATGGATAGCACGAATGCCATCAGAATTCCCAAGCGATAGTTTCCCGGTCTGGCAATAAAATATGATGTCACAATTGATTTTCCATGTCCAGGTCCGACAGCATGAACGATACCATACAAAAAAGAAAACAAAATGAACAAAAACAACGATTTTCCCCATAAATCTTTTTTTATACGATTACCAAAGTCGGTTAGAATCTCTTTGATATAGGCCTGGCATTGATTTATTTGCATGATAACTGTCTGCCACCAACCATCTGTTTGAAGATGATTCGTATTTGACATTTCAGTGGGGTTATCCCAAGTTTTTGTTTGTCGAGATGTTGATGCTATTTTCTTAAACTGAATTCTCATCCCTTTGGGGGTAATCTGACCCATGTAATATGCAAACGATTTCATTGGGCCGATTGCATGTGTAATATCCAATGCATCAGACTCAGAAATCAAAAAAGACGATATGCGAATACTGGTATAAAAGGAATCATCATAAACACTCATTGATACTGTCGTGTCTTTTTGATCAGCTTTAATGTAGCAGGGGATAAAAAAATCATATACAAGTCCTTTTGTTGTCGCCTTGGCAATGAAATCTTGTGCAGCAGTTTCTTTAAAATCATTGTTTTGAATACGAATATGTTGAAAATAGTTGTGTTTATCGAGTGAATCAAATGCCCCTTTCTTAATGTTTTTTACATCAGATGGTGTCAGTGTCAATTGATCAGGATCATACCCTGGGGCAAAAGAACTGAGCATGTTGCCAGAAAACATTCTATCTAACACCCAATGATTGTGAAATCCAGCAAGGCCATGTTCGTCAAAAACAACAGTGAGCGTACAATCGATAAATACATGCGGGTGTGCCTGTACAATACCGGAACTGGTTAGAATGTATATAAATAGTATTAATCTTTTCATAAAGCGTTTTAGGAAACCTGGATTACAATTGTTCCAATAATCGAACATGAATATTATCAAACCCACCATTGGACATGATGATTACCAGATCATTTGGTTGCGATGTTTGAACAACAAACTCTATTATTTGGTCTGTTGATTCAAAGAAATGGGCTTTCTGTCCTTTTTGATTGAGGATATTAACCAGTTCCTGTGATGAAAATCGCTCATTCTTAGGAATTTTATCCAGGAACGGTGCCTGTCTAATACAAACAATATCTGCCGGATAAAAAACATCAGGATAGACATTTTGAAAAACACGTCGCCGGCTGGAATTAGTACGGGGTTCAAATACCGCAATAATGCGGCCATTGGCATAAAAAGGTTTAACAGCTTTCAGGGTTTCAAGAACTGCTGTAGGATGATGCGCAAAATCATCCATTACGGTAACGCCATTCTTGACCCCTCTTATTTCTTGTCGTCGCTTAATTCCCTTAAATGTTTCAATAGATTTTGCCAAATCCGATTTATCGATTCCCAAATCTGCTGCCAATGCGATAACAGAAAGTAAATTTGCTAAATTATGCTCACCCATCAGTGGTGTTTGAAATTGATGAAAGAAGTGATTGTTGAAATACACATCAAATTGCGTCAAGGGGGGATTAACTTGAATTGATTGGATGTGCCAGTTCGAATCAGGGTCGCCATAGGTTTCATAACGACATGGCGTATGTTTAATCAGTTCTTGAACATTTTTATTGGGCCTGTATGCCATTAATAGACAATCATTTGGTAAGCCTTTGATCAATCGATGAAAAGATTCCTTAACATGGGACAAATCCCGATATATATCCGCATGATCAAATTCAATACTGGTCAAGATGGTTTGATAAGGATGATAATGTAGAAATTTTGGGGATTTATCAAAAAAGGCTGTGTCATACTCATCACCTTCAACCACCATGTATGATCCATCTCCAATACGATAATTACTTGAAAAATTTTGAACAATGCCGCCAATAAAAAAAGAGGGATCTTGATTTGCTGTGTGTAAAACCCAGGATAGCAATGATGAAGTTGTTGTTTTGCCATGTGTACCGGTAACAAGTAAAATTTTGCGATGACCAAAAAAATGCTGGATTGCCTGTGGCATTGAGCAACAAGGCAGGCTATGTTCACACATGTGAACCACTTGAGGATTCTCTCTGGATACTGTGTTACCAACAATAATCAGATCAGGCGGTGGATCAAGATGTTTTGGTAAAAAACCTTGTATGACAGGTATCTCTTTTTCAGCTAAAAATGTACTCATCGGGGGATAAACATTTTGATCCGAACCTCTAACATCTAACCCCAGGTCTTTCAGCATACACGCTAACGCACCCATTCCTGTTCCGCAAATGGCAATCATGTGAACAGTTTGAACATTATTTGGAATTGTATTATTTAACATGCTAGCGTGATACTGAACTTTCCTTGATAATGCGCCATTCCTGAGATTCTTTTTTAAACAGAATCAACTTTTTACTCTGATCTTCATAATTATTGGATGAATAAAACTGGTCAAATGTAACACGAGCGAGTGTACACGTAACAAATGAGATTTGCGGGTTGGCGATGGTTACATTTATATATTTTTTATTCAGGCGTCTTTTTCTTTCCCGTTCCCATCGTTTTCTGCTCGTATTATTTGGAAGTTGAAAATCCGGTGCATACATGGACAGATAGCCTTTAATATCTCGACGAGACCATACTGATGCCCAGGTTTTTAATGCATTTACGATATTTTTTTCCTCAATCGGCTTAAGTTCTGGATGATTATTCCATGCAGGACAGGGGCCTGGTTCGGTTTTGGCAGCATCCATATGCGTGGACATTGTTTTTTTGGATTTTTGATCACCTTTGGATATTTTCTGGACTTCCTTTTGAATAACGTTTTGAACCATTTTTTGAGCTTCAGCACGGGCAATATTTTTTGCCTGAATTTTTTGAGGTACAGATGCCGGTGGGTTGTGAATTCGAGATGATTTCGGAATCGCTTCATGAGATTGTTCTGAACGTGGCGCCTTTTTTCGGTATACTTTTTGCTCACTTGCCGCAATTTTTTTGGGGTTGCCCTGCATGATTGGTAGATTATTGATATGGTTTAGTTTTTTATGGATTGACTTTTTATCTGGATCTAGTTGCAGGGCCTTTTCATAAGATTGCCGGGCGATATTCATATAAATATCTCCCAGGTTTTCATGAGCTTTTGTATATCCCGGGTAGATTTCAATGGCTTTTTTTAAGGCATCTCGCGCATGGTAATAATCTCCCTTGACTGCGTAGGACACGGCTAAATTATTATATAGCTCTGGCTTTAGCGGGTATTCTTGTGTGAGCAATTTAAATACATCAATGGATTCATCAATTCGACCCGACTCAAATAGGATCAGCCCTCGCAAAAACAGTGCCTCTGGTTGCTTTTCATTGGCTCCTAGATACGTGTCTACCTGTTTCAACGCTTCCTTGAGTTGTCTTTTTTCCAGTAAATTTCGAATGTGATCAAGGGTTGAATCTGCCATAATAAAGCTTGGTATCATCAGACAGCTTATGACAATACATGTTACTTTTAGGATTCTTTTTATCATTATGATCCTCCATCAACTTGATACTGATTAAGTTACTGTATTTTAATCAATTTAGCAACTATTATTGAAAAAATTTTGATCCCATTTAAAATATACATTTCAAATTGGGATGAATACTCATATTTAGTATAACAGCATTAACTTGTCAATTGATAAAGCAAAATTATTTATGAGGGAACAGCGTTATCATGCATTGGCAAACGAATAATAAAGCTTGTCTTTGAAGGAACACTTTCAGCATGAATGGTTCCCATATGCATTTCAACAATGTACCTTGCAATCGCTAAGCTTAAGCCCAATCCTTTTTGATGGTGCATGACATCTCGAACGGCAAACTCATGAAAGATTTTATCCATCCATTCGTTCTCAATACCTTTCCCTTTGTCTGTTATGCATATCTCACAGGCTTTATCGCTTTTAATCTGTTCAATTGTAACAGTTCCATCATTTGGTGAAAACTTAACTGCATTTTCAATCAAATATATAAAAACTTTTATAAGCAATCGCCAATCAGCAACAAATATAATATCATTGTCGGTTTCTTTCAACTCAATTTTAACATTCTTAGCGTTGGCTTCTTTTTGGACTGCTTTAACAGCAACACTTAGAAACGAATTCAATGAATTGCTGTTTTTTTCAAGTTTTAGCCCACTTTTAATATCACATAGCAGCGTTGTTTTTTTGACAAATTCAAGCAACCTGCGACCACTATCTTCAATAACTTGTATATAAGCTTTTGCCTCATCCCCAATAGAATCATCCGAGCGTAACAACTCGGTTGAAAGAAGTATCCCATTTAATGGTGTTCGCGTTTCATGAGAAAAAACCCGCAGCAAATCACTTTTTATCTGATCAACTTCCTCTGCTCGCTTTAATCGAAGAAATACCTGAATTTTTGCCTCAAGTTCTTCATCAACAAAAGGTTTGACAATATAATCATCCGCTCCAACTTCATATCCTTGCAATCTTTCCTCAAGCATTGATTTACCAGAAATCAAAATAATCTTTAAGAGATAATATCGATGATTCGCTCGAATGCGTCGACAAACTTCATAGCCATCAATTCCAGGCATCATTATATCCAATAGCATTAAATCTGGATTAAACTCAGGCAATAACTGAATTGCTTCCTCTCCCGTGTCTGCCATTCTGACCGAATACTTTTCAGACAAAATTTCTTCCATAATTTCTAAATTAAGCGGGTCATCATCAACAACAAGAATTTTAAATTGGTTTGTTTCCATTAATATATTCCATATTTTTTGTTGGCCAGATGATTACTCATGAGAAGTGAAATTGAATTGGATCAATTCTGGATAAAACAATTTCGCTTATCCACAATGAACATGTGACACTGAAGCCCATTAAAAAATCAAAAAAAACTCGGCCAATTAATTATAATCGAAATGGTTCTCCCAGAGAAAGACCAAGTTCGAGAGCCTGTTTGTTCATGTTTACAAATTCTTTTGGAATTCGGGTTTCCAGCACTTTGATAATGGATTCGAGTTTTATGACCTCTGTTAAAGCAATAACCACTCCTAACATACAGATATTGAACACGATTGGTTTTTTGATTTCTTTTATGACATTTTCATATATGGGAATTTGAACCTGCCTGGCATCGGCTTTTTTGTGCGTTTTCACAATTCCGGAATCAGATAGAAGCGTTCCACCAGGACGAACAATTGGAGAGAATTTGTGATAGGCTTCCTGAGTCAAACACACCAGAAAATTTGGTTGTGTTACTTTGGGAAAAAGAATTTCCTTGTCATCAATGATGACATCAGAGCGTGTAGCACCACCACGTGCTTCAGGCCCATAAGCTTGTGCCTGAACTGCAATCAGGTTCTCATGCATAACAGCTGCTTCAGCAAGAACAATTGCAGCAGTGATGACACCCTGACCGCCTGAACCTGAAAATACAAAACGAATTCTGCTCATAATTATGTGCCTTTTCTTAGTTTGTCAATCAATGTACAATACTCACTGCAATATTCAGGAAGTTCCTTTTCAACAAATATACCACGTTCAATGAGATCTGGATTTTCCTGCTTTGCTTTTGATCCAATTGGCGTGGTGGTTGTTTTATAGGTTTCCATCATATCGACCGCACTGCCCATTTTGTTCCGACGTCCAAAATTGGTTGGACATTGAGATAATACTTCAACTACAGAAAAACCATCATGGAGAATGGCTGTTTTAATTAACTCTGTGAGTTGTTTAATATGGTAAGTCGTTGTACGTGCTACAAATGAAGCACCGGCAGATTTGGAGAGTTCGACAACATCAAAATCATGGTCAATATTTTCATATGGCGCTGTTGTCGCTTTGTATCCATAACCTGTCAATGGAGAAAATTGGCCACCGGTCATTCCATAGATACGATTGTTCATAACAATCGCTGTCATAGCAATATTTCTGCGTGCAGCATGAATAAAATGATTGCCACCAATTGCCAAGGCATCACCATCTCCCATGGGGACGATCACGTTCAATTCCGGTAAACTCATCTTGACGCCTGTGGCAAATGCTAACGCCCGGCCATGTAAAGTATGGAGGGTATGAAAATCAACATAACCTGATATTCGTGCAGAACATCCAATCCCTGATACCACAACAATTTCATTTCGACTCATTCCTAATGATGCAATTGCTCTTAGCATGGCATTCAAGACAATACCATGACCACAGCCCTGACACCATATATGCGGAAAAAAACGTTCTCGAATATATTTTTTTATAGACATAGATTAAACCCCTCTCCCCTGAATAACTCGCAAAACATTTCGAATATCCGTTGGGGAAATAAATACGCCATCAATACGATTACACAAGAATATACGTTCTGGATGAGCAGCGCTCATTTTGACGAGATGGACCAGTTGGCCCATATTCTGTTCCACTACAAGTATATATGATGCATCCGAACATCGGTTACGTATGACATGCACTGGAAAGGGCCATATGGTTTGAAGCTCAATCAACCCCAATTTTTCACCACGTTTTCTGCGATTTTCCACCACATGCCGTGCCGAGCGAGCAGAACATCCATAAGAAATTAAAACAATGCTCGCATCATCCATATGATATTCTTTATAGCGTGTAATTTGATGCACATTGTTATTGATTTTATCTACCAGATGGTGCATCAGCCCGCCAACAATTTTGGGATTATTGGTGGGAAATCCCCACATATCATGTGCCAGACCGGTAACATTATATCTGTGAACACCACCAAAATCAGACATGGGAAGGCGGCCATCCTCGCGGGGAAGATATGGATGATAATCTACCCCTTCCTTGAAATCTGTTTTTAATCGTTCCACAAGGGGAAGTTCACCAGGCTCGGGAATAAATAAACGTTCTCTCATATGCCCGACCACTTCATCAAGTAATAAAATTACAGGGGTTCGGTAGGTTTCAGCCAAATTGAAGGCATCAACAGTAATTTCAAACAGATCCTGATGATTGGATGCTGTCATTGCAATAATTGCATGATCGCCATGAGTGCCCCATTGTGCCTGAAAAACATCACTTTGGGAAACATTTGTGGGAAGTCCAGTTGATGGCCCACCGCGTTGTACATTAACAATAACACACGGCAATTCAGTCATAATTGCATAACCTAAACCTTCTTGCATAAGAGAAAAACCTGGTCCACTCGTAGCTGTCATTACCTTTTGTCCGGTTAAAGACGCTCCAATTATTGCGCATATGGAGGCAATTTCATCTTCCATTTGAATAAAGGTGCCATTTTGTTTCGGAAGCTTTCTCGCAAGATGCTCGGCAATTTCTGTTGATGGCGTGATGGGATAACCGGCATAAAATGTCAGCCCCGCATATAAAGCAGCCTCAACACAAACTTCATTGCCCTGAATAAATTTAATATTTTGCGTCATGGTTTTCCTTTGTAAAAAAATAAGCCTGTAAAATGGACATGTATGCTTATTATTTGGCTTCAGTTATTACTTCAATGGCTAAATCCGGGCATCTGAGTTCACACATACGACAGGCAATACATTTTTCCGGATGTGCAACAAAGACCTTATTATTATCATTCAAGGCCAAGACATTTTTCGGACAAAAATGAACACAAATACCACATCCTTTGCACCATTCTTCCTGGATTTCATGTGCTTTGTATTTAGCTTTTGCCATTACAATTCTCTTTTTTTCAGGATAAGCTTCAGACTTATCCGGGTTTAATATTCTATGGTTCTTTTACAAGCCGCAAACCTATATAATTTGCCGCTTTATTCTCCAGAAAATAATCTCTGTTTGCAGATCTCGTCAACCGAGGATAATGTGTCCAGCTTCCACCGCGAACAACGTAACCAGGACCTTCTTGCATGTATATTGGATCTTTTTCAGCATGTTTGTCATAAGCACTTTTATGATAAATATCCATGCACCATTCATATACATTCCCATGCATATCAAATAAATTCCATGGATTGGGTTTTTTTAAAGCAACAGGGTGTGTCCCTCGTGAAATACATTTATATTCGTTTTTGGGCCAGCGCGTAGCGAATTCAATACAATTATTATTAATATACCATCCCACTTCGTCCAATTCAGGAGAAATACCTTTGGCGTTAACTGTCATCGGGCCTGATGACAATGGTGTTTCTGTACCTGCACGACATGCAAATTCCCATTCAGCTTCTGTTGGTAACCGGTAAGTATCCGTATCTTCAAGCTTATTTAGCTTGTCAATAAAGAGTAAACAGGTCTCATAAGCAACGTTTTCTACCGGACAATCGCTCCCACAATTCCAGAATGATGATGGATTTTCGCCCATAACGCGTTTCCATTGAGCTTGTGTGACTTCTGTTTGACCGAGATAATAAGGTTTTGAAATTGTGACCCGATGCTGCTTTTCATCCGCATCTCTTTTGGCTTCAGTTTCCGGACTGCCCATAATATAGCTATCCGGATAAATTAGAACAAATTTCATGCCAATACTATTTTCAAGTTCTTGAGCAATTTCCGGCATTTTTTCTAAATGAATATCAAGGTATACATCCTCGTTGCCATTAACATCAACACGTTGGTAATGGGGTTCATATCCGCGATATTTTACCTCTACTTCGTATGAACCGGCTTTTAAAGGAATACCCTGATAAAAATTTTTGGGTATATCTTTGATATGGATATCGGCATTATCTGGTTTTGTATGGATAAACATCATACTTTTCGGAATTTTTTCCTGGTTCATGATAATATCTACAGTGTAATGATTATGGTATTGTACATCCAGCCAGATAGAATAGGGTAAATATTCTTTTTGTTTGACCCAAAGGCGATATTTGTCTGGTGCAACTGGAAATTTATTAAGTGGTGTTTTGCCAATATTCCAGCCATTTAAATACACATCTGATGGAATATTGGATGTCACTGATAAATAGGATTCAAAGTCTTCACTGATTTTTTCTCGGGTCAGTTGACCATTACTGGACACTTGAAATACAAAATCTCCCATTCCCACAAGTTTGCCATATCTAGGCGTTTGTTCATACCCGGAGTTGATAACCATCTCATTCGTATAAATGGATAGCTCTGTTTCAGTGACATACTGGTCATCATTTAAATCCGCATGTCCTGAAATGGCTTTGATAAATGCATCAACAAAAATACTTTTTTGAGGACGTCTGTTGCCATCAATCCCTGCTACGATGAATTGCTGAACAGGCATGAGTGTTACTGAAGAAATATCATTGGGTAATGTTGTTTTTGCCCGACGATTAAATATATTATTTGAAAAACAGGCATCAAACATGAGTAAAATATGGTGTGATGATTTTTTTCTCGCCCATTGAATGATGCTGGAAACAGGTAAAGCGGTTTTCATGAGTTGAGATGTTTTTGCGATTGGATTGGGTGCATCTGTTGGGATAAGATAGGCCTGTTGCGTTTTTCTGTTCGTATAGCCATGACCCGAAAAAAAGAGGAGTAACCGATTCTTTGCATGCTGATTCTGTTGCTGAAAAAATGACTGAACACGTTCTTTTAGTTCTTCACCTGTTGGGTTCATCAATACATCTAAATGAAAATGTTCTTGCATTAAGGTCTCTTTTACACGTTCAATTTCATTGGGTATATTATTTAAATCCTGCCAGTATCCTGTATAATCTTGTACACCAATCAACAGCGCATAACTCTCCTGATACGCACCGATTCTATTGGCATGCAAATCTTTTATTTCAAAAGATGTTGCATGTAATAATGAAGGCGTTACGAGCCCAATAAGGCTCGTAACGCCTAGTGCTGTTATGATGGAAAAAAAAGTCAAACTGACATATTTTATTAAAAATAAAAAAGTCTGATGACTTAAGCCTCGCAGATTTTTTGTCTGAGTTTTCCCGAACATTTGAATGTTACAACTTTTCTCGCTTTTAAGGTCATTGGATTGCCAGTTGCAGGATTTCTACCTTTACGTGCATTTTTCGTTTTAATGCAAAATTTTCCAAAACCGGAAATCAGTACATCCTCACCAGCTTCTAATGTTTTTTTCATAATTTCCAATAAAGATTCAACAAGGGTGACCGAATCCTTTTTGGTAAACCCAATGTCTTTGCTAATGGCGGTAACAATGTTGTTTTTAGTAAGTGTCATTATATCCTCCTGACTTAGTTTTAACCCAACAGCCAGACCCCCTGAATTAATTGCTTTCATTTTTTTCATTTATTAATATCAAGAAATTTAAACTGTTGTGTCTTAAAAAATTATATTGGCGTCTTCTACATCTGCTTTGTGCAATGTAAATGCCATCTATATAATATAGACACGAAAATTTCGATTTTCTGTCACTAAAAATGAAAAAAAATGAAAAAAAATTACCTTGTTGAAATTTGAAAATATGTCATAGAGCAATAAATGTAAGTTATTAGTGAATCATAGACATAAATCTTAAAAAATTCAAGCTTTTTTTTTTTTATTTTATTTCTGAATATTTTTATGATTTTTTTGATTCATACTCTTTAAGAATGAGTTTGCAAAAATTGTTTTAAAAAACGTACTTGCGAATTTTTCACCGATTGTTTTGGGATTTTCATCTTTCATGTCAATTAAAACGCTGAGCACTGTTCGTATCAACCCACTTTCGTCTGGTCAGGACCTGGTTTTATGAACGTGAACCAGTCAAATCGACTCATATCTAAATGAGGCCCAATGTCTTTATGCATGTTTTGGATGAAATAGAATCACCGGAACGTCATATTTTTCAACCATAGAAAAGGTCAAAATATTACTATTTTTATCGATATGCGCAATATCACCGGTACAATTCCCCGCTACCAGATAATTTTTTATCACTATTGATAATGAACAACCTATTTTTTGATAATTTGCTTATGGGTATTGAGGGCGCTTTAACGTCCTTTTTCCATTCAGCTTTGGGCTTTAGCCCTACGCTGCGCTAACCGAATTCGAAATTGTTTGACCGACTTTTTGGGAATTCGCCCTCTCCGAGTATCCACAAATTTTTCGCATTAAAAGACTATAATTTCAAATTTCTTCAACTACACGGATTGCCATATAATTGTTGACTGAATGGAAAGCATTCGTTATATGTAAGTAATAAGTCGTTTTGACAAAATTAATGGAGGATATATTCATGAAAGAAAAAGTACAGGCCGCACTGGATAAAGTTCGGCCATCATTACAGGCA
>Ga0272440_1003389_pt1 | contig 11912 bp, 2 predicted proteins | sample SSMMMBAug17_FD_192440 | JGI IMG/M metagenome (GOLD analysis project Ga0272440, IMG submission 192440) | Marine sediment archaeal communities from Little Sippewissett salt marsh, Falmouth, MA, United States - SSM-MMB-Aug17 | ecosystem: Environmental > Aquatic > Marine > Wetlands > Sediment ... | reverse complement strand
TATTAAATTTGCGTAATATTATTACGAAAGATCATCATAAGTAATTGAAATTGTGCCTGAATCCCCTTTTCGTTTCCAAAAGGGAATCGCAGAATATTTATCAATAAGTTCAAAGCCTTTTTGATAACACGCAGCCATTTCATCAGCAGAAAAACCTTTTAACTGACACATGGGTACCCTTCTTTCACCTTCCTGACAATAATACCAGGTTGAACGATCTTTTTCTAATATCTCTATGTCGTAGTGTTCAGGATTATGGTAAAAGCGAGTTCCTGGCCAGGGGACAAAATAACTGAAACTGGCAAATTTGAGCAAATCTCTCTGTAACAGAAATTCTAATAGTTCAAGAGATTTCTGTTGATCTTCAGGCGTGTCCCCCGGATATCCAATCATCCATACACCGATAGGTAACAAGTTATATTCTCGAAATTTTTCACAGGCAGAGATAATCATTTCAGGGCTTGTTTTTTTGTTCATCAGTTTTAAAATTCTTGGCGAACCGCTTTCAATGCCGATAACAACATGCTCAATGCCTGTTCCTTCAATATCTTTTAACCCCTGATCATTCAGGATAGAATCTACCCTTGTTTGAACATGAAAATGGCTGCCAAGTTTTAATTTTCGTTGTTTAATTTCTGAACATAAATCAGAGAAATGATCAGATCCAATATAAACCATATTGTCTTCGATTCCCATCATCGGATTATTGTAAGATTCATTTAATACTTCCATTTCTTTAATAACATGAGTAATTGGAAATTGCCTGACACGTTTCCAGAATGGTTTATCTGCACAGAAATAACAATTAAATGCACATCCCCTGCTCAACATTCCCATTACATAGGATTGTTTTACAAATTCTTCAGGTAAAAGATTGAAATTTAGTGGCGGCAATTCGGACAAATCTCCCAGATCCCTGTCTGGTGTTTGTATAATTTTGCCATTCTTTTTGAAGGTCAGCCCATTGATCTGATCTAAATCCTGGTTGTTCTCCAAAGCGGACAGTAACGCTAAAAATGTCCATTCGCCTTCCCCTCTCACAACAATATCTGTATATGGCAGGTCTATACATTCTAAATCTAAAAATGTCGGATGCATACCGCCTATTACTGTAATAATTTTTTCATCAATTTCTTTGCATGCCTTTAAGATTTCTTTTGATGTATGATAATCCGCAGTCATACTGCTGACACCAATCAGAAATGGATTGTTCTGATGAATAACTGGTTCCAATATGGATCGAATTTTTTCTGTAGAATATCGAACTTCTGGTGGCAAATAATGAGACAATGGAACAACAGCGCCTGGATAGCCTTTTGATTCAATAAATGAGGCGATAGATAATAATCCCCTGGGTAGAAATTTACCCAGTTCAGGCGGGGAGATAAATAGACATTTATTTGTTGATTTTTTTTCCAAAATTAATAATTCCTTTACTAAGGAATGCTCTGAAAATAAGATGCTCATTTTTTTTTGATCGTACAAAAAAATAAGGTCGTGTAGAAACGTAACATGCGATGTCTCTACAGTACATATACCTCAAAACGAACAATATCAATAATGGGGACGTTATTTTCAGAACATTCCTAATCAATATTGATATGGGGCGCATTCCCAAAAAGTCGGTCATTCTCTTCTTAGCCCAGGGCGTTGCCCTGGGCTGTTATGTTGCCGTTCATTTTAATTTGACGATTATTGTCTTTTATAGACCTACTCGGCGAATACTTCATCAAAAATCTATTCATCGCAATCATTACTATTGTGGCGATTTTTTGTCAATATCAACTTCCTTATGAAATCTCAAAAAATCCCATTTATGTTCATACACCCGAGATCAAATAGCGAATATTTCTTTCAAATCAATAGAGGCACAATATTTGCAATATTTGGGTCTGATGTTCGTTTTTCAAGGGGTTTCTTATAACATTATTTCTTTAATTTCAATTGGTTAATAAGTTTCTCATTCAGTGCAATATCCATATGCACTGTTTTTTTCAATGTATCGTATCAAATTAGAAAGACTGACACATGAAACGTAATTATTTTTTTATCGTTCAGGCATTGTTCATGTTTGGATTGTTTAATGTCTTAATGCCAAACGCATGGTGTGATTCTGACAGATCCCATGAATCCTATTATTATCCATCAATTCAATCTGTAGGGTTTATTCGAAAAGATAGCGTGCCAGTTTCAGGTACCATTCATTCAAGTGAGGATAATCAGGTGATGGCGGGATGGAATCAAATTATTTATATCAAACCAGACCCGGATCAAATTTTTAAACAGAATGAATTGTATGATGTGTATCAAAAGATTGAAGAGGTTTTTTATGAGGATCGCTCCATGGGGTTTCATTATCAAATTAAAGGTGTGGTTAAAATAACTGCCATGAAACCGCGATTTATCCAGGGTAACATTGTCAAATCATACTTTCCCATTCGTAAAGGCGATCTAATTAAACCCTACAAAGAAATGAGCCCGCATATCCCAATCATAAAGGATGTGCCTTACATTCGTGCCAATGTGATTGAATCGGCAGAAACCAAGAGAATGATTGGTGAGGGCGATGTCATCTATATTGATAAAGGAGATGCACAGGGCATTCGTCCCGGAAATATTTTTGATATTTTTGAACATCAAGAAAAAGATTTTGAAATGTCCAGAAGATCTGTCTTTGTTGATCCATCAAAGGTATATCCATCCGGTCGGCTGCTGATCCTTACAACAGAGAGCGAAACCGCTGCGGGTTTAATTGTATGGTCGAAACACGAATTGTTAATGGCGCATCAACTGGATGTTCATTAAATTAAAAAAAAATCAGAATAGAAGGAGTCTATTGTGAAAAACCAAATATTAAAACAACTTATTATTTCTTTTGTGTTGCTTGGTCTTTGCATCCTGCCAATTGCCTGTGGCTCAGGCGGTGGTGGTGAATCTACCAGCGAGGAGACAACTACAACTACAACTACAACGAGTACAGATACGAGTACAGATACATCAGATGTTGTCAATAAAATCAGCATCTTCTCTCCTGCTGATGGTATACAGATAGGCGGGACTGAAGACACTTCTATTGAAATAAAGGCCAGAGCTACAAATTCTGATAATGGCGTTGTTAAGGGCCAATTAATGTATTTTAATACAGATTTTGGGGTTATTGGCGGACCAGTCGCGACAAATGACAATGGTGAAGCGATTGTTTTGTTAACGCCAGTAAAAAGCACAACAGACAGAACAGCCACTGTACACGCTTATGTCGAATCTGGCAGCAGTAAAGTGACCTCAAATTATGTTAAAATTGAGTTTCTGTCGCAATTAAGATATGTCTCTGGATATGCATATGGCACTGATGGCAATCCAATCAAAAATGCAAGCGTTTCAGCATTCTCGGAATATACAAAAAATGTTACAACCAATTCAGATGGATATTATGAAATGTGGCTACCTGTTGGCGAGCATACAGTGGTCATTTCACATGAGGATTATGCAGAAAGTTATCAAAGTGTTGAAATTAAAGATGAAGATACCCAGGTCAAACAGGATGGGCTTTTAATAAATTCTACGATTACGCCAAAAGGACATTCTTTTAGTACATCAGATACATTTTATTCAAATGATATTGCCGGCGAACATGCGAGTCTTACAATTCCTATACAAACAGGCACTGTTAAATCAAATGATAAGGTTGTTACGTATGCGCATATTGGCATAGACTACTTTGAACCCCAACAAATATTACCTGTGCCATTGCCCAATTCAGAAAATTATACAACCACATATGTTGATGGTCTATCGCCCAGTGTCGTTGTTTCCATTCGACCGGGAACGCTGAAATTAAATAATCAGGCAACATTGAAACTGCCAAACCCTGATGGCTTATCTCAAATATTGCATTATCTCCCAAGTATTCATGATTGGATTGATATTACAACAAGTAAAACCAATTCTGGAGAACTGGTCTGTTCCATTACTGAAGGCGGCATCTATGGCATTTTCTACAATACCGATACCAACAACACGTTCAGGTTGGTCCAGGGACGAACCGAAAATCCAAACTCATTTGTGTATATTGGCGATAAAGTGGTTAAAAGTGACGAAAGCGGTTATTTCAGCGCCAAGGTATATCAAAAAGTTAATGTAAAAGCATATGTTTATGATCCGGCTACAAAATCGATTTCCGAGATATCATTAAGCACCAATGGCGGCTCCAGCGAGCCTGTAGATGCCTTTGTTTATGACATGAAATTATCTGCCAGCCCCACCAGTATTTATGCGGATGGCAGTCAGAAAGCCCTGATTACCGCCTTGTTAATCAGTCATAATCATACACCTATAAAAAATGTTGAAGTGAGTTTTGGCAGCTCTGATGGTGTTATCAATGGCGCTGCTATGACCAATGCGGATGGTGAGGCCACTGTTGATTTGAAAAGTGCCACTGAACCCAATACCAATGTCGTTGTAACTGCAACATACAGTATGTTTGAAAAGCAGATCTCTGTCAGATTTGTTGAATCACCATCAGCAGAACCCGATAAAATTTCAATAGATCTATCCCATTCAGTCATACACACCATTCCAGAATCATCATATTCGGACTCTGCATATATCACTGCATTTATTGTCGATGCCAATGGCAATCCCATAAAAGATGGACAGGAAGTTACCATTAACAGCAGTTTTGGTGATCTGGATCAAAACACTGATGGCATTCAACAATCAATTACTGCACATGCTGTTGATGGCAAAGTATATGCCCAATTTAAAAGCCCTAAAAACTCTGTAGGCGTGGCGATTATCACTGTATCAGTTGATAATATCAGTCAGCAGACGCAAATAACCATTGAACCGGGCTCAGTCAGCAAAATAAAATTTGCAGAAACCCAACAAAGTCTCATTGCTGATGGTCAAAGCCTGATAACATTGACTGTCCTTGTCTATGATTCCAATAATAACCCGGCTATGGATAGCGAAACAATTTTATTTGATATTATAACAGATATGAATAGCGATTTCGGCAGATTGATTCCCAATTCAAGCCCTACCAAAAATGGTACAGCAAGTGTTATTTATCAGGCGGGCACAAAAGCAGGAACACTTGCAATTACAGCCATTTCAGCATCAGCATCAAACAATTATACAGTATATTCAGAAAATGCCTTTATTATTACTTTAAATAACGCGCCCATTGATAGAGTACAATTAGAATCATCACTCATTACGCTGAAACCCAATGAAACATGTTCCATAACAGCCAGCATTTTTAATGAAAAAAATTTCAAAATAAATTATCCGCAAAAAATTCATTTTTCTACAACCAATGGTGATATCGACCATACCCTTGCAGGGATTCAACATGATGTTTTTATTACCGCTCAAAATGGCGTGGCATCAGTAATATTAAAAAGCCCGCCCAATAATACGCAAGGTACTGCAATCGTAACCGCCAGTGTCGATAATAAGTCTGATTCTGTGGATATTCAGTGTGTGCCCGGCCCTGTGGCAAACATTAAATTGACAGCCAGTCCTCAAATAATAACAGGTGATGGCACAAGTCAAAGCATTATTGAAGCATTGGTGACAGACCAATATAACAACAGTGTTTTAGATGGCGAATCAATCTATTTTAATTCAGCAGATGGTGCTGTGGATATTACATTATCTACGATAAATGGGAAAGCGCAGTATAAATATATTTCAAGCATTGGCGAAAAATCCATTCAAATTATTGCTCGCTCTGAAAATGGTATTGCTGAAACAACAACTGTATTTCAATCTGCCACCTTGCCAACCAATCTGAACCTGTCAGTATCAAAAGTTGAGCTGATGGCCGGTGAAACCTGCCAGATAACCGCACTATTAAAAGATGCCGGCGGCCAATTCATTTCCAGTGATACGATGGTCATTTTCAAGAGTACTATCGGTGATATTGATCTTGACAAACAAGGCGTTCAAAATGCAATCATGGCAAAAGCGGTCAATGGGGTTGTTTCCACATTTCTTGAAGCGCCAACCAATATTTTGGGTGAAACAAAAATTTCTGTGATTGTGGATAATGCTTCAGTCACTGCGGAAACATCTGTAAAGATTATCCCGGGTCCGATTCATGATATCTATCTGACTGCAACACCCGATATTATTGATACAAGCTCTCAAAAAGAAAGTATTATTACTGTAACAGCAAAAGACATTCATGGTAACCTGGTTGCAGATGGTGAAAGTATACGTTTTACCAAAACCGGTGCCGGGATTTTGTCTGCACCCAGCGGTTCAACGATTAAGGGAATTGCCACTGTTACATTGACTGCTGATTCCGATGCAGGCGTGGTTTCAATTATTGCTGCCTCGGAAAATGGTATAAATTCGAATATTGAATTTATCAATATATCTCAGGTGTTACCTGCCAAAATGTCTATATCGACATCAAAAACAACAGTCAGATCAGATAACACTGAACAGGCAGTGATCAGTGTTATTGTTTTGGATGACAACAACTTTGTTTTGCCTGGCATTAAGGTATTTTTTAATGCCAATGGGGGACAACTCAAAATTATAAGCGATATCACTGATGAAAATGGAAAAGCCAGCGCGTATTTTTCATCAGGCACAGTGGATCAGAATAATCATACTGTTGATATCACTGCAAGCATCAGTAGTCTGACACCCGTACGAATTCCAGTGAACATCAGCGGTTCAACTGTCACGCTGGAAACAGATATCACCAACATCACAATAGCAACAGGGGATTCTCCCATATCCAGTACTTTGAATATCAGTGTTAAAAATGCGGGAAATATCCCAGTATTCAATGCACCGATAACCTTTGAATGGAATGAAGAATATCTAATAATTACTGATGCTAAAGGTAAAGAAGTTAGCAATTCAGGTATATATTCCACTGATGTCAATGGAATGTATACCTGTAAAGTCGGCGGTCTGAAACATATAAATGAAGTCGGGCTCAAGGTGTCTGCATTGAATGTCACTGCCGAACAAATCTATAAGGTAAGTGCGCCAGACGATGCCTTTTCCATTGTGTCCCCGGATACTTCACCCTATCAACTCAGTGTGGGCGATACCCTGACCATTCAAGTAAAGGCACGTCCAGCCGGGGTGACAACAGTTGTTTTTTCAGCCTCTATCGGCGCATTTGAAAACAACGAAAATGTATTTGAAAAAGCTGTTCCGATAGGAAACGATATTGTTCAAACAACATATCAAGCCCCAATGGCAGGACTGACAACAATTCAAGTATTTGACAAATACCGCCAGCTTATTTCTGACTCGCTCAAGGTCGCTGTGACACAACCTTCTGACAAAGCAGGCAAGTTAATACTCAATTCCAATGCAATGGTCCTGGCGCCTAGCTCAGGCGATACAAAGCATAGTGTAACTTTAAAGGCCAAAGTGCTTACAACGAACAATCAGGTTGTCGGCAATGCTGCGGTTGTATTCACCATACTTAATCCAACAGGCGGCGGGGAGTCCATTTCACCAGTCATTTCATTTACTGATAATACTGGTGTTGCAGAAACTTTGTTTACATCAGGTTCTCTCAGTTCTGGCAGTAATGGTGTTAATATCAAGGCTGCGATTGTTGGAAAACCTGATATTTTTCAAATTGTAAAAATTGTCATTGGTGGTTCGGTAGGTTCCATATCAATTGGGATTGGCACAGAGGTCACAGAGAAAGATTCCACGCAATATGCACTTCCCATGTCCATTCTGGTTTCTGATGCCAATGGGAACAGTGTGCCTGGTGCTGAGGTTTCATTGGGAACATGGCCAACACAATACAGAACTGGGCAATGGGGTGAAAATGTTGTGTTTGATGATGAAGGTAAATTGCAGACATTGGATCCACCTTGTCGCGCCTATGTTACTGGTACATTCAATAATGAAGATATAAACAAAAATCTTCTATTAGATGAAGGCGAGGACATGAACCATGACACTCAATTGACCCCGCCAAATTCATCAGCAGGCAATCTGCCATCGTCAGTCACAACCGATTCCTCTGGTGTGGCCAATTTTGAACTCGTTTATCTTAAAATGAATGGGACATGGATTCAAACAGAAATTTTTGCCAGTACAACTGTTCATGGCACTGAAACAGTATCTTCTGTAAAATTCAATCTGCCTGTTGCTGTCAAGGATGTCTGCTATCTGCCGCCATCACCCTACGCGCCCCCTGATGATGGCAATCTGACCGGGCAGGTTGAAAAGATTTTGTTGACAGCTTCACCCAATACTTTGATTCGTGATGGTCGCAGCAAGAGTACGATCCAGGCCATTGTCACTGATGAAGAAGGTTATCCTGTGGTTGATGGCGAAATGATTCGATTTGAAATCACCCAGGGCAAAGGTACAATCTCCACAACATCGGCATCAACATCATCCGGACGCGCCAGTATCATTTATACCGCAGCATCGAACGCTCAGGATACCACCCAGGTTGTATTGACTGCAACATCATCAAATAATGAAGTCTCTCAAACAGTGATAATTCAATTAATTCCAGCATCAATAGAAATGAATGCCAAACCGCCCAATATTCCAGCTGATGGTGAAACCCAGTCATTGGTATCTGCTGTTTTGAAAGATGGCAATAACAATCCAGTAATTAATGGTGAAGTCAAGTTTTCATCATCTTTGGGCACTGTTCAGGCAAGTGCGTTTACCAATGAGTTTGGTAAAGCAACTGCGGTTCTTGTCAGTTCCAAACAATATGGCACTGCAACAGTGGTTGCCGAATACAGTGGTTATACGCAGCAAATTGATGTGGTGTTTGAAAAATTACCCGGCGATCCGATTCCTGCAAAAATATCTCTGGCCACGTCACAAATTGCTGTGAAATCAGATAACAAAGAACAGGCAACAATCAGCGCCATTGTTCTGGATAAATACAATTCAGTATTAAAAGATATCAATGTTATTTTTAGAGCCAGTGATGGCCAGTTGTCTGCCAGTTCTGTCAAGACTGATGAAAATGGCCAGGCATCAACACAATTCAGCTCTGGAGCGCATGACAAAACCAATAGAACAGTTACTGTGATTGCTGAAACCGGCGGCCTGACACCTGTGCAAATCCCCATTGTCATCACAGGATCTTCAGTTGCGCTGGAAGCTGATAATTCAAGCATTACATTACCATCGCAATCATCAGGTTTAACAGAAATCAGCGCGTTGCTGCTTATCAATGTTACAGATGCCGGTGGGCAGGGGGTATTTAATACACCCATTCAACTGAGCTGGAAAGGCGATGGCGATGACAAGGGCGATATTACTATTGAAGATCCAGCAGGAATTGGTATTCCAACTGTGAATGGATTCAAACTTTGGTCTGATGTTACAGGAAAGGCAACAGTACTGATAAAAGGCAAGACTTCAGGTGAAGTTGTTGTAACTGCTGATGCTCTCGGTTCTAAAGCCAATAAATCATTCCATGTCAGTGCGCCCGGCCACGAATTTGCCATTATTTCACCAGAGTTGGAGCCCTACAGTCTGGTTGTTGGTGAGCCATTACCGATAACTGTTCGAGGTGGTCCGCCAGGAAACTACACAGTGGTTTATTCAACCACGAGCGGCCATTTTGAAAACAATCAATCAGTTATTGAAATAGCGACAGGGGACGATGGACTGGCAAAAGCAACTTTTATATCTGACAAAGCTGGTATGGCAACTGTACAGGTTTTCAATAAAGGCAATTATCAAACATCAGATTCTATCAAACTGGCAGTCTATCAACCCATTGAGAAGGCCAGTAAAATACTGCTTCAATCCAGTTCATCCTCAGTGCCTGTCAGCAATGGCGGCACACAAAACAGTATTACGCTTCGTGCGACAGTTACAACTGATTATACAACAAACAATCAGGTGGTTGGGAATGCACCAGTTATATTTTCCATTATCAACCCAACTGGCGGCGGTGAATTTATCTCACCTGTAATTGTATACACAGATAACAGCGGTATCGCGACCACTCGGTTTACGTCAGGTTCACTGGGATCAACAGCCAATGGCATAACTGTCGAAGCGGGACTATTGAGCCTTTCTGGTATAAAAGAACAAATAAAGATTGTCGTCGGCGGTGTTGCCGGTTCAGTGGCTATTGGACGCGGCACGAGCCAGGATATTGTTACAGTCGGTACGTCCGCTTATGCCCTGCCCATGTCTGTACTGGTTGCGGATGCCAATGGCAATCGAATTGCCGGTGCATTGGTTTCATTGAATACATGGCCGGCCAGGTACCATACAGGGTATTGGAAAGCCAATATTGTTTATGACTATTCGGGTAAGCCTTACACGCTTGATCCCCCCTGTTTGCCTGTCAGAACCAGTGATTTCCCCAATGAAGACCTCAATGAAAATCTTTTCATGGATCCGGGTGAAGATACAAACAATGATGGTGAACTGACACCACCCAATTCTGCCGCAGGCAATTTGCCATCAACAGTCATTACTGATGAAAATGGCGTGGCCAATTTTGATCTCATTTATCTCAAAGCCAGTGCCGCATGGATCACCAATCGTATCCAGGCATCGACTTACGTGCATGGCACAGAAACAGTCAGTTCCATCAGTTTTGTGCTGCCAAATCTGGGTGGTGATGTCTGTAACTTACCCAACTCACCATTTGTAAATTACACCGGTGCGGTAAATTCCATTAAAGTGACAGCCAGTCAAACCTATTTGATTGCCGGTCAAAGTGGAATCATTTCGGCATTGATAAAGGATGATGAAGGCAAACTGATTGCCGATAACACGACTGTTTATTTTGTGGCATCAGGCGGTGATATCAATAATGATCTGCCAGGCAATCAGCCGACATATGCAACACAAACCACAGGTGGTATTGCCTCTGCAACACTTGTCAGTCCGCTGGATAACCTGTCACCCATTGAAGTGACTGTTCGTGCAGGTGACTTTACCGATACCATTTATATTGATGTTGTTTCTGTGCCGCCCGCGCGGATGTCATTGTCAACATCGAAAATGGCAGTCAATTCAGATAATTCAGATAATGCGATCATTACTGCAATTGTGTTGGATTCAAACAATTCTGTGTTGTCAGGTGTCAATGTGGCTTTCCATACAACCAGTGGCCAGGTATCATCCGGCTATGCTACCACTGATACAAATGGCAAGGTTGAAGTTATTTTCTCTTCAGGCAATGTGGATCGTTCCAATCGCACAGCCACTATTACAGCCCAGGCAGAAGGCCTGACAGCAGTTCAGATTCCAATTCTGGTAACTGGTTCCACTATTGAAATGATTTCTGAGAAAACCAATATTACAGTGGATTCCGGTGCGCCTGGTTATACCCCCATTACTGATCTGTTAAAAATTAAGGTATTGGATTCCGGTAAAAAACCTGTTTTTGGCGCTGATATTGAAATCACTGTTGAAAATAATGACACCAGAAAAATTGATCTGCAAAAGATCGAAGGAAAAACATATACATCAATTTTTGCCAATGTAACCAGTAAAACAGCCATTATCAAAAGTGATATCATGGGTGAGACTGAACTTAGAGTTGTGGGAAGTCACTCTGGCAAGGTTGTCGTAAAAGCCAGATCACTGGGCGCAGCAGCAAGTACAGATTACATGGTTTCAGAGGATGGTGATGAGTTTGGTATTATTTATCCTGAAACAGATATTTTCAGCGCCTTTGTCAATGAACCACTGATGTTGACTGTTCAGGCAGGCACGAGCGGAGTAAGTACAGTTGTATTTTCTACTACCAGTGGATTCTTTGATCTGAGTCAAAACAATGTTATTGATGTGACAGTGATCAATGGGAAAGCAACTGCAACACTGGAATCTGATGTCGCGGGTCTTGCGACCATTCAGGTGTATGATAAAAATAATTTTCAAACATCAGACTCAATCAAGATTGCATTTTCACAGCCCAA
>Ga0272440_1003388_pt1 | contig 11925 bp, 6 predicted proteins | sample SSMMMBAug17_FD_192440 | JGI IMG/M metagenome (GOLD analysis project Ga0272440, IMG submission 192440) | Marine sediment archaeal communities from Little Sippewissett salt marsh, Falmouth, MA, United States - SSM-MMB-Aug17 | ecosystem: Environmental > Aquatic > Marine > Wetlands > Sediment ... | reverse complement strand
AAAAAAAGATGGTTGCCGGTTTTAAAACTGGCGTTTATTAACAAAAAATATGAGGAGGGACAAACAATGAAAAAAATCAAACAATCAGCAATTATTGGAGTAATTGCAAGCTTTCTTTTATTAGCCACCACACCGGTGGCTATGTCAAGCAGCAACAACGATGATGAAAAAACCTATTGCAAAACTCGATACCCAATAATATTGGTGCATGGTGTTTGCGGATTTGACAAATTAGCCGGCGTGGTGGAGTACTGGTATGGCATACCAGATAAACTGATTGATGATGGCGCAACCGTTCGTTCTGCTAAACTGTCAGCACAATCGAACAATGATTTACGTGCGCAGCAATTAATTCAACAAATTGAGGCGTATCGTGCTGACACAGGGGCTTTAAAGGTAAATATTATTGCCCACAGTCATGGTTCAACGACATCTCGTCAGGCAATGCATATGCGACCTGATCTGGTGGCATCATTGACAACCATAGCTGGCCCACATAAAGGATCTCCTGTTGCCGATTTTGCAAATGAAGAAATTCCACCAACGATTCAGGGAATTGGCTATGCTGCCGGCGACCTTTTGGGAATGATCATTGATCTGTTCAGTGGCTATGAAAGCCTGGATCAGGATACTGCTGGACTTGTTGAACATTTTACAAAAAAAGGCATTAGAGAATTTAATGAAGAATATCCTTGTAAAGGTGTTCCTGAATCAGATGATACCAATGCACGAGGTGCAGATCGTGAAACATTTATTCGTAATGGTTCTGCACACACTGTTCGTTATTACTCATGGACAGGCAGAAGCCAACTGACAAACGTTCTTGATGCGCTTGATTATCTATGGCCTGTGCTTCATTTGATTAACAAGCACTATGGCATGCATGAAGATGATGGTTTTGTTGGTGTCTCTGGATCTCATCTGGGGGTTGTAATCAGCGACTCCTATGAATGGAATCATGCGGACGAAGTCAATCATTTGCTGGGCATTCGTAAACCTTTCTCGGTTGATCCCAGAAATGTGATTCGTGAACATGCGAATCGTTTGAAGAATGCCGGACTGTAAGATCCTACACATGATCTGATTCATGTATTCTTTGCATCACACCTGAACATTCTTTACAGGTGTGATGCTTTTTATAATTCCTCCTTATTTTTTATTGCATTAATAATCTGTTTTCTGTAAACACTTAGGAATGCTCTAAAAATAAGTTCCCCATTTTAAAAAATGTTCATCGGGGTTGTTGTTCTGTAGAGACGTAGCATGCTACGTCTCTACGTGCCCAACAATTATATGTTCAAGATATATGGGGAACTTATTTTCATAGCATTTATTTTCATAGCATTCCTTATCTATTAATAAAACATAATATTCAGAAATATGAAAAATCTTCGTTTCATTAAGTGTAACTTATTTTTCAAATTCCTGAATAACAAATAAGTTGAAAACGCCTATGAAAAAAAAATTTATTGTATTGTGCGTGTCCATCATTGTTATCTTGGCATTTGTATGGATGGCCAATCAATTCATACACGTTGATTCAATAACTGATAATCCAGCGAAAACTAACATATCTTCATATCAGGAGCTTGATTCTCCAACCATTACATACGATCAAACAAAGAATAAAATTCAATCGGAATCTTCAGTATCTGAAGGCAACCCCATTTCTTTTGCTCAGTTTGTGGGATATTCATCAAAGTATGGCCCGCTGCCAGAATCATTACAGGGGACTGATGTTGATGGCGAATTATTATTGGATGCCAATGGCAATCTGATAATTTCACATGGACTTCGCAATCTGTTTGAATATTTTTTATCGGCAAAAAATGAGGAGTCCCTTGATGTCATCTTAGGGCGTATTCGTGAATATATTCACAAGCAGATCCCTGATGAACCGGCCAGGGAAGCCATTGCCATTCTGGAAAGCTATATCTCTTACAAAAAAAAGCTTGAAGAAATAGAAAGTCCGGAGGGCCTTCAAGGTGAAGAATTGGGTACGATTGAGGCCATCAGAGATGCACTGACAAGACGAATGCTGTTACGTCGCCAGACGATGTCTCATGAGGTCGTGAATGCTTTCTTTAGTAATGAAGAAAAGTATGATCAGTTTAATTTACAACTGATAGAAATCAAACAAAACAGTGTACTGACACCCGAAGCCAAAGATGCTGAAATTCTGGAACTTGAAAAAATGCTCCCGGAATCCATTCAGCAAATGCGTCAGGAAGAACGTGCGCGAAGCAATCGCGAGCAGACGATTAAAAATATGCGTAAGAATGGAAAATCTGAGGAAGAAATATTTGAATTCAGAAAAAATGAGATGGGTGAAGAAGCTGCTTTGCGATGGCAAAAACTTGAAAATGAAAGAAAAATTTGGAATACTAAGGTTGATTCATTCATGAAACAGCGAAATGAAATATCATCAGACCCCAACCTGACACCTCAGGAACAAAAACTGGCTATTGACCGATTAAAGTTTGAATCTTTTGATGAATCAGAACTTAAACGAATTGATGTTGAAGAAAGGATTCGTTTACAAAATAACGCAGACAGTCAAAATAAATCGGCTGCTGAAAAACAAAAGGAGACGACACAATGAAAAAAAATGCAATTTTATTCGTATTGTTTGTATCAATGATTACAATGCTTCCAGGCCTTTCACCTGCTGCGGAAGATAATGCCAGCCTGGGAGATGCTATTAAAATTTTGCAAGTCCTGACAGGTCATCAACCCCCAGCATTTAATGCCACTGGAACCTGGGCTGTAAAAAGTTCACCGCAAGATATTACACGTAACGGAGAGGTTTTTTTAGATATGAAACCTGATGGGAGCCTTACAGGATACGCCGAATTAACATCATTGTCTGGATTGGCAAGTGTTACAGGCTGTATTCATGGCCTTTCTTTTGATCTGGAAATGACATCAGATTTTGGTTCTATTGTCGTTCATGGTCAGGCGACATCCGATGGTCAAAATATCGTTGGTACATTTTATAATAAGGAAGATGAAAATAATGTGATTGATTGGGACGGCTATCGTCAAACTGTAGAAGCAAAAGTAGGAACTTACGTTTATGATTCACAACAAAATCTGCTTTCGTTAACTTTTGATGCGGGTGCCCCCCAGAATTTTAATGTATCAAACTTCACCGAAACAACATTGAAATTGAATGAAAATATATATGAAAGAAAGAACGCAGATGATATTGGAAATATTGTTGGTATTTGGAGAAATATTGAAGGTTCAATTGAAACAATCATGACATTTGATGAGAATGGCAATTTCTCATACATTCAAAAGCAAATTGATTAGTATTCAATTGAATCAGTGCAATAAAAACATATTCCTTGCAATTGGAAGCGGCCTCCTCATGTCCGCTTCTTTCCCGCCAATAAATTTTTATCTTGCAGCATACATTTGCTGGATACCTTTCCTCATTGCGTTAAGAAATTCAGCGCTGATAAATGCAATCATTCTTGCAGCTATTTCTGGTATAACGCATGAATTCATTCTTCTGTCATGGATCATTCCAACATTGACCACCCATGCAAATTTTTCATGGATATATGCTGGAACCATAACATTTGTGATTTCATGTATTTTGAGCATATGGTATATCATCTTTGGTGTTTTGATACATTTTACAGTAAAAAAGCCGTCTCATTTGTTTGTATTGCCATTTTTTTGGATTGCACTTGAATGGTCAAAGCAATTTGGTCCCCTTGCTTTTCCATGGGAATTATTGGGATACAGTCAATATAAATTTAAATATTTGATTCAAATCGCTGATTGCCTGGGTGTGTATGGTGTGTCAGGTCTTATCATGTTAATAAATGTTTGTATTTTGATATTTCTCTTGTTTGTAATGGACAGGCAATGGCGAATGTATCGTGTATCCAGACATTTATTGATGTATTCCATTACAATTGCAACGTTTGCATTGGCCACAACATTAATATATGGTTCTATCAAAATCACACAAACCGATAAGCTGATTTGCAGATCAAATCATCAGTCAATTATGACTGTCCAGCCAGCGATACCACAACAGAAAAAATGGCAGGGTGATAATCGGATCTCAATTACCCAAACAATGGTTCAATTAACATATTCCGGCAAAAACAAAGCGTCAGACCTTGTTGTATGGCCTGAAACGGCATTACCTTATGCATTTCATAGTAAACATCATCTCAGACAATATGTTTTAAATGCCATCAAACAAATGCATGTTGGCGTGCTTGTTGGTAGCCCCACATTTATCAATAAGGACAGTCAAATCTTTCATTATAACTCTGCCTTATTGATTGATGAAAAAGGAAAGATAATTTCACGTTATGATAAAGTCAGGTTGGTCCCATTTTCCGAATATATGCTCTTTCCCATCTTTCGGAATATTTGGCGTTCGTTGGGGGCGCCAGAAAACAAGTTTTCATCCGGACAGGAAGGTAACGTTCTCTTATTGAATGATATTCGCATGGGCGTTCAAATTTGTTTTGAAATGATATTCCCCAATTACTCACGAAAAATGGTCAAACATGGGGCAAATGTTTTAATAAATATCAGCAATGATGCCTGGTTTGGTCGGACGGCCTGCCCATATCAACATTTCTCGATGGCTGTCTTACGAGCGGTGGAAAACAAACGTGCATTGATACGATGTGCCAATACAGGTGTCAGTGGGATGATTGATCCCTGTGGACGAATTGTTTCGCAATCAAAACTGTTTGAAACCAATACAATGATTCATCATACGCCACTTCTTCATAACCGGACAGTATATTCCAGATGGGGAGATTTTTTTGCTGTGATGGCACTCATCTTGTCATTGGGATATGTTGTAATGATTCAAGCCGTTTTCAATTCTTAGGGATTCTCTGAAAAGAACTTCCCCATTACTGATATTTTCCGAGCATTCCTTAATGTTCATTCCAAATACAGTTCACACGCTTTTTCGACTGTGGGCTGTCCATTTGCAGACAATCCACGAATACAATAATATTTTTGTCTAGCAGCTAAAAAGCTTGAGCGGTTTAAAGGTAGGATATCAATACCATGTCCGCCTGTTCCGGGTTCATTAAAGAAACGTTCAGGAAGGTCATCATGGCTGGCGCAAAATCCATTCAGGGCATTCATGATTCGTTCATGATATACAACACGTTCTCCAATTCTTTGAAGCATGTTCATATTAGATGTCACGCCTGTTACTGATGAATATATTTGGGCATACTCTTCAAGACTGGCAGCCAGAAATACAAATTTGCAGGCAATTAATGAATCAACACATGCAAAGGCATCTTCAGCAAGTTTGATCATCCGCGCTTTTCCACTCCAGGAGAATCTGTCTGTTGCCGATGGTTTTCGCAAAATTTCGTGGCTGATAGGATAGGCCCGAAGATGACATCCGCCCCGGGTTGATGTTGCATAAGCCAGAGCCATTCCATATGCGCCGCGTGGATCATAGGCCGGAAGCTCCTGTGATTTGACTGACATGGAAAAATCCAGTTTATTGGCCTGACAATACTGATGAGATCCTTCAGCCAAAAATGCGCCAACATTATTTCGGTATGCAATATCATGAAGCAGTTGAATAATTTGATCACTGCTCAAATGTTTATCGATACTTTCAGCATAAGCTGATATTGTTGCTGCTGATGAAATGGTATCCATTCCAAATTCATTGCATAACCGGTTGGCTTCAACAACCATATGAATATCCATATTTTCATTCAATGCACTGAAATGCGACATGGTTTCAAATTCGGGTAAGACAATGTTTGCCCCTTTTCGTCTCCGCTTGCATAAAATATGGCATCCTTTGCATCCAACATGTTCAGTATCATAGTATTGATGATAGGCGAAAGCGTTCATCTGTGATGCCTTTTCAAAAAATGATTTTTTAAAATTCCTGGTTGGCATCATTCTGCGAACATGAATCAGATCAAACAATGCACCCGTGCCATAATACATCAATCCCTGCTCGCCAGAAATGATTGGTGATGCTGAAGTCAGTCGAAGTACATCCTGACGCGCTTTTTTCAATCCTTCAGGATCAAAAATTTTTGTGCGATGGGAGCCTTTCACTGTAATGTATTTAATGTTTTTATTTGAAAATGACAGTCCCAGGCCATTTCTTCCAGCAGCATGATGGTGATCTACTATAACGCTGGCAAAGCGCACATTGTTTTCTGCAGCAGGCCCAATACAGGCAACAGCGCCTTTCTGTTTGAGTTCATCATGTACATGGGAGGTTGTCCATCCAGCCATTGTGCTGGCAGACACAAGGGTAATATAATGATCGGAAATTTCAATACCACACAAAACATCAGACGTCCCAGAAATCACAAGGCCATCGAATCCCGCACGTTTAAGCTGTCTGGCAAAAGTTCCTCCGACAGAACTGTCACCAATTGTGCCGGTCAGAGGAGAACGAGACATGATTGTTAATCTTCCAGAAGTCGGGGCAGAGGTTGCTGTTAAAGGGCCTGTAAAAATACACAGGGGCATTTGGGGATGATTCCATGCATATGTAATAAATGGCCTCAGATAATATCCTGCCAGCCCGCGCCCGCCTATCCATTTTTCATACAAAGTTTGCGGAGGAAATTCTATATGAACTTTTTTTGTCGTCAGATCAATATGCCCAATTTTTCCTGTCCAGCCGAACATTGATTGGGGGGATTCACATTGGATATCTGTAACTGTTTTTTTTCGGTTCATAAAAAACTTCGAAAGCCTTTCATTATGCTTGAAAAAAATTGACGATTCTTCCATCTGACAAAACAAAGACAATATGAACCAGAGAATATTTAATCAAAAATTTACAGGGCTAATTTTTTCATTAATCCAATCGTTTCCTGAAATCCCAATTGACAATCCTGATTAATATCCATCCATCCATCAATCGTTATCATCATATCCACCATCATTTGTATTGATAAAATGACATCCTGTAAATCTATTTTGCGATCCTTGTTAAAATCACCTTCAATCCATGTGTCATTAGGTTCAACAATAAAATTATATGAATAAACCACTGGTTTCATGGGCGTTGACTGATCACTTAATCGTATGGATATATCAAAATTTCCATGTGATTCAGGACGACCATATAACCTGCCAGTTGTGGAATCTAGCTGTGTACATTTGGGAAGTTCTCCACTGATTAATTGCCATTGATAGGGCTTTATCCCGCCAACACCTTGAAGTGTAGCGGAATAATATTCGTATTGCCTGGCTTGTTGAATCACTTCAGTGATAATTTTTAGGTCATTACCCACAGAAATAATCAATGGTTGTTCAATCCGCTGTGAGGGTACGCCACTATCCTCAACCTGTATGATAAATGAAACCGCCTCGCATTTTTGCGGTTTACCATAAAGTCTACCTGATTCGTTTAACAGTAACCCCAATGGTAGCTCCCCGGATTGAATACGCCATTCATATGGTGGCTCCCCACCTGCTGCCTCAAGCACACAATTATAATCAAAATTTTCTGCGGCATTTGGAAGTTGTTGGGTAATCATTGTCAACGTGTCAGTGATATGCCAGATAAATTCTTTTTCTGCTGTTTGATTTTGATCGTCTGTCACTTGCAATGTAAACAGTTGTGTGCCAGCATTCATTGGCGAGCCCGACAAACAGCCATTTGTCTTATCAAGTTGAATCCCCTCGGGTAAAGAACCTTTTATACAAGACCATTCATAAGTTGATGATACCCCGCTGACACGAAGTGGATCCATGAAAACAGAATTTCCCTGTATGCATCTGGGAAGAACCGCATTCGTCAAGATCGTCAACATTGAAGTTGTTCGGATACCTGTCTTTAAGCTTATTTTTTGAGGCGTCGGCCACGTGCTATCTATAACTTGTATTTCAATATTGTTATACCCACCAATAATTGATTTGCCTGAAATGATGCCGGTGTTTGGATCAATCGTCAAATCAGGTGGAAGGCCCTCACAGGCATAGGTAAAAGAGCCAATGCCGCCTCGAATGGGGATGGATTCAGAATAAAGTTCATTTTTCAGGGCATTGGGAAACTTGGACATCGGAATTGTCAATGGGTGAACAATCTGTAAAATGAAATCTTTATTCGCAAGTCTGCCATCAGAATCAGTCACACTTAAAATAATTGATTTATATGCGGTTTGATCCGGTTTGCCAATCAATTGTTGTGTATTGTTATCAATACGTAACATATTTGGGAGTGTTCCCGAATAAACAGTCCAGGTATAGTTTCCATAACCACCTGATGCAGAGAGGCTTTGATTGTATTGCACATTGATAATGCCATCGTTTAGTTGATTGGTCTGGATTTTCAATGGCTCAACGATCTGAATAGTAACCAATTGATTTTCTTTTCGATTATAACTGTCTGTGACCTGAATGGTTGCCTTGAAAATTCCGCTTCTGGTTGGTAGACCGGTTATTTCACCGGTTGTTGATAATACAATTGTTGGCAATGACCCTGATGCCAGGGTAAATGTATAGGGTGGCGTACCGCCTGTGGCAAGAATGGTTTCTACATATTCGGTATTTGTGGTGCCTCGGTGAAGAAATTGGGTTATAATGGATAAATGATCTATCACATCAATGGTGAACTCTCTTTCTGCGTATGAATCAGCAGCATCTGAAATTCCAATATTAAACGTATATGTGCCTGAAGATTGCAGTTTGCCTGAAATAGTTCCAGATTGCGGATTTAGCGATAAGCCCGGCGGAAGGTTTCCCGATGCAATTGTAAATGTGAATGGCATTTCACCATTGGCAAGAATTTTTCTTTCATAATAATCCTCAATTTCTGCATCAGGTAAATACATGGTGGCAATATTTAATAATATTGGTTTGCTCAGATTGTAATTAAGTGTTGTGCATGTGAGCGGTTGAATTGTCAGGTTATCAATTGTGACAGAAGTATACAAGGGGTGAGAAAAAGTTATTGCAACATTGCCAGGCGCCAGATTGTCAATGTTGTATTTCCCCTGACTATTTGTTTTAACTGTTTGATCTTTAACAGTGACATGAACACCTGGAATGACATTATCTTCTACATCAGAAATAATACCGGCAACTGAACCGGGTCGTGCCATATCAATATATAAAAAATTATGACCTGATTTCAAGTCGAAATTTTTTATAATTTTTGTCACATAATCACTTTTTGTGTAAACAATCGTATATGAGCCTGGCTGTGTTAATGTTAATTCATAGTCTCCATTTGAATTTGTTTGGGTTGATTGACCATTTATTGAAATTGTGACGTCTGAAAGTATCTCATTTGTTGAAACGCCAGTTACACGACCTTTTACAACTGGTGAAGGTGGATATATGCTGAATAATCCTTGAGCGGTAAGCTTATATGGTTGAATATCAGGTTCAATTTTAAGGACGCAATTAACAGAATTAATTTCGGGAATACTCCAGTCATAATGACCATCATTTTCTGTTTGAATTGCAATAATTGAAAATGATTTTCCACCATTGGTCGATAAAGATATTTTAACATTCCCGCCGATATTTGTTGTATCCCAGATAATTGACAATGTGTTGCCATATTCCAGTACTTCCCCCTGTTTGGGAGACAAAATAAGCAAATGATCAGATAATCGATACTGTCCCCCGCGAACAGCCCGGACAGCATATGTCAAATATTTACTGTATCGGTTATCGAAACCACCATTGAAACGAATGCCCCAGGCAAGATCAATATCGCTTGCAACTGACGTAGACGACCAATAGAAGTCAGATGCATTGTCAATAAATGCGCCAAATATTGAGGCGCCATATTTGGAGTAATCAACAATTGATCGTAATTCTTCTCTGCTTGGAAGGCGCCAGTCTGAATAATCTGCAAGCGTCAATTGATCACAATACGATAATGCTTCTGTCCATGTTTTCGTATAGCTTTCTGTTTCAGCTTGCCACATTAAACCGGTTGCGCTGTCTGTGATCGTGCCATCCTGATTCTTTACCAGATGATCAAATGACCGCGCCCGGCCGCCACGAACAGCACGAACATAATATGATGAATTTTTTTCATATTGATAGTCGTAACCATCCTGGAAATTGATGCCTAAGGCATAGTCAGCGAAGTAGGGATTGGATGTAGCCGACCAATAAAATTCGGGCACAGGGTTGCTAAACCAATTACAATCTATCGCAGGCGAATATGTCTCCAAGCTTGCACTGGAAGCCAACTCTTCAATTGTTGGCAAACGCCAATCAGTTGCATTACCAAAAGCATCTTTATTTAAGCCGCTGATAAAAATATCCTGAGCCTCCTGCCAGGAATACCTTTTATCTTTATCATGGATTGAACCATCATCTGTTTTATTTTCCCATATCAAGCCGGTAACATTGTCTTTAACCATTGCCCAGGTGGTCGCTTCATTTGACAGCGGATCTCCTTTTTCATCCAATTTGGTATATGAAGGCAGATTAATAATAAAATTGCCATCCTGCCCATAAAAATCTTTACCAGGTTTCGGGCAGGGAATCTCTTTTGAATATGAGTTTTCTTCCTGTTGATAATAATCATACGCATAATGATAATCATAACAGACTGTTTGCCCTGTATCGGGTATTGGAAATGATAAGGCTTGATGGTAATGCAAAAAAAGTACGATGAATAGAATGATTGGTTTCTTTAACATTTTTTTCCTTGATATAATGACTGTTCTGGTTTAATTAAACAAACATTGCTGGAAAGGAATCATTGAACGTTTGTAAACGTTCTTCAGGAAAAGCAATTATATCAGCTTGTTCTTTTAAGAGGTCAAAGTCTAAAGCTTTTAATTTATAAGTACCTTTTTTTCTAAATCTTCCTTCTTTTCTTTTATCTTTTTTTCCATTGTTATCCCACATGTCAAAAATATAAAATTTGTAGTGACTTGGAAAATGTGCTTTTAATTCAGAGTCAGAGTGAAATGAACAATCAAGACCAATCTCAAGTTCAACGACAATTATCGGGCGATATTTTTCTATCGTTTTATTTAATCCCCTGATAACAGTCTTTTCAAATGCTTCTACATCAATTTTTATCATATGAATCTCATCTGGAATTGTATTATTAAAATATTCATCTCCAGCAACGATACGTAGCGGTATTCCAGTTTCTAAACGACCTTTTTGATTTTTTACAAATGAGCCTAAACCAAGATTCGATCCATTGGGTGCAAAAAATTGCATGATCTCATCTTTGTCTCCAAGACCAACATCATGAATAATTATGTTGTTAATATGATTCAATTGAATTTTTTCAACAATTTTTTTACGTACCTTCTCATAAGGTTCAAATGAATAAACAACCTTTGACCTGGAACTCATAAAAAGACTGTGATGCCCCTGGTTCGCACCAATATCAACATAAACACCATTGTTATTATAGATAGCTCGGGCAACATCGTTCCAGAAAAATAAATGCCCCTTTTCAAAAGCGCCATAAAAGTAACAATGGAAATCAATTGAATTTGTAATATCCCCTTTGTACCTCATACCATAAAAATCAATTTCAAAAGGCAGGGAAAACGTGTTGGATGAATTTAAAATTTTAGACCGATATAAAAATCTTAACCATTTTGGAGGAATAATTTGTTTCTGCCAGTTTTGTCTTAATAGTTTTTCAATTAACATTTTTATCCCCTTATAAGTAAGGACATCTCAAAAAAGTCAAAGCCGGACATATTACAAGATTCTATCAATCGTAACGAAATTTTGTAGAGACGCACGGCTGTGCGTCTCCGGGCGAAAAGCAGTCGGATAAACGAACTTTAACCTGTCATCATTGTCCGATTGGGACATTTTCAAAGGTTTCTAAAAGCCAATATCAGTTTCATCTTCAAGTATGTTAACAGTTGGAATCTCTTTCTTTTTTGCCAAATTATCATGCATTCGACAATAAATGGAGTCTGAAACCGCCAAATT
>Ga0272440_1003387_pt1 | contig 11926 bp, 3 predicted proteins | sample SSMMMBAug17_FD_192440 | JGI IMG/M metagenome (GOLD analysis project Ga0272440, IMG submission 192440) | Marine sediment archaeal communities from Little Sippewissett salt marsh, Falmouth, MA, United States - SSM-MMB-Aug17 | ecosystem: Environmental > Aquatic > Marine > Wetlands > Sediment ... | reverse complement strand
ATCATAATTTGATTTCTAATGAAGTATTCGATGATTACAATGATTTTGACGATGATGCCTCAACAGATAAGTATGCATCCTTAGCCTGGTATTCTTTTTCCAAATCATGGCCAGGTATAGACATGCCGGTTAAATTGGCTGATATTACTTTCATCGTTAATACAAACTATACTCATTTGAACATTACTTTTTCAAGTTTTTCGTCTGGATATACTGAAAATTCTGGAGGAGCAATCATAATGGTTCCTTGTGGAAGGTCAGGTTATATTTCCGGTAAAATATTTCCATGCAATGAAAATTTATTTTCCAATACGAAGATTTCAACCTGGGATAATAATACTTTGAACTCACAAACCAGGTTGCTACCTGGTTGTTACTTTTTTATAACGCATGATTCTGGTTCTTTTACTCTTATAGCTTCCTCAAAAGGATATGATTCTGTTTCTAAATTTATTGAAGTTCCAGAGTTGCAAACAATCAATGTTGATATTTATCTACAAGAATCGGTTAGCTTAAACAACGATGACAAGGTAGATCTTAAATATGTAATAAAGCTTATGCAGTTCTTATCGAAATAAATTAAACAGATTTCTGAACAGCATAGCGAAATTGATGCTTTAATTAATTAACCAATAAATAAATACTAAAAAAGGAGTTCTTATTTTTATGTATTTGAAAACAAGACGAATAATGTTTTTATCAATATTTATATTTTTTACCCAATTAATCAATGCCTATCCATGGCCTATACCAGACACCGGCCAGACCAAATGCTATGACCTTGAAAAAGAAATACCCTGCCCAACATTAGGGGAACCCTTTTATGGTCAAGATGGTAATTATAGTATCAATCCAAAATCTTATAGTAAATTAGATGAAAAAGGTAATGGTCTGCCAGATAATGCAACATCATGGGTTATGGTTAGAGATAATGTGACTGGCTTGATATGGGAAGTTAAAACTGCAAAGGATAATATAAAAAACTATTCTGATCTACATGATGCAGATAACCAATACACCTGGTATGATAGTAATCCTATGACAAATATGGGTAACCCTGGTCTTTCAGGCAATGGTACAGACACTGAAGATTTCATTCATAGCCTTAATCATTCAAATTTATCAGAGTTTTCTGACTGGCGTATTCCAAGTGTGTATGAGTTGGCATCTATTGCACACCTCGATAACAGTTATCCTGCTGTCAATAAAAACTATTTTCCACATACTATTTCCAAATTTTACTGGTCAAAAACAATTGAAATAAGTAACAACAAAACCATGTGGGGTGCAGGTTATACCAGTGGCTATGTAAATAGTTACGCAAAAACTAGCAGTGTATATATAAGAGCTGTTAGATATGAGCATATAAATATAAAATTTGAGTTTATTAACAATAATGATGGGACTATTTTTGATAAAAATACAGGCTTAATGTGGCAACAGGAAAGTATTCATGACAAAACATGGGGGGAAGCATTACAATACTGTGAGGGTTTAAACTTTGCACAATATACAGATTGGCGGTTACCGAACAAAGAAGAATTGCGATCAATCGTTGATTATAATGAGTATAACCCCTCAATCAATACGTCTCAATTCCCAGATACTATTTCGGGATTCTACTGGTCATCATCAACACGAGTATATGAAAAATTTAAGGGCTGGGGAATTATGTTTGATTATGGATTTGATTATCATTTCAAAAAAACTGGAAGATATAATGTCCGTGCTGTAAGAGGAGGTCAGCCCTTAATATCAGACAACTTTTTTATTATTTCACCAAAACAAACATCAGTTTGGGTATATGATAAAATAATGCCCATACGCTGGGACACGAAAGATATTTCAGGTAATGTTTCCATTAGTATTTCTTTTTATGGGGGAAAGAAAGACTCGTTTGAGATGATAGCTGAATCAACACCCAATGATGGTGAGTTTGATTGGATTGTAACGAATACTGGCGTTGAACATAAACAATGCATGATAAAGATCATCCCTTTATCTTGCCCAGAAAAAGGCACTCAGCAAGGTTTATTTGTTATTGTAGGATATGATGATATTCCCGAAAATGTAACCTTGCGCAAAGTTTCTTGGATGCCCCCAGAAAATAGCAACAACGTATCTGGATATTACTACATACTCAATAATAATAAAAATTTTACTATTAACTCTGACATTGTAGAGCAATGTAAATCTACATCAAGTTTATCAGCATTTGTTGATATACCTCCAGGATCCGATGATATTAAATATTATTTCCATGTTGCGTCAGTTGATGATCAAAACAGAATTGGGCCAACATCCTCTATTTGTATTTGGATTGACAATGTTCCACCCCAGAATTGTTCTGTTTTAACAAACATTTTATCGTCAAATCAATCAATAGAATTAACATTGGTGGCAGATGGTGCAAGTGATATGTATATTAGTAATACCGGTTTCGGAATAAATGGGCAGTGGGAACCTTTTTCCTCTCATAAGGTCTGGCAATCAATCTTAAACAAAGGCTTACAAAGTATTTATATTCAATTTAAAGATCAGGCAGGAAATATTTGTCAAACATCTACGATAGTTAGCTTTGACAACAAGCCACCAGAACCACCTGAAAATATAACTTTTGAGCCAGAAATAGGAGAATGTACTTCAAACAGTTTGACAATTACCTGGTACGAAACCAATAATAAAAAACATGTTGCGGGCTATTCTGTGTTGCTAGATACAAATCCTGATAGCATACCTGATAATATAGTGGATCAAACAAGCCTTTTATTTCAATATGATCAGCTTCAGCCAGAGACATACTATTATTTTCACATTTCAACAGTTGATGTTATAGGAAATATCAGTACGCCACTGCATATTGGCTATTTTTGTACTGTTAATAAGCTACATACTCCACAGGGTCTTCAAATTTTAAACGTAACGGCCAATAGTATTGATTTAAAATGGTTTCTTATGGGTGAAAATATATATTACAATGTCTACCGCAGTAATGAAAAAGATGGGTTTTATATTAAATGCGATCCATTTCAATTATCAAGACCTGAATTTACTGACACAAATGTCACTGATGGCATGACATACTGGTATAGAATTTCTGCATCTAATTCACAAGGAGAAGAAAGTTTGCTTTCTGAGCCTGTCTCAGCAAAATATGTTTCCTCAGAAACCGGTTTTGAATTACTCCCTTTTCAAACCCACCAAATGCAAATTGCCGGGCTAACTGCACTTTTTCCTATTCAGATACTACCCATTGGTAATTATAAAGATAACGTCCAATTGTGGGTAGCAAATCTTCACCCATCAATCAATGCGAAGTTTAATAAACAAAAAGTCGCTCCACCAGGAAATGTAACATTAGAATTAAATATACCAGATACAGTACAGGCGGGTAATTATGCGTTTCAAGTAACCGCTATGGGCGGAAATTATATTCAGGTCGAACAACCTTTATCAATAGATATTGTTAACCCTGCCTCTGATGATGAAAGCGCAATCAGTGCTTATATTAAAACCAATCCAGTGGGAATGAGTACACCTGTTCAAATTTATGGCAGTATTCAGCCTTCACGCGTGAATACACCTTTGTTTGTATATATTCAGCACGAAAATAGTGATAGCCCCATTGTTAAAGAAACGATGACGAACAACACCAGTGGATATCAACTGAATTTTATCCCCGATCAAACTGGAAGCTATCATATTTTTTCAAAATGGGATGGAGATCATATATTTAAGGCCAATGAAAGCGCTAAAATTGAATTAACTGTATTACGTGGACAGGCGATGTTAACCTGTACAACACCAAATACTGATACCTCATTAGACTCAACAGTCATTGTAACCGGCCAACTATCCCCAATCATTCCAAATGAAGTCATAATACTTCAAAAAATTGACCCAAATGGAGTTTCAACAATTTTAAACAATCGCATTTTTATCAATGAATCTGGAAACTATCAGTATTCAGTCAAACTGGATATACCGGGTATTTGGGAAAACAGTACTTGCTGGAAAGGCAATGACCAATATCAGGGAGTGGTCAGTTCTCCCCTTCGGCTTTACCCTGGAATAGAAGCAGGAAAAACATTGATTGTTGCTGGTGGCGGTAAAGCAGCAAACCCCTTATGGGAAACCACTTCGTATTTAACCACACGTTTTTATCGCATACTGCTCAATCGCCAATGTACACCAGATATTATTCATTATATCTCTCCTGACAAAAATTTTGAGGATGATCAAATTATCATTAATGATACCACGCCGCAAGTTTCAGATATTGAAACATATATCCATTCCTTGTATTTAGATAAATCCGAACCAGATGTCAACCAAGACAAACCGCTGCTTATCTATATGGCAGATCATGGTGGAAATGGCACCTTTAAAGTAAATCATGGTTTTGAAATTCTCAAAGCAAAAGATTTGGATAACTGGCTGGATGATCTTCAAACACAAACGTTTTGCCCTGTGTATATTATTATTGAGGCCTGTTATTCTGGCACTTTTACAGAATTACTCTTTCCTGATACCAGTCAGAAACGAGTGATTATTACATCAACAGGCCATTATGTTGCACGATATGAGTCTAATGGCAGAAAGTCTTTTTCACAATACTTATTCAATGAACTGAGTCAGGGATACAGTTTAAAACACAGTTTTTATGAAGCCACAAAATCGATGCATCCAGAATATATATTTAATGGGCAAATCCCACAACTTGAAGATGGTAAAGGTGGTGATATTGCACAAAACAGCTACATTGGTGGATCTTTTCTCATTGGCGATTTAATGCCAGAAATTGTTACCCATACCCCGAATCAAACGATTTCTGCTGGCACGTTTGATTTGTATGCTGATATTTCAGATGTTGAAGGCATCAGTCGTGTTTGGGCATCGATCATGCCACCCAATTATCACTTACCAGAAACCACAAAAGATTTTGAAACACCGATTATTAAACTCCCAACAATTGATCTTCAAGGTAATGGTCACTACACAGGAAGCTATTCAGAATTTATAATCAATGGTATGTATCGCGTTACACTTTATTGTGAGGATTCTTCTGGTAATGTGATTTCCAAAGAAATATTGTTGAATGTGATTAATGGCAAAACAATCATTCCCGGTGATCTGGATGGCAATGGTCATGTGAATATTATTGATGCGATTGTTTCCCTGCAAAAGCTTTCTGGCATGAGCGTTTTTGTGGATGAAAGTGCCAGAATATTATGTGGTATGTCTGTAGGTGCCTGTGAAGTGATTCATATCTTGCAATTAGTAGCAGGTAAGTAGTAAAAACAGAGGGAATAATAATGCCTATGTATTGTGTATTAATAATGTTTAATGCGATTCAAAACATGAGGAAAAAGTATGCGAAAAAATAAGTTAACTATTATAATAACAATAAATAAGTATATTTTTATATCTCATTTTTTATTCATTTTTTCATTGATAACTGTGCCTCCTTTGTACGCAGATGTTACCCCTGATCAATATGAAAATGACGACACAATGGAAAATGCCAAAATAATACCTATTTCATCGAATAATTCATTGTTTCAAATGCAAAATTATCATCCAATCCAACATCATAATTTTCACGACAGAGGTGATATGGACTGGGTAAAGTTTTATGCGCAACAAAATGATAAATTTCAGATAAGTGTTAATAATCCTGAAAAAAAATGTGATGCGGTTATTAAGCTATTCGATGATCAGGCAAATTTATTAGATAATCAAGATAAAGGATCCAGGGGGGAAAAGGAAAAACTAACATTTCAATTGAATTGCACTGGCATTTACTATCTTTGTATTAATCAATATAGTGCAGTTGTTTATGGAGATGATACAGGTTATGATTTGGAATTAGAATTAATGGTCAAAGATAAAAATTCAGAGATTTTGCATTATTCTCCTTTTAGATATAACAGCTTAATTTATGGAAAGATTCAACCTGGTATTGAGACAATGCTCTATTCTTCAGGGAAAGGCAGAGCAATATCCTTTCCCGATGGTTCCTTTTTTATTCCAAATGAACCTGGTATAACAACACTGTATGCAATGGTTGATGAGTATAAACCCTATTCAAAATGTGTATCCATAAATACGAATGATATTATTGAGTTACCCATTTTTTTAAGCGAAATTTCACCCATCTTAAAAATAAAACATGTTTACCCGACATATGGCGTAATCGGCTCCCCTGTGAATGTTACTTTGACAGGAAGTGCTTTTAATGAAAAGACAACAGTATCAATTCATTTAGAAACAAATACACAATCAAACTATTTTCATTATTCAAAAGACGATTTTTATCAAAAAAAGATTGATCACGTAACCTACCACAATGAAAACAGAATTTCTTTTCAAATATCTGATCTTTCATTACCCGGTCATTATACATTGAAGGTGACGAATGATTCTGAGGTAGATGAGGTACACGGAGCAATCTCATTTTTTCCAAAAGAACAATCCTATCATTTCAATTCAAAAGCTATTATTGTAGCTGGCGGTGGGCCTTTGTTAGGAAAGTATCAATGGGAATCTACACAATTTTGTGCAAATGTGGCTTATGAAGCACTGATTAATCAAGGTTTTTATAAAGAGAACATCAGGTACTTGAATGCTGTACCAGACATTGATGCAGATAATAATGGTTTGTATGATGATATCTACGGTAACGTAACGTTAGACAATATAAAATTAGCGATTGAAGATTCTTATAAAAATACATCAGAACCTGCATCACAATTAATTATATACTTCACAAGTCATGGGGATGAAGCAGGTGATTTTGTATTAAATGTTAATGAAAACGATAACATAGAAACCATTGATGCCATTACATTAGATGGTTTTATGGATGATTTGCAAATAAATACAACTATGAGAATCATCTTTATCTATGATGCATGTCATCCAGGTGCCTTTGCCTCTGAATTACTTCCCCCTGAGGGACATGAAAGAATTATCATATTAAGTGCTGAGAAAGAAGAAACGTCTAAATATTTATTGAGCGGGACAAACTCTTTTTCTTATATTTTTTGGAGCACGATTAATTTCAATGATAAACTGGATGAAGCATTTTACAAAGCCAGAGATATGATGAAAGGTTTTCAAAATTCGTATATTGATGCTGATGGCAATGGAATTGGTAATGAAAAAAATGACCATATAAAAGCAAATAATATTCATTTAGGAAGACATTATTCATCAAATAACATTCCTCCCAAAATACAAAGTATACTAATAGATAATGAATTAAATGGACTTCCAGGGATGGAACTAAAGGTTGTTGCTGAATCAGCTGATAATTTTATTGAAAATGTCTGGGCAATATTAATTCCTCCAACGAATAATAATCAAGCTGAACCAAATATTCAAAATCGCCTGCTTCCAATAACGCTTGAAAAAACTAAAAATGAAGAATACTGGACGACAGATCTTGTTAGCTTTTCTAAAGAAGGCGCATACACATTAAATATATATACGATGGATTCTAAAGGTCAATTTTCTCAGATACATCAAAAAATTATTACCCAGACAAAAGAATTGCCTTATCTATCAAAGGCAATTATTGTAGCTGGTGGTCCAGATGAAATTCCTAACCGTATTTGGGATGCAACATGCTTGAATGCAAATTTAGCATATAATGCCTTGTTGTACAGAGGATATTCCCCTAAAAATATTTACTACCTTTCTTGTGACACAGATATTGACTCTGATAATGATGGCATTTTTGATATTGATTCGTTAGCAACTGTTAATAATCTTGAAATTGCTATTAAAGATTGGTCTCACAATGCAGATGAACTTATTTTGTATATGATTGGTCATGGTGATACAGGCAAGTTTCATATAAATTATGATGAAATTCTTGACGCACAAGAATTAGACCTATGGCTTGATGAGCTTGAAATGTATTTATCAAAACACGTTATTATCATATATGATGCATCAAGATCTGGCAGCTTTTTACCACTGTTAACACCAATTGAAGGGAAAAACAGAATAATCATTACAAGTAATACAGATGAAAATGTTCATTTTTATTACGATGGGGTATTAACATTCTCTTTTCATTTTTGGAACTCATTTTTTGAAACCTATAACATTTATGATTCTTTTAACAATTCAAGCGATATACTATTGAGCTACCCCGAAACACCTCAAATAGAATGCAATGGAAATGGAGTAGGAAATGAAAAGATTGATAGAGTGATAGCAAATAATATTATTATCGACAATACAATATGTCACAACTTACCTTGTCTTTCTAAAATATGTGATGATAAAAAATTATTTAAAGAAACATCGACAGCTATATGGGCTGAAATAACTTCAAATCAAACAATACAAAAAGTATGGGCAGAAATAAAACATCCTGTAGATGATTTGGGGGATAACAATAAAGTAATTATTGAATTAACAAAGCTAGATGATCTAACAAATATTTATCAATTTATCTATGACGGCTTTAGAGCAGAAGGTAAATACACCATTACAATATTTGCAAAAGATAACAATGACAATTATGCTGTTCCCAGAGAAACATCTGTCTTCGTGGATAAATTTGCACCTTATGCTCGAAAGGCAATTGTTATTCATTCTATTATTGATGATCCTTTGTTGGAATCAATAATAAACTGCGCTAAATCTGCATACCGTACACTGATCCATCTTGGATTATCAAAAGATAATATTTATTTTTTGGGTCATGATATCAATCAAGATCTTGATGGCAATGGACTTTCTGATGATGTTGATTCTGTTGTATCAATGAACAATGTAGACCTTACAATAAATGAATGGGCAGCACAAAATCCTCCTGGTGAATTATATTTATATTTAGTTGGATTCGGCAATGATCAAAAATTTTATTTAAATTATAACGAAACGTTAGATGCCAAAATACTTGATAACTGGTTAGATAATTTACAAATGATTATGCCTGGTCGAGTTGTTTTCATTTATGATAGCTCTTTTTCTGGTAGTTTTATTTCACCTATGTCCCCTCCTACAGGAAAGCAACGCGTTATTTTAACAAGCTCGGCTTCAGATGAGGATTCAATTTTTCTAAGAAAAGGTCGTTTATCATTTTCATATATGTTCTGGCTATCGGTTATGTATTCAGAAAATATTCGAACTTCTTTTTTCCAGGCAAAAAATATCATGGAAACCTATCAATCGGCCCAAATAGATGCGAATGGTAATGGCGTACCAAATGAAAAATCTGACTTTATTACGGTTAATCAATTAAATACAATCCCTTATATCGACTATATTTTTTCAGAAAAGACAATCTTTAGCAGTAGCTCAACACTTAGGGCAGATGGGATTATTGCAGAGAATAGTATTGATCGGGTTTGGGCTATTATTGTTCCACCAATGAACATTATGGATATAAATGATTATGTTGAAGTTGAACTGCATGATGATGGTCAAACAGGAACATATGAAGTACAATATGATGGTTTTTCTGTTGCTGGAGAGTATGAAATATTATTTTATGCTACAGATATTTATGGAAATTATTCTCTTCCAAAAAGAACAAAAACACTTCGTGTTGTTCAACTTATGGACTCTGAATGTGATATAAATAAAGATTTTCAGACTGATTTGAAAGATGTTATGTTTTTATTACAAACCATATCTGGGCTTTCAACAAATAATCTAACATTTTTAGATGTCAATGGTGATCATCAAATTGGAATGCCAGAAGCGATTTATCTTTTACAAAGAATTGCAAAGTTAGTTAGCAATGACATAATGCCAACATCAAAAGCCATTATTGTCGTCGGTGAATATCCTGAGGGCATTTTGGATGTTCCAATTAAGTATAGTGCACGACTCGCTTATAGAGCTTTTCTTATGAATACATATAAGAAAGAAAACATTTTATTTTTATCCAATGATGTTGAGCAAGACTTGGATGCCAATGGAATTTTTGATGATATTGACAATGATTGTTCGTTACAAAATATTGAAAATGCGCTTACTGAATGGTCAGTTTATAACCATAAAGAATTAAAAGACTTATTTATATATTTTATTGGAATCAGCAGTAAAAATGGTGAGTTTTTACTCAATGAAAATGAAAAGCTAACTGTCAATTTTCTGGATGAAAAACTGGATAGTTTACAAGATCTTATTCATGCAACAATTATACTGGTATTTGAAGGGAGTTACTCAGGCAGCTTTATTCCCCATTTGATGCCCCCTGAAGGTAAAAATAGAACTACAATTACGAGCTGTGGCGCGGATCAATATAATATATTTATGCATGATGGACATATTAGTTTTTCTGTATTTTTTTGGAATTCTTACATTTCTAAAAATAATTTATATCAAGCAATAATGGACGCTGATTATAAGCTGCGGAATATTTATATGAATCAGCAGCCTCATGTTGATTCAAATGGAAACGGTATCAGTAATGAAAAAGAAGATTGTTTAATATTAAAAGATACCAATGTTGGTTACAATATTATTTGGGCCCATTAAAAACTATGTATGAAACATATGATTCATACATTACCCTTTTGCAATGAAACTTTGAAACTATGAAGCTTTGATAAGGAAAATCAATGATTATAATAAAAAACAATAATTTTATCAATTATTACAATATATTCATTTTTATCATCTTTGCTATTATCATGAACGATACAAGATTATATGCCAATCAGGATAGTTTTGAACCAGATAATTCGCCTGATTCAGCAAAAATCATTTACCTACAAAACCCTTTAGAAACAAAAAAGTTATTTATTCAGGAGCATAATTTTTATGACAATGAAGATAGAGATTGGATTAAATTTTTTGTGAAAAAAGGAAACACCTATACAATCATCGCAACGCCAGACCAAGGCATGCTTTGTGATCCTATGATAGAGATTTTTACGAGCAAGACTGATATCAGAATAGACTCTAAAGATGATCATGGACCAGGTGAAGAAGAATATATTCAATGGACCAGTCAATATGAAGGGTTAAATTATGCGAAAATCAGTCAGTGCGACCCATATTCATCAGGCTGCCATTTCACGTTTGGAAAGAAGACTTCCTATAAATTGACATTTATCAAACCAGATGCAGGTGTTGCATTCGGTTACATTTCAGGTTATGTTCAACCATGTAATCAATACACAAAAAATGGGATGACAACAATCAAAACAATATACAACAATGTTCAATATGGCGAGGCGATAACGCTGCCTGATTGTGGTTTCCTGATGACGAACGAAGCAGGAAATTATCTTTTACATGGTTATGCTCAAGGTTACAGGCCATTTCAAAAAAATATCACTGTATCTGAAAGACGAGTCAATGATGAAGATATTACATTAAGCCGGTTTGGAGATGTTAATGCAAATGATAAAATCGATACTGTAGATGTCATTATGACACTGGAATATATTTCGGAAATGAATCAGTGATAAGTTAGTTAAATATTGAAGGTTAACGAGGTGTAATCAATTGAAAATACCAGCCTTAAAAAAATGTTTTATTTTAACACTTCTTGTTTTTTTCTTATTAACTCATGATAATGCCTGTGCGATTGTTGATATTCAACAAGATGTTTATGAAATTGATGATAACTTTGCTCAAGCCACTCCTATTGTTTTAAACAATTTCTCCCCCCAAATACACAATTTTCATAACCAGGAAGATCAGGATTGGATTAAATTTTATGGGGTAGCCAATGAATATTATATCATTTTAATTATCGCGCCTGAAAATAGATGTGATGCTAAAATTGAACTATATGATGAAAATAACAATCTGATGAATCAACGTGATGACCATGGTAATGGAGAGCCAGAAACCCTTGAAGTCAAAATTTCGCATAACAGTTTGTATTATATTAAAATAACAAACTTTCAGAACACTTTTGGAGAACATACGAATTATGAATTATATG
>Ga0272440_1003386_pt1 | contig 11926 bp, 6 predicted proteins | sample SSMMMBAug17_FD_192440 | JGI IMG/M metagenome (GOLD analysis project Ga0272440, IMG submission 192440) | Marine sediment archaeal communities from Little Sippewissett salt marsh, Falmouth, MA, United States - SSM-MMB-Aug17 | ecosystem: Environmental > Aquatic > Marine > Wetlands > Sediment ... | reverse complement strand
ATTAAAATGACAATAGCTGAAAGCTGAAGAAATAACCCCTGAGGTAAACCCGAAAAATCGCATAGATTGGGGTTAATGATAAAAGGTGCAAGAAAAAAAAGGATTCCTATTAAACGTATTATTATATAATTCATGGTATATACAACATTCTTGATTATAGTAAAATATCTGAATAGAAAATTCCTTTGATAAATCCGAAATAAAATCTATGATAAATGTTGCTGTTTATTAGAATCGCTGTATCACCAGAGTCTATATAAAAAATTTTATTCAATTCTTTACAGTTGCACATCTGCAATGTCTTGCGATGAAAATTCTATTCATTTTAGAATTTTTTTTGAATTTTCATCATACCATTCTCAAATAATAGGTCAAGCATTTTTTTTATTAAAAGGATCGAAAAGTAACAAAGATATTAAAATTAACCGATGCTGTAAGTCTTCAATATTTTAGAAAAAAAAACACAAGTCCTTACCGATGCTCGCGCCTGACCTCTTTTACGTTATAACTAAAAATTGCAACTTGATTTTTGGAAAACAAGGACATAGGTACGGGTCTCTATTTAGATAGTGGTAAACTTTATTCCGATGATTTGGTAAACTTTTTCACCGGTGGACTCAAGGATTTTTTTCATCTTCATAATCCTGGCTGAAAAAGAGTCCCCTCAGTCGATTTCCGATAGATATTAAAGCCTCTTTTCCAGCATTGAGAATGTCAGCTCCAATCACAATGATTTCTTTAATCGTTGTAGAACTTGAATGAATTGTTTTTTTAATAGTTTCTGCGCTTTTATCCACAGTTGCTTGTAACGTTTCTGTGTTAAGGGCCATCATCTTGCCACTGAGTTCAAGGGTATCTTTGATTGTTTCTGGTCCCAATTTTCCAGCCTGATGAAAAAAATCTGAAACCGCTATTTTTAAAAATTCAGTTTTTTTCAGATTCATTTTCAGGTCACTGATAGGGCCATTTACATGATAAGGAATGACCGGAAAATTGGCTGTACCCACATAAAAAGTATAATCTGCTTCTTTCTTGACAATATCGAACGTCCCTTTGCCTTTTAAACGCAACCCTTTGGTATCTGCAATCAGATTCGAGTTATGAATACAACCATTTCGAAATCTAACAATACCTGTCACGCTGTCAAAATATTGCTGTTTTGGCATATTCAAAGATTGTTGTTGATGCATTTCAAGGATTTGTTTTTGGACTTCTGAGGGAACAAGTTGAATGCCATTGATGATACCATGGGTTAATTCAATTTTCGCATTGCCATTGATTGAGGACAGAACCATGTCGCCTTTGTTCAAGTCCCATGACAAGGATGCTTTCATGTTCAACAAACCGGTGATATGATCAAATTGATTGTAATCATTCAATAATGGATTGATTTGAACATTTTCACAATGGAGCAGCAAGGATGTTTTTGGCACGTTGGGTCTCAAATCAAAGGTCAAATGACCTCGAAATTTACCACCATAAATCTGTCCGATTATGGGTGATAATCGAATCATATTGTCTTTTGATGACACGTTCACATGCATACGATCAACAGAAATATTCGATATCTGAAAATCATTACATTGAATTGAACCCATCATTATGATTGCGTCATTTTGATCGGATTGTGAGTCATGCGCTTCTGATGATAACATCCAGTGACGATCAAAATTAAATTGATTGGCTGTAATATTGAAATGAAGGAATGAAGGATGATAGTGATAGGTCATGTTACCCAGGATTTCCACATCATCCATCTTAAATGTCATGCTGGTTAATTGCATATTATCAGCTGTCAACACGATATCACCATCAAATTCAAGATTATTGAAGGTTTTAACGTCCTTGAAACGAGGTATACGAAGAGAGAATGCCTGAAATATATTTCTGGCCTGATTCATTTTTATCTTCACTTGACTTGAGATTGTCGGTGTATCATTTTGAATAATCATCTCAGAGCTGAATTGTCCATTCACCAGCGGTCCTGAAATGGATACATTTTTTACAATCGCTTTTTTGGTTTTAGAATTTCCAGAAGCTTTCCCTTTAATAATATGAGGCCCGCCTGTCAGCTTTTTCCAGTGGGCGTTAATATGAAAATCACCATTATTGATACAAATATTTTTCAAGTCCGATCCAAATAAAACTTGAGACCGGGTCTTGAAAATAGCGTCGAGGACTGAACCCATTTCCACGATTTTTCCATCCAGTTTGGTTTGAAAACCATACTGAAATTCTTTGTTTGAAAGTCCTTGCAAGGGGGACAATTTTATATGTAAATCGGCTTTTGATAAGTGTTGCAGTAATAAATGATCTTTATTTATTTGTCCTGGCAAAACCATATTTCCGGGTCCGGTATTCAGTATTAGCTCAATCTCAGCCTCTTTAAGGCATGATTCAAGTGTGTTTCCATGGGTTTGAAATAAAATATCTGCTTGTAGCGGACCATTAAATCCAATGTGTTGGCTAAAAATAGGTATGTTTTGAACATGGTTTTGAGTGTGCATATTGATTTGTCCGGATATTGCAGGCATGTCAATAAGATCACTTGCATAAATGTTGCCTTGAAGCAATACATCGTTGATATAAAGTTGCATATCAGTTAATTCAAGGGCTGCATGCTCGTAGGACAATGCGATCGTAGACTCCATATGGCTTTCCACAAAAAAATCATTTGGTAATAAAGCGGTTGTATTCATCTGTAAATGGGCATCATTAATTGAATAACGACCTTGTTTAACCATCAAGCTGGCGCGGCCATCAAGCTCAGTGTGTGTTTCGAATTTACAGGGACCATTTTTTGTAACGAGCGCCCCTGACATATCAAAGCTAAGGTGAATAATATTTTGTATGTATCCAGTACTGTGATAATCAAGATGAGAAATTTTAAAGTGCCTATGGCGCATATGATCATCAATATCTATTTTGGAATCATTGATTGTGATATTCAGATGGGTTTGCAAAGAAAAAGGGCGAGCGTTTTCATTGCCTGTCTTTTGCGACATTTTTTTTGTGGAAATTAAATCCGACCAATTATCTCGACCATTTTCCTTTTGCGTGAGTTTTATGGCGAATTGGTGAAAAACAATACGTTTAATAACAATTTTTTTTTCAAATAGTGGCCAGATATCAAGATAGATTTCTGAGGAGTGCCCTTGAATCTGGGGTGTCAAGCCAAAACCAGCGGCATCACTGACATGAATACCGGATAATTGAATATGAATGCCTGGCAAAAATGAAACTGAGACATCATTGATGCGGACAATTCGCTGAAGCTCATCCATAAGTATGCTTTCAATATGATATTTAAAAGCATCTGCATTAAAAAAATGAGGTAACAGAAAGATTGCAATACTGGTCAGAATGAAAAGGATGCAAATAATGAATACGAACAATTGTAAACTCTTTTTTATTGAGTATGCAATTGTATTAAGCATTCTTTGTCATCCATTGATTGAGCATGTTTCTAGCCCAGCGATCAGCACAAACGATACTGTCTAAGTCCATCTCTTTTTCTGGCTGATGGTGCGCCAGGGCTTTTTCAATGAAGTGTGGGATATCCATAAAACCAATCTGATGATTCAAAAAAGCGGCAACTGTAATTTCATTGGCAGCATTGAGAACTGCTGGATAAGTTTTTCCCAGGCTGCATGCTTCAAAAGCAAGTGATAGACAGGGAAATTTTTTTAGATCAGGTTCGTAAAAATCCAGGGATTGAATGTCGAAAAAATTGGGGATCGGTTGATTGAGGGGTAAGCGATTGGGATAAGAAAGGGCATATGCAATCGCTCCTTTCATATCCGGGATGCCCAATTGTGCAATAATGCTGCCATCATGGTATGCCACCATTGAGTGTACGATACTTTGAGGATGCACAATAACTTGAATTTCTGTGACCGGAACCTGAAATAGAAAATGCGCTTCAATAACCTCAAGCCCTTTATTCATAAGCGTTGCCGAGTCAATTGTAATTTTTTGCCCCATACTCCAGGTAGGATGGTTTAAGGCATCTTTGGGTTGAATGGATTTAAATGTTGAAAAATCTCGGTTTCGAAAAGGCCCTCCGGATGCTGTTAGCAGGATAGTGCTTAAATCAGTCCTCTGATGCCCCTCCAAACATTGAAAAATGGCGCTATGTTCGCTATCTACTGGCAACAATCGAACATTGTGTTTTTTGATATCACGCATCACTATTTCACCGGCCATCACCAATGTTTCCTTGTTTGCCAATGCGACATCTTTCCCAGAACGTATGGCAGCAATAGTGGGCATCAGCCCCGCAGCACCTACGATTGCAGATACGACCATATTTGTACCTGGATACGCAGCAATCTGTTCATATCCGGAAGGACCAAAAATAATTTCTACAGGGCTTTGAACCCATTTTTTTAATTGAATGGCATGTTGTTCATCCAGAACACAGACACATTTGGGGTTAAATTTTTGAATTTGAGTACTCAATAATTCTATATTTGTTCCCGCTGCAAGTGCTTCTACTTGATAAATATCAGGAAACTGCTCAACGACTTCAAGGGTATTTCGCCCGATAGAGCCGGTTGAGCCAAGAATGGAAAGTCTTTTGTGTCTATGGTCAGGCATGAAAATCCTTTAATCAATCAAATTCCAATAATATTTCACCGGTAGCCGCTCTCAAGTTTTGCCATGCCTGGTGTAATGAAACAAGAGCTGTCGCCAGACGACTTCTTGCAGTGATTAAATCGCGTTGCGCTTCATTCAGTCTAACCAATGAATTTTGTCCGGCTGCATATTCTTTTTCAACAAGATCCCTGTTTCGTTTGACCAGCTCGGCATTATCTTGTTGTAATGTAAGCTGTTCCTGGGCAGCTTGAACACTGGTAATGGCCTGACGAACCTGAGTATCAATTTTTTTGGTATAAGCATGCCAGTTATGTTCGGTTTCTTTAATACGATATCGGGCCTGCTTAACCTTTGCCTGATAATAACCACCTGAAAAAATTGGATACGTAATATTTGCCGAGACAGTGTTGCCAAAATCATCTTCATGCCACCGATAATTATCCTTTCGATCCCCTTGATATGCAGCATTGATTTGTAAAAAAGGATAATTATATGCCATAGATGCCTTTTCTTGGGCTCTGGCCTGTTGTGTCATTTTTTCATATAGCAAAAAATCAGGCCGAATACGAAAGGCTTTATCTATATATTGTTGGATATCATCCAAAGAAATCAGCTCGTCTGAATGTTCTTCTTCCAGGCTTGCCAGGGTAATCTTTTTTGAGAAAATGGGAATTCCCAACGCATCTGCCATATCCAATAAGGCAAGTTGGTAAATCTCTCTTGCCTGAATCATCGTTGTTTTAGCAGAATTTAATTGAACCTGAAAATTAAGAGCATCACTCAAAGAGCCAGAGCCAATCTCCTGGCGCGCTTTGGCCTCCTTGAGCTTTTGTTGATAAAAATCGATATTCGCATTTGCAATGGCAACATTTTCTCTGGCAAGTTGTGTACGAAAAAAAAGATTGGCGACCTGCTGAAGTAACAAGCGTTTGGCATTTTGATGTTGAGCTTTACTCATTTCATGTCCCAGTTTTGCAGCAAGATATTGATGTTTGCTTAGAAAGCCATCAAACAAAACATAAGAAACTGATAGCCCTAATGTGTAATTATCATCAGGGTTATCAATGTCTGCTTTCGGGTTGATTAACCTGGCGGATAACAACTGTTGTTCATATAAGGATTTAGACATATCGAGATGCGTGGCAGCCATTGAAACATTCACATTTGGCCAGTAAGGTGCCCTTGCCTGTTCTTTTTGGGCAATGGCCTGACCTATTCTTGATGTTGAGGCAGCAAGATCTGCGTTTTCTGCAAGTGCAATCCATTGAGCTGTCTTTAAATCCAGAATGCGTATGGTTTCCCATAATCCTTTTTTAGCTTCATCAGCCCAAAGATTTCCAATCCATAACAATAAACAAAGATGAATCAGGGTACTTGCCTGATAATATTTTGAAAAACGTCTCATTTTTCCTCCTGGGTATTTCGTGTCAGTGCAGGCTCAACTGAAATACGTTCAGGCCATAATCCATATTTAAATCGATATAATGCCCTGCGGCAATCATTTAAAATGACCATTAGACTTGGAATCAATACCAATGTCAACACTGTGGCAAACAAAACCCCTCCAGCAATTGATAATGCCATAGGAATTAAAAACCGAGCTTGCAGGTCAGTCTCAAAAATTAGGGGAGCAAGCCCACCAATTGTACTGATTGAAGTCAAAAAGATTGCACGAAAACGACGTTTGCCTGCGTGCTCTAAGGCGTCAAAAAAAGACATGCCACACGCCCAGTTCTCATTCACTCGTTCAATTAAAACAATGGCATCATTGACCACAACCCCTGCCAGTGCGACCATTCCAAAAATACTCATCATGGATAAATTAAAATTTAACGCCAAATGCGCATAGATACCACCAATAATGCCAAAAGGAATGGTAAACAAGATCACAAAAGGCTGTACATAGGATCGAAACATTGTCGCAATTATAATATAAACACCAATCACTGCCAATGGAAAACCGACCATTAAGCTACCAAAGGATTCCCTCATTTTTTTCTTTTCTCCTTGAAGCGCGATATGAATACCATGATGTTTATTTTTGAGGGTTTCAAAGTATTCCTCTGATAATTCCTGTATAATTTCATTGGCATTTGTCTTTTTGGTATTCACATCTGCACTGACAGACACACGACGCATGCCATCAGTTCGGGTAATGGTGGAATAGCCGGGTGAAAAATGTACATTGGCAACAGACAGTAAAGGGACTTCTTGACCTGATGGTGTTCGAATACGAACTTTTGATAGATCAGATAAGCGACTACGTTCTTCTGATGTGTATCGCACTTTTACACGAATATCATCTTTTCCACGTTGAAGTCTTACTGCTTCATCACCATAATAACCTGCATTAATCTGTCGGGCCAGATCATTGACAGTCAATCCCAACGTTCTGGCTTCAGGTTTCAACTGTAAACGCATTTCATTTTTTCCAGGACTGAAATCTGATCGAATTTGAAACACACCATCATACTGATGTAATTTATTCAATAAATCATCCACTGCCGCAAGAATCGTATCCAAATTTCTTCCTTGAATCCAGATTTCAATTGGTGCACCTGGCGGTCCTGCCTGCATGCCTTCAAATGTCAAGGATTTAACTCCTGGCATTTCCGGAACCGCATCTTGCCACATGACCATTAATTCTTTGGAATGAATGCCGCGTTTTTCTGATGGTAAAAAAACAGTTTGAACAACGCCAAAATTAGGGCCAATTTGAACCATGTCCCCCACAGTTTGACCTGTTAACGCAAGAACATCTTGAATTAATGGTTCTCCAGATAGGGTTTCAACCTGGTCTTCCAGTTTCAAAACCGCTCGTTCAATTTCTTTGACCGCCTTTTGCGTCACCTCATATGGCGTGCCATTGGGGAACTCTACTGTCGCTGTTAAGATAAAACCATCCAGTCGGGGGAAAACCTCAAATTTTAATAAACCGCCATTCATGAGGCCTATGGTCAGCATCAAAGTAGCGATAGCTGTGCATAATGAAACATAACGCCATCGCAAAGCCATCGCAATAAAAGGCTTATAAATTTTATGAATAAACCAGTCCAAAAGAAATATTGGAAATCGTCTGATGGTTTGTAGTTTTTGAATAATAAAATTTTTTGAACGTTTGGAGGCATGCGGATCAGGGAGTTCACTCAAATGCGCAGGCAATAGAATCAAACATTCCACTAATGAAATAAATAAACAGGCAATCACGACCATCGGTAAAATTTGAATAAATTTTCCCATAATTCCACTAATGAACGCCAGCGGGATAAATGCAACAATGGTTGTGATCACTGCAGAAAAAACAGGGAGCCCCACCTCACAGACACCATCCACTGCTGCTTTTAATGGTGGAGCCCCATTTTGTCGATGCAAAAATATGGCTTCACCCACAACGATGGCATCATCTACAACAATTCCCAGAACCATGATCAGTGCAAATAAAGATATCATATTAATTGTACCGCCGATTCCCCACAAAATGGCCAATGCTCCGGCAATAGATATGGGAATTCCCATGCCTCCCCAAAAACTCAATCGGGCATCAAGGAAAAGCCACAAAATAAAAAATACCAACAATAAGCCTAAAATGCCATTTTTCAACAATAAGTTAATCCGTGCACGAAGCATGTCTGTGCTTTCAAACAAAATTTTTACAACAATGCCTTGGGGTAATTCTGCCTTCTTTTGTTTAACATATTCGCGAATGGTCCGAGAAATGGCAATAGCGTCTTCTTCTTTGGTTTTTTGCACAATCAAAAAAACAGAGCGTTTGCCATTGACTGTGGACTGAATTTTGTCTTCAGAAAAATCATCCTTAATCGTTGCAATGCGATCCAACTTAACAATATCACCATCAGGCTTGGCCAGCACAACAATATTAGCAAGAGCTTCGCCTGTATATTTTCGTCCCACAGTCCGAATCCTGATATCTTCACCCTGCGTCCGAATGGTGCCTCCTGCTAGATTCAAATTGCTTTGTCGAATGGCCTTGGATACCTGATCAAAACTCAAATTATATTCACGCAGTCGTGCTTCAGAAACTTCAATATTAATTTCATATTCCCTGGCTCCAAATACAGCCACCTGAGAAATTGAAGGAAATTGCTTAAGTTCATCCTTAAATCGTTCAGCCCATTCTTTCAGACGTCGTTCACTCATTTGACCGGCCAGATAAATAACAGCGACAGATTCTTTCAAAATAATTTCAGAAATTATCGGCTTTTCAGCATCAACAGGAAACGTAGATATTCCATCCACTTTTGATCGAACCCGGTCTAAAACATCTGATACATCATAATTTTCTTTCACTTCAATCTGAGTCTGGGAAACATTTTCACTGGATTTGGTCGTGTATTGTTTGATACCATCCACTGTTTCCAAGGCTTCCTCGATTTTTTGACTGATCCCTTCTTCCACTTCTTCTGGATCTGCGCCTGGATAAGGAACAGAAATTGAAATCATATCCAACGAAAATTCCGGAAAAATTTCTCGGATCATTGATTTAACTGCCAAAGCTCCGGACAAAAAGATTAACATTAACACAATGTTGGCAAAGACAGTGTTTCCGGCAAAAGCTTCTAATACTCGTCTCATAATTTTAATCCCTGAATAATTTTTCAAATAGACATGACCTTATCTGATTGTTTATCCCATCGAAAATGTTTCCAGATAAAAATCATTTTTTCCTGAAGTCCCTAAATGGCCTTCCTTTATGGTTCTATTGACGTCCATCTATCCCATCACTACAATAATATTAGATTAACGATAGACCTTTTTGACAGCCTTAATTATTTTCAAAAGCAATATCCAAAAGCGCATTTTCAATGGGATCTGTCAGTCGAGTGACAATCACGATATCATGTGGTGAAATTCCTTTGGAAAGAATCGCAATTTCAGGTGCCAGTTTTTCAACAGTGACAGGTACTGTTTTCAATCGATTATCTTGAGCAACATACACTGTGTTTTCATACGTCACTGCCCATCGAGGTAACTGATAAACCTGTTTCAAGGTTTTACCAGGGATTTCTACCATGCAAAACATGCCCGACACCAGGGGCAAAGTGTCATTCTTTGACATGGCATTTTGAGCATCCACATGAATGGCCAGGGTAATGGTTCTTGTTTGCCTGTCAAATTTAACCACACGATGCAGCCGACCTTCAAAGCGCTGTTCAGGCGACTCTGTCCAGTGGATACGACAGGAGACAGGTTGTAAGTCATTAAACCAGGCAAGCGATTTATCTTTCGATGGTTTGAAAAGGAGCCATTTTTGAACGTCCTGACTATCTACAGGCACTTGTATTTCTAACTCCTGATCATTGGCAAGAGTGAGCAATTGTTGTCCCACATTCACAAATTGCCCCTTTTCTATTTTAACAAATTTGATACGTCCATCAAAAGGGGCACGAACCTGACACCTTTCCAGGTTCGTCTGAGCAACCTCCAGTCTGGCCTGATTTGCGGTCAGTGCATTCATGGCCTCTTCTATCTGGATCGGATACAGTTCGACTGTCTGGGAAAGAAGATGGTATTGATCGGTTGCAGTATTGAATTGTCGTTCTGTCGCATCTACCTGTGACTGTGTTCCAACCTTGTTATTTTCAAATAATCGTTTGACCCGATGGTATTCAGTTCGGGAAAGTACCATGTTTCGATTACTGGTTTTTAACCTTTTTTGATCAATGGCATAGCGAATTTTCAATCGTTGGATACTGTTTTTTCCTTGAGCCACCATTGCTTTCATCTCTTTTACCGCAGCCACGTAATTTCGGTCATCAATTCGAAACAATATCTCTGATGCCTGAATGATTTCACCCACTTCCAGTTTGGGATGAGTATGTGTCACACGGCCTGTTACTTCTGGTGAGATTGAAACTTCATCCCTGGGCTGAAGTTCCCCATACCCTTTAATAGAAATTAAAATATCTTGAGGAAGCATGCGTCTGGCCATCACCCTGAGTGGTTTTTCAACATTTTTGGCCTCTGCAGGGGGCTTTTTCAGTTTTTCTAACATTTTCATGCCAAAAATACCCGCTGCAATAATGGATACACACATAACTATTCGAATTATCAGCGTGTATATAGTCGTTGGTTCTTTTTTTTCATTCATCGTGTTCACCTGTTTGCTTATTGTAAATATTTTTTTTGACAAATCATAACAATTCTATTATTAAAGGTTGTAAATATTTATTTCGTTACAAATTATGAATAATAATTAGGAGAAAATATTATGACATTAAATCAACAAAAAACAACACCTTTTTCAAAGTCTTTTTTCATGATTAGCCTCATTACAATTGCTGCAGTAATTGGGTTGGGAATTAAAGAATTCACAAGTCGAAAATGCCATCTAGATTCCCATTTTTCATCATTTTGTGAATCTACAAGTGACCGATTGAGTACATTGATAAGAACTCCTTTATGGAATTTTGAAATTGAGCGCCTAAAAGAAATAACTGAAGCTGAAATGAAAGACCACCAAATGATTCATTCAATTACCATTTTTGAAAAATCAGTCGTATCTAATCATCAAATACTATATTGTATAACAAAAGATTCGTCAGGTCAATTGATAAAATGCCAGGGGACTCCAAAAGACACAAAAATAAAAGAATCTCGAACGTTGATAAAGAACAATATACTGATTGGAAAGCTAGATATTTGTTTTTCCCAAAGCATAATGGATCAGCAGAAACAAAACCTTTTACGAGAAATTATTACACGCTTATTTTTCTTAATCGTAATTATCGTTGCGGGATTATTTATGGCTGCCCGAAGCCTGGTGAAATAAACTGTCATCACCAAGCAAAAACCACGATGTCACTAATACTTGATTTGCTGCCCGCATGTGCCTAAAGCTGTGCAACAAAAGTGAAGGAGGTGTGTATGCACAACAATGCTCAAAAAATAGTTTACACGCTGATATTCTTTTGCGCATTCTTAAGTCTGAAAATGCCGCATGTATTTGCTGAAGAGAATACCATTCAACAAATCAACTTTGCTGAACGCCTTACAAGGCTTGAAGAAGGCCAAAAAGCCATTCTTTTAGAAATGAGAACACGTTTTGAAGAGATGAATAAACGAATGGATGAACGTTTTGAAGCGATGAACAGAAGAATGGATGACCGGTTTACAGCGATGCTCAAGCTCATTGATGATCGTTTTGCGGCCATGAACAAGCAAATGGATGATCGTTTTGCTGCCATGGACAAGCAAATGGATGATCGTTTTGCTGCCATGAACAAGCAAATGGATGATCGTTTTGCGGCCATGGACAAAAGCATTGATGATCGACTTTCAGCAATGGATAAACGAATGGATGACCGCT
>Ga0272440_1003385_pt1 | contig 11928 bp, 2 predicted proteins | sample SSMMMBAug17_FD_192440 | JGI IMG/M metagenome (GOLD analysis project Ga0272440, IMG submission 192440) | Marine sediment archaeal communities from Little Sippewissett salt marsh, Falmouth, MA, United States - SSM-MMB-Aug17 | ecosystem: Environmental > Aquatic > Marine > Wetlands > Sediment ... | reverse complement strand
ACAAATGCTTTCAGATATCACTTCTCTTGAAACCTGTGGTGTAATCGTTAGTGATGGCGATGATGTGATTGATATGATAGATATATTGCGCGTATTGAAGAATATTTCTGAGTGATGGCTTTTTTGATTGTTTTACTCAGGAATACTGTAGTGTAGAGACGCAGCATGTTGCGTCTCTACACTACCATTTTTTATGTTTTAATGGTAATATCAATATGCAGTATGCTACATTTCGATTCAGATACAAATCTGACAACATTAAAGGGGGTTCCAAATAAGGAGGTAATTTTGAAAACAGGAATAATCACAAGAATTGTTTTAATCATTATCACAATATATTCAGGCGTTGTATATGCTCAAATACAAAATAAAACCACGATTAATAATTTAACGTTTCAAACCCAAACGCCTTTGCGAAGTGTTTATGTTGGTTTTCCATTTCAACAAAAGATTGCTGTCACAGGAGGTACACCACCCTATGTTTATGAATTATTCAATCAAAAACTACCTGAAGGCATTCATCTGTCTGAAGATGGTTACCTTCGGGGAACACCTCAAACAATAGATGCGGCAACATTTACTGTCAACGTAAGTGATTATGAGGGACAAACAGCTCAAGAAACGTTTTCCATTGATTTTGTTGAGCAACTAATGATTCAAACAAGTTCTTTAGATAATGCAATTGCCGGGAATGTATATCGTCAACAACTGCTTGCCATTGGCGGTTCAACAGGTGAATACAAGTGGAAACTGGTTTCCAACAATATGCCCGATGGCATGCAACTTGACCCCATCACTGGTGTGTTCTCAGGAACGCCTCAAAAAAGTGGAAAATGGATATTAACCTTTGTGGTTCAAGACACTGATTCCCATACATCAACCCAAAGCATACCTTTCAGGATAATTGAACCATTAAAAATTACAAGTCTTGTGTTGCCAACTGGTATTATAGGTGAAGAATATAGCGAGATGATTCAGATTTCAGGTGGGGTTGGGCCTTATACGTTTGGTTGTAATTGTGATTATCTTCCGGATAACCTTTCATTTGATCCTGTTACTGGCATTATTGAAGGGGTTGCGGATTCATCAATTCCGCTTTATATCAATGTGTCAGTTCAAGATTACTTTATTTCTACACCTCAATATGTGCAAGAAAAGATCGAGCTTCGTTTCAATAGAAATTTCAAATTTATTACAAATAGTGTTTTGCCGGACGCTCTTGAAAATGTGCCTTTAAGTGATAATTTTCTTATTTCAGTAGTTGGTGGTATAGATCCTTACACGTTTGAAATTATTGATGGGGCATTGCCATATGGTGTAGATTTGAATATATATTCAATTGATGTTGCGTTAATTCGAATGCCGAGAGAGGCCGGTAATTTTACATTTACACTTCAAGCAACTGATGCAGAAGGAGCTATTGCTCGTAAAACTTTTTTTTGGCGTATTATTAATGTCGGCCGTACTGTTAACATTAAACATTTATCAACCTCAATGAATAATAATCATTTTTCTTCTGATATTCAGGCAGAAAATATAAGTGGAACAGTTCTTTTGAACTCAATTAGTAATCCTATGCAAAACAACACATCCAAAACACAAAAAATATCTAAAAATTCGGGGAAAAATTTTGATACTATAAATGATAAACGCAAAATTTTTGGTATAGTAACACAATGTGATTCAAATATATTGATCACAAATGCCACTATTGCAAGTGAATATGAAATAATTAAAACTTCTACAAACTGCCTCGGAGAATTCGAAATTAGAGATCTCAGCTCTGGTATGTATAAACTCATTTTTTCGAGAAATAATTATTTGAATCAAGTAGTAGATGTTTTTTTGGAATCAAACTACGACTATTATATCAATATCTGTATGTGCCCGGATATGGAAATAAATTTTTCTACTGAAACAATTTTACCTTCTGCGATAATAGGAAAACAATATGGGAAGACAATTGATGTAATTGGTGGATGCTTGCCTTATAAATTTTCTTGCGAAGGAAATCTCCCCAATAACCTGACGTTAGCCCCAGATACCGGTTTGATTTCCGGAACCATCAATCACTTAGAAAATAGCAATATCCACTCATTTACTATTACAGTAAGTGATCAAAATGATATGATAAAAAAGAAACAATACTCAATCAACATTTATCATGACCTTCAATTTTCGTCATCATCTTTCGAGAGTTGTATCGTTGGCTCTCCATTTACGAAAACAATTAACACCATCGGTGGAAAGCAACCATATTTTTATGAAATATACAGCGGTGAATTACCTGATGGAATTATATTCAAAGAAACTGGGGTTATGGAAGGAATTCCTGAAAACGTTGGTGAAACATGTATCACAATTCAGGTTACTGATGACGAAGGACGATCTATTAGACAGAACCATATATTAGAAATAGTTAACGAACTTCAAATTATAACTGATCGTTTAGATCATGCCATTGTTGGTAATACTTATAATATGAAACTGGAAGCAAGCGGGGGATCATATAATAATTATCAATGGGAAACAGCGTCAGTAGTCCCTGTAAACATGAAAATGGATAAAAATAGTGGTGTATTTTCCGGAATTCCAATGCAGGCAGAACAATTACCAATTTCATTTAAAGTGATAGATTCTTGCGGTCACATTGCAGTTAAAACATTACTTTTTCAATCAGTTAATCAGCTACAAATTAATAGTCGCGAATTAGCACCAGGCTATACTGGAGTTTACTATAGTGAGTATATTTTAGTAAGTGGTGGGATGCAACCATATAAATTTACTCTTTCTAATAATCTTCCCCCTGGACTTTCTTATGATCCTGTTTTCGGGAAAATTTCTGGTGTTCCTACTTTTGATGGAGCAATATATATTAATGTATCAGTACAAGATAACTGCTACCCAAATCCACAAATTGATATAGAAAGAATATTGTTAACCATTGATAGAGAGTTTATTTTTAATACAACCAGTGTTTTGCCAGATGCGCTTTGTTATATACCATTGAATGAGATAAACGATTATATTATTTCAGTAAGTGGAGGACAAGGACCATACACATTTGAAATTATAGAAGGGGAGTTACCTGAAGGCGTATACATGATTACAGGTCATGCTCTTGAATTGTATAGAACACCGCATGAAAGTGGAGACTTTGAGTTCACAATTCAAGCTACAGACGCAACTGGTAAAATGATTCAAAAAACATTCTATTGGCATATTGTTCCGGAAATGATCATTGTAACCGATACACTGCCGGTTGCAGAATTAAATAAACCTTATTCTGCAATACTTTTAGCAAAATTCGGTACACCACCATATTTTTGGGATATTGCAGAGGGAAAACTTCCGGATGGTTTGACATTACGTCAGGAAAATGATGTATGGGAAATATATGGGATTCCTACAGAACTTTCTGATTATATAGAAATTACTTTTTTAGTATACGATAGTCACTATGAATGCCCCTATTTTAAATATATTACGCTTTATCTAAATACTATTGACAACAAAGATAAAAGTTTTATTCACCACAACCAGCCTTATGAAAATATTGAGGATATCTTTGATAATAATCAGTTACTAAACTCAGAACCAATATTAGACACCTTATTTTTTTTGTCGCCTGGATCTTTAGAAAGTATTGTTATTGATCATCATTATCAAAAACAAATCATGGTTTCCGGAGGTAATTCACCTTATACATTTGCTATCCTGAGTGGGAATTTGCCATCAGGTATCATCTTGATGGATAATGGTCTACTTGAAGGAGAACCTGAAAGAACTGGTCAAACGTCTTTTGTTTTCAAAGTAACCGACACTGAAGGACAAACTGTTGAGAAAAATTTTTCAATTGAAGTTGTTGACAATTTATTCATAGTCAATAAAGATTTTTCCAATGCCCTGATAGGCTATTTTTACAAAACCAGATTGAATGTCACTGGTGGATTACAAAGTCAATACCTCTGGGAAATTACATCCAATAATATGCCAAAGGGTATGTCTCTTGATAAATTTAGTGGTGAATTCTATGGAATTCCGAAAGAAGCAAAAAAAAGTATCATCAGTGTTAAGGTTCGTGACAGTGATGGCCATCATGCTGAAAAAAGTTTTCTTTTCCATGTAATAGATCAGCTAAAAATTGAAAAAACGATACTCCAATCAAGACATTTAGGCGTTGACTATAACGAAACTATCAGGGTCTCAGGAGGTATCCCTCCTTATACATTTAAATGTATAGATGATCTTCCAATGGATCTAAATATAGATGCGTCAACAGGTATTATTCATGGAAAGGCTTTGCTTCCGGGACGAATGGATATAAAGATACAGGTCATGGATAGCTTTTTTCCAGTACCCCAGATTCTTGAAGAAATTTTAACGATCACTATTAATGAAGATTTTCTAATTAGCACAAACAATGTTCTCCCAACAGCGATTCAGAATGTACCATTGGATAATACCGGTCAATATAGCATTCATGTTGTCGGTGGTGCAGGCCCTTACACCTTTACAATTATAGATGGCACTTTGCCAAATGGTGTACAACTCCATACAGAAAATACAGCAGAATTCGTACAAACTCCCACAGAAGCAGGTAATTTCGAATTTACACTTCAGGTAACTGATAGCCATAACGAAACTACCCAAAAAGAATTCTTTTGGCATATTATGGAACCAGTAAATATTTCTACGATAGAATCTATATATGCAATACAGAATAAACCTTTTTATCAGAACCTTGAAATTTTTGGCGGGATCTCACCTTATACCTGTGCAATTCAATCAGGAAAACTTCCAATTGGCCTGGAGCTGATTAAACAAAACAATATATGGACAATTAGCGGCATTCCAACTGAATTGGCAAGGAATGCACAACTCATCGTTGTTATAAAAGATAGTCAATCCATTCCTTCAAGTAAAGAAATCAAAATCACATTTAATGTTATAGAAAACAAATTAGCTATTTTTCCTGAATCCCTGGCAGAAGCAAAAATTGAGAAGGCATATAGGGTCAAAATCGAAGCCCTTTTTGGAAAGCCTCCTTATCAATGGAATATCCAGAGTAATCAGTTACCAGATGGACTGGAGTGGCTTATCCAGGATCAGTGTATCTGGATACAAGGAAAACCAAAAGTAGCGGGTTCATTTCCGGTGAATATCCAACTTAATGATTCAGATTTGCACAGTGAACCGGTTTCAAAATCTCTATCCATTGTTATTCATGATGAAATCTCAATAGTTACTGAAAATTTTCCAAAAGCAGTATATGGGGAGTTTTATTCACAATCAATTGAAATTAATAATGATGATAATACAGTTACCTGTGAATTAACAGAGGGAAGGTTACCTGAAGGTTTAGAACTCAATTCTGATATCTGTAATATCTCAGGCATGATTGATCAAAATGCAACATCTCAAACTTTTTGCATCAGAGCAAATTCTCAAAAAGGTTTTATGTCATTTGATGAAAAATGCTTTTCTATTATTGCTAATATATCAGATATAAAGATTATAACGAGCTTTATGAGGAAGAATGAACAATATAGATATTATTATCATGCCCTGAAATCCTCTGGTGGAATAGAACCTTATCACTGGTTTATAAACAAAGCCTGTTTACCAAGAGGTCTGGATTATTATGAAGAAAATAATTTATTGTATTTCACTGGTTCAGCAGATCAATGCGGCATTTTTGAATTTGATGTACAAATTCATGATTCAGCTCAAATTGCTGACTATGATAGTAAACATTACCAGTTAGAAATAGTTTGTTCAGATATTGTTGATACAACACCACCAACCGCACCTCAAATTGCATTATCTTACCCTGATTTAAATAACTGGGACGATGATGGAATTATTCATGTTAAACTTCAACCAGGTGAAGACAATGATAGCGGAATTAGTGGATATTCATATGAATGGAATTTAGAACAAACGACCATCGTTGACAACACAATAGAAACAGATAGCACCATAATCGAAAGTCAGATACTCACTTATGGCGAAAACCATTATTTTCATGTCGCATCTGTGGACAAGGCCGGGAATGTAAGCGAAACCATTCATTATGGTCCATTCAAAGTGAGAGCCAATATGCCTGGAGATGTTGATGGTGACAACCACATATGTCTTAAAGATGCGATTATCGCACTCAAAACTGTCAGCCAATTGATGACGTTAAATGATGAATCACAAGCATCTGAAAATGTTCAACAAGATAATACCATTGGTCTGGCTGATGTCATGCGAATATTGAATGAATTGTGCCAAACCCAACAACCATAAAAGGTCGAACACCTATGAATAAATCAATTCAAATCACAACAGTCATTTTTTTGTCATGCCTGTTTGCACCATCCTGGATACACGCCTGGCCCATTCCCCATTCCGGCCTGACAATATGCTATAACACCACCAATGAAATGTCCTGTCCAAAAATCGGAAATGCTTTTTATGGTCAAAGTGGTAACCATCTTATTAACACCAGATCATACAGCAAGCTAAACGAAAAAGGCCAGGAATTGCCTGATGATGCCAATGAATGGTTTATGGTTAAAGATAATGTCACTGGCCTGATATGGGAAGTTAAACAGGCAAAGGATGATAAATGTAATTATCTTCTTTTAAATGATTCTGACAATACCTACTCCTGGTACAATACCAATGCTAAAACCAATGGCGGCTATACAGGGACATTCAACGATGGACACAATACTGAACAGTATATCAAACAAATGAATCACACGCAGTTTGGTGGTTATTCAGATTGGCGTCTGCCTTCCATTAAGGAATTGACATCCCTTGCCAACATTGGAACTCTTGATCCATCTATTGATAATTCTTTTTGGACTGGCACTCAGCCATCTTTTTATTGGTCATCAACACCATATGAACAGGCTGAAAGTAATGCATGGGGCGTCAATTTTTCCGATGGCAGTGCCTATGTCAGCTATAAATCCAAAACCGTTTTTATACGTGCCGTGCGAGGAAGACCTTATCTTTCATTTGATTATTTATTTGTCAATGGTGATGGCACAATTACAGATACAAGAACAGGCTTAATGTGGCAGGCAGCTTATGCAGATACCGCAAAGAACTGGGAAGATGCACTTCAATATTGCAAGAATTTGAACCTTGCCGGCTATTCAGATTGGCGACTTCCGGAAAAAGAAGAACTGAGATCAATCATTGATTATCATCACATGACTCACCCAACAGGTTCGGATTATTTTGAAACCTTTGTTTCCAATTTTTTCTGGTCATCAACAAGTCTTTCAAATGGAAGCTCAGCATGGGGGCTTTACCTGAATAATGGCTTTGATTATATGTATTCTAAAATACGAACATATGGTGTTCGTGCGGTGCGAGGAGGACAGCCTGAAATATTGAATCATTTGGTCATTGTTTCACCCAAACAATCATCAATCCTGGCAATCGGTTCTTATGTACCAATAATCTGGCAGTCGGCAGGCATCTATGGCAATGTCAGAATATCGCTTTCGCGCCATGGCGGTAAAGATGAAACGTTTGAACCATTGGCACAGGAAACAGAAAACGATGGATACTATGAATGGCAAGTCACAGGGCCGCAATCAGTTAGTTGTGTTTTTAAAATCGAACCACTGTATTCACCAGATCAAATGACCCAACAAGGATTGTTTGCAATCAAGTATCCGGATATTGCCATTCACTCAAATATTAATACCACTGTTTTGATTTCCGGACCTGAACACTATACACAAACAGGAAAAGACATGATTATTGCTGATGCACTTCCGGGGCAATATACCATTGATTATGATTCACAAACATGTTGGCAAACACCGGCACAGGAAAGTCAAACATTGACCTGGTGGGGAAGCATTACTTTTTCAGGCAGCTATCAGGAACGTTTGCCAGAGTCGGTTCAAAATTTACGTGCCAATTATGCCATCAAAACGTTTATTGGAAATAATCAGATCACTGTTGAATGGCAACCTGTAGATCAATGCCTTAAAGGATATGCCTTTGTCTGGGATCGTCAGGAAAAAACGATTCCGCCGGATACCATTTCCGGTCAGAATCACCAGACCACCAGTCCTGTACTGGACAATGGCAAAGATCATTGGTTTCATATTAAATCCATTAATATTCATGGGAAAGCATCAGAAACCGCTCATATTGGACCATTTTATATTGATACATCCCTGGTACCCAATGCACCTGAACATATTATTCTTTATCAAAACACGACAGAAGGGGTTCTACTCAAATGGCTTCCGATTGATACTGTTACGTCTTATACTGTTTATCGAAGCCAGAACGAACAAGCTCTTTTTTATCCCATTCATTCAGAACCTGTCGATTACTATGATGCCGTTGTCAATGGATTTTGGGATACTGGGATATTACCCGGAACAACCTATTATTACAAAATCAAGTCATTGCAATCAGGTTTTGAATCCCAACTGTTTTCAAACACACTGGCGGTCACAGTACCTGTCGATCATTCGGGTTTTGATATCCAGTTTATTTCCAGCAAACATGATATTGTACTTACTGGCAGTAAGGTTATTTACGACATTCTGTTAACAAAGGCAGAAGCATTTCAGGGAAATCTGGAAATCTGGTGCACAGATTTACCTGAACATATCACTTATGAACTGTCAGTGAATCAACAAACCACCAGCACCCGACTTGAAAATGTTCAGTTACTCCCCACAGCTATGACCTTAACGATTTTTACTGGAAGCGCCACATTAGCAGGAGAGTATCAGTTTAATCTGCAATGCTTGAATGTTGGTAATGCCAGTGGGTATCAGCAAAAAACATTTCCCATTGACTTGACAGTTGTTCCTTTAAAAGGTCTTTTTGTCGATCTGACGTCATATCATATACACAAAAATGAAACTGTTTCAGTGTTTGGTAAAATATATCCTCAAAAGAGTAATCAATCCATTAAACTTGAAGCTTGGTCAGGCGGTGATAAATATTCATCTATTCAAGTGTCAACACAATTTGGCTGGTTTGAAAACAGTCAATGGATCACTACTTTTGCACCAGGCTTGTATACGATCAAAGCCATTTGGGAAGATACTGGCAGTATAACGTTTACCTATGACGCACAAAAAAGCCTGATCATTGAAAAAATGATACCGCAATTGAACCTATCCTCTAAGGACAATCAGGTTCCTGCTGTCAATGAAGCCTTCACAATCAATGTCCATCTTGAACCATCTTATGAAAGTGAAACAATATGGTTGAGTGTTATTAACCCGGATAACACTCAACAAAATATCAATGAATTTTCTCTGGATCGACAGGGACAATTCCAATTGTCATCTAACTTTTTTAACAAAAAAGGAAAGTATACATTTAAAGCCTATTTTATGGGCAATGATTCAAGTATTGGTTGTGAAAGCAATGAATATGCAGTGATGGTGGGTAACACGGGTTGTGCCATTCTCATTGGTGGTGGTGAGGCCACTTCAAATAATACCAGCTGGAATGTTACCAAAAAATTGCTCACTGATGCCTATCTGGATTTTAAACGAATGGGATTTAGTGATGATATGATTTATTTGATGATTAACTCACAAATCATCGATATTACTGGTGATGATATTCCAGACAATATTGTGGATCAACCCTATCCATCTGTTAATGAGGTAATGAATACCATTGAAAATCAATTTAGCAATTTGTTAACAGAAAAAGAAACCCTTTATCTTTATATGATGGGGCATGGTTATGACAACGCAAAGTTTCAAGTGTATGGAACCGATGAAAAAATCAGCAGTGAGCAGCTCAATACAGCCTTAAATTCTCTTCAGGAAAAAACCAATTGTTCAGTGGTGATTATTTTGGAATGCTGTTATTCAGGCGTATTTATCCCAACATTGCATCATCCCAAACGATTGATCATCACCAGTGTTGGCAATGAACCTTATAATACCGATGCCAGTGGAAATATTTCATTATCCAGATATTTATTTTCACGTTTGTGCAAAGGCGATTCCATTGAAAAGGCATTTGAATATGCCAGAAGTCTGTTAACCAACAATGATTACCCTGAGCCGCTTTTGGATGATTATTTTCAAGACGATTTATGGGCATCGTCAACTTATCTTCCCGAACGATTACAATGGAACCAACCGGAAATATCGCAAGTAAAGCTATATCCCATAGTGGATGGCAACAATACATTGTCTGTTCGTTTAACAGTAGAAAGCCTGCCAGAAACGATTACAAAAGTATGGGCTCAGGTTATCCCACCGGATGCTGCTATTTCTTCTGGTACAGGAATCATCAGGTTTCCGGAAACCACTTTGCATCATGAAGTTGATTATAGCTATTCAGGCGATGTTAGCGGTTTTTCATACGATGGCATTTACACGGTCATATTTTATGCTCAAAATAAATTGATGGAAGTTTCTGAGCCTGTCCAATTGACAGTTCGGGCCATAAATATTGGTCCCAAGACAGATTATAATGAGGATGGTCAGGTGAACATGATGGATATGATACTGGTTTTAAAATCATTATGTGGTATGAATGATCAGGCAAGGGTTGATTTGTCGGATGCTGTTTTTTTGATGCAGAAAATTGGATTGAAATGATCATTTCGTGTTGATGTTTCAATGATCATGTATTTTTAATTGTAGAAATATATAATTGAATGTATAATTCAATATCATAAAAAAAAAATGTTTCAACAGTTGTTGGAATAATGACAATGAACGTCAAGCCATCCATGATATCCGCAATAACCAGGGAGTAAATCATGAAAAATAATCTCACCCCAGCACCTTTACCAATCAATCAATTTGCTTTTGAAAAAATCAAATCCAGAAACATGATTTATGTGGATAAGACCCAACTGAATTTGATACTGTTGACAGTCTGATATTGCAATTGGACAGGCAGATTGATTTGGTGACGGTGTAATATGTTGATTTCCCGAAATAAATATACATTGATCTTTAGTAGATTTGGATAGCACTCCCACATCTAAAGATGTTGACTCCACTGACCTTACAAAAAATGGCGGAAACGATGATCAAGGCCAAACTTTATAACTAAAAAAGCAAACAAAAAGATTGTTTCTATGGAGAGAAAGCCCGATCAACGGATTACCCATGAAAAAGGATAAATATAAATGAAAAGAATTATTCCAATAATTGTATTTATGATCGTTTGGTTATCAATGCACCATATCGTACTGGCTGAGAATATCAGACAGACCAGAATTGTGGGTGGCATTGTTTCTGAAGATAATGCCTGGCCTTTTATAGCTGCTCTTGTAGATTCTTATGGTGATCCCCGATGTGCTGCAACTCTTCTTCACTCACAATGGGTTGTCACTGCTGCCAATTGTCTTGATAAAGAATGGATAGATGTTGACTATTATGACGTTGTTGTTGGCCTGAATGATTTGTCAAAAAATCAGGAACCTTATTTGTATGAAATTGAACAAATTATTCCTCACCCAAATTATGATAGATATCTTGTTGACAATGATATTGCTCTTCTTAAACTAAAAACAAGTGTACCAACCTCTTTTAAACCTATAAAACTTTATCAGGGTGAAATTTCAAGCCTGACCGGTACTGTTATAGGATGGGGAAGTATCAATCCTATTGATCCTTCAAATTCCGGTGGCACCACAAATATGTCGAATCAGCTCAGACAGGTTGACGCTCCGGTTGTTGATTTTGATATATGTATTAAATCAACAAAATATCAAGTTACCGACAATATGTTTTGTGCTGGATATCCTGAAGGCCAAAAAGATGCTTGCAAAGGTGATAGCGGTGCTCTCTACATAGCAATCCCCGAAACAACAGGTTCTTTCCACATTTATAATAGCATTTTTTGGGGAAACACATCCAGTGGAGATTTCAAAGACATTTACATCGAAGGTTACGGCCAAGAACTAAC
>Ga0272440_1003384_pt1 | contig 11932 bp, 10 predicted proteins | sample SSMMMBAug17_FD_192440 | JGI IMG/M metagenome (GOLD analysis project Ga0272440, IMG submission 192440) | Marine sediment archaeal communities from Little Sippewissett salt marsh, Falmouth, MA, United States - SSM-MMB-Aug17 | ecosystem: Environmental > Aquatic > Marine > Wetlands > Sediment ... | reverse complement strand
TTTATTTCCATATGGTAGGGTATAAACCTTCGCCTTTAGGCGGAAATGTCTTTAGCAAATATCTCCTTTGCAAATTTGCTAATTCTGTTATGATATCTCCAAAATAACTTTTAGGAGGATCAGATGGGTAAAGGAAGATATAGAAGAGGTTCTCATACAGTAACCGATCTGAAATACCATTTTGTATGGAAAACTAAATATAGTTATAACGTATTGCAGGGTGATCTTGCACTTCGGTTACGTGACATAATAAGAGAAATCTGTAAAGAAACAGGCATGAATGTAATAAAAGGTAATGTACGTGCCAATCACATACATATCTTGGTAAGTGCCCCAACTCATCTGTCTCCAGCAAAAATGGCTCAGTATTTAAAGGGGAAGAGTTCATATCGTTTACAAAGAGAATTTCCAGAACTTCAAAAAAGATATTGGGGACAACATTTGTGGCAGAGAGGATATTTTTGTTCAACAGTTGGAGCTGTAACAGAAGAGCAGATCAAAAAGTATATAGAAAATCAAACAGATGATCCAGGAAGTTTTAAAGTTTGGGATGAAAGTAACGAAGAGGGCGTTCAGGCAGAGCTTAAGTCGGATTTATCCGATTAGTTTAAGGCTTCAGCGTTGAACTTAAGTCGGATTTATCCGATTTGTTTAGATGGCTTTAGCCTTATCAGGCGTTCACGCCCAAAACAATCTACCGGCTTCCAGCCGGTAGTCATTGAATAAGTTCGAATTTTTAGTTACTTAGAAGAACCAAGAACGCAGAGTTAAAACTAAAAAGACTCGCAACATAAAAGCAATAAAGCAATTGGTTTAATTTTGGATAACAACTCAAGTGCTTTTAGTTCAGATGCAAAGAACACGCAAATGGACGCTGATTTTTGTTGTGTATTATCACACTTGATTATATAAACTGAAATTTATTTGAGCGCGATAATACATATGTCACTGAGTAGTCATGCGACAGTTATGAAAGTCTGAAATCTACTCAAGTATGTTCAGTCAAAACCTTAGCAAAAAAAGTTACAAGTATTTATCCTATTTAGTGTTGTAAATGCTTGAAAAACAAATATTAAAACAAAACCTCTATTTATAAATAGTTTTAGGAGCGAAAAATATGAAATCTATGTTTATTGGACGTCACATAGTTACTGATCCAAGAATATGTCATGGGAAACCAACTTTTAAGGGAACACGAGTAATGGTCTCAGATGTTCTAGAACAAATTGAAGAGGGACTGGCATGGGAGAGCATCATTGAAGGATGGCATAACAGTATCTCTAAGGACGCAATTGCAGAAGCTTTACAATTATCACGTAAAGCATTTTTAAGCCATATTGATGATTTTAACATAGAGACAACTGTATGAATATTTTAGATGAAAATATACTCAATGATCAAAAGCAGTTACTAAAAATATGGAAAATTGGAGTTCATCAAATAGGCGATGATTTAGGATGGAAGGGAATGCAGGACGAAGAAATTATCCCACTTCTTCACAAGTTAAAACGTCCTACGTTTTTTACTCGAGACAGTGATTTTTATCATCGTACTCTTTGTCACCAAAAATATTGTCTTGTGTATCTTGATATTGGGAGATATGAAGTCGCAAGTTTTGTTCGTCGCTTTCTTCGTCATCAGCAATTTGATACTCATACAAAGCGAATGGGAGCAGATATCCGAATTTTTCATGGTGGTATTGTAGTATGGTACCTTCATGCAGAAAATGAAGAACGTTTTGAATGGTAAAAAATGAACAAAAATGCTTAAAATATAAAACAAACAATATGATTCAGAACAATATGATTCAGAACAATATATTCCACCCAAGTGCGAGGAGTGAAAAAAGATTCTTAATTTGCTTGTAATTTAAGATGGTTATAATTAGAAATAATACCAAACCTCTCATTGCATAAATAATGGCATAACGATAAATAAATTAGCCATTGATATAGCTCAGTGTAAATTGTCATATTTATTGCTTGAGCACTCTTTTTTTTCTCCATAATTACTCGATATTATTGAATTGGAGAAGTTCTTTTTCGAAACTTCCTTATAATAGCATTTCAGGGCAATCTGTTTGGTCTGAAAAAACTTAATCTGATTGTCTTAATAGCAAAATGCTATAAGGTGGGTTTTTACGTGACACCTGCCATTTCTCTAATTATATCTCATAAATATAAACTGTTCGGGTGCAACACAAAAAAGTTGGAGATTACTGTTAGCTCCGATAGGCTATGAAATTCGTTCTCGGCAAAGCCAAGAACAGCGTAGGGCTAAAGCCGGCTAAAGCCCAACGCTGAATGGCAAAAGGACGCTGAAGCGCCCTGCGTACTTTTGCAACTGAATGAGCTTAGCCTGACGGCTATGGGCTTTAGCCCTACGCTGCTCTTGGATTTGCCAAGATCAAACTTCATAGCCTGACGGCTATAATAAAATCTCCAACTTTTTTGTGTTGCACCCAAACTGTTCGCTTTACTATGAAATATGGAGAAGACACGTCCTTCACCCTTAAAGCATTAGATAACAAGCAACGTGCATTTTTTAATTTTAGAGAAATTGCCTAAACGGTTAAAAGGAAAATTACCATGAAAAATAAAACATATTGCGGCGATGATCTTGTTATGGAATTTCAAAATGGCAACAGGAGTGCATTTAATAAAATTTATGAGCAACTCATTGATTTTATGAAACGATGTATTAGCAAAGAACTTTATGGTTATATGTCAACTATGAACCAGGGTGGCATTCTTAAAGAAACTGAGGATATCATTCAAAATGCCTGGGCTGATCTTTTTTTGACATTGGGTAATAAAAACAAGTTTATTCCACAAATGCAATGTTCTACGAAAACATGGGTTTATCGACAAATTTTATTTCAATGCAAACGATGGAAATACCAGATGAAACGAAAAGGACTGGTCAAACCAATTTCTAATGAAGACCTTCAATATGCAATAGAAAAAATTCAAAAAAATGAAGATGTTAATAGTGAAGATCTCTTTTTATTACGTTCGGGTATGAACAATTGGATGGAAAGCTGTTTAAATGATCAGGAAAGAACAATTGTAAAACTTCATTTCTGGGAAGGATATACGTTTGAAGAAATTGCTGTAAGACTTAATTTTAAATCACGTCAACGTGTTCATGATAAATTTGCTAAAGCCAAAAAAAAATTAGAAAAATACCTGATCAAAAATAATTTGATGAATTAATTGCGGACAAAAGTGATTTTCAATTGTTTATGAAATAAAGAAGAATCATAGAAAGAGAGCTTTGATTATGAATAATCTTATTGAAAATATATTTCGTTTAACCAAGAATGCGCCATCAGCTGAAAATTTCCCTGATGACCTGAAACAAAAATATGGAATGATAACACCCAAAATTCCGCTAAAACCTTATGGATGTCCATCGGTAGAAGATTTGAAATATCATTTATTTATTATGGAAGATGATTCAATTGAACACCATATTCAATCCTGTTGGTTATGTAAAAAAATTTCAAATCAATACCAAAAAAGAACATTGCTTTTTGAAATTGAAAAATTACAAATTCTGTTGACCTACTTTTTTGATATGTTCAAGGGAAATAGAGGGTGGTCCCAAAAAGTTGTCGCCCAATCTTATGCCTTTTTGTTGATTGTCATTGTTTTACTCAGTGTTTTTTTATTGAATCCCCATCAGGACAAAAACATAAAATACTGCGCAGCAGGCATTATGAATGATTCATTACAAAGTTTGAACAGGTTTATGAAAACAACAGATTTTCAGCAGTTGACCGATATTGCCAGGCAAATTAAACTGTTTCAGTTTAAAGTAGAAGATCACACCATCGCTTTGCCTGTTATCACGAATGACTCAAAAATGGACTCAATTGATTTAAAAATAAATGATTATTCAAATATCTCAAAAAAAGACATGCTCAATATAATTGATCTTTGGCGAAAAATATTCCTGTTTTACTGTGATGCCTTACTTCAAGCAGGGAACATTGAATCCATTGATACTGCTATCCATTTTTTGTCTATTGCCAGAACGTATCATCCCAATGATACAAAAATTATATTCGGACTGGGTGAACTGTATAAAATGTCAGCGTATTCATTCACTGGCGAAGAATTTATCAAAAGACATCATCAGGCGATTGAACTGTATGAATACATGATTCAACATAAAATGGCAGAAAAAGATCCCAGGCCTTATCATTATGCAGGGTGGAGCTACTATGAATTAAATCAGATTATCAAAGCAGAATCCTATTTTAAATCCGCAGTCGCAATTGATAATAAATATGCCAAAGCGCATTTCAATCTTGCAATGTTATACAAGGAACATCCCAATATTTATGGTAGCCAATCATTAGACCTTTATGAAAAAGCATTCCAGTGTGCACAAGAATCCATTCAATATTTTATGAAAATAGAAGGTATTCGAAACCCTCGCATTCCATATACATTGGCAATATTTTCGGCCATTGAAAACAAGTGGGAGAATTGTTTAAGCTGGCTTGAAGAATCACTTAAATCCGATCCCTGGTACTGTTTCAGAGCCAGGTATGAAAAATGGTTTGCGCCTTTAATCAATCAAAATCATCCCTATAATGATCAATTCCAAAAAATACTCGATGATTACCACCCCAAACGTCCAAAATCTTTTATCAATATGGGACAGGATGAATATCTCAGCAATGTGATGTATGAATAAAAGATTAAAACCTTAATTTATCAGGATATAGTTTTTTTTATTTTTTATAAAAAAAAACCGGACAAAATTCTTAGCTGTTTGTTTTAGAAATAAAACGTTTTTTTAAATCATTAACTTTTTATTAATTTTTTTATGAAAGGAATTTTGTCATGAGAAAAAAACTTTGTTTAAGTCTCACTATTTTTTTATTAACCTGTATCAATGGTGTTGCTTTTGCCTTTATTCTTGGCGATGTCAACAACGATGGTAAAATTGATCATGCCGAATCCATCAATGCCATGCAAGTTATGGCAGGCATAAAGTCTCAAATTTCTATTGATAATGTTTGGCAGCAAGATGGAAACAAGGTTTTCATCAAGGATGTTAATGTTGGCATTAATACTGAAAATCCAAGATCTCCTTTGGAAATTAATGGCGTACTTCGCACGAGATCAATTCACAATATGGCCAATTCTTTTTTTGTAGGTGGTGATAAAGATAAATATTATGCAGTCATTTTCTATGATCAGTCTTGGTGGGATGGTCCAGCAGAATTCGAAATAACAAGGTCAAATGTGCATGCTGATGGTGAGTGGCATGGCAGCATGAATTTAAAAATATTTTGGCACTCTTCAAGGTTCGGGCATCAGTCCAGTTTTCTGGAATATCAGTATCAACAAAACCGGGGGCATTTTGTTTCCTACATAAAAAATTATGTATATAAAGAATATTTGTTTATATGGCTGAAAGGCCAGACAACATATAATTACAGAAGTATGAATAACAACGTTACATTGAAAACAATTTTGGGAACTGACAACCAAAAATGTATATTTGATGAATTTGATAATCATCCCAACTATGAAACAGCTATTGATTGCACATACAGAACTGAAGTCCATGAATCCATCAAATATGGTAAAATGATATCCATACCTGTTAGTATAGACAGCAATGTCGAAGTCACTGGCCAATTCACTCTAAATGGAAATATCACGTCAGAACAGGATATCTGCATTGGAAAATGCGATAACTAAAAGGAGGCTGCAATGAAAATGAATATCGCCAAAAAGATTATCATATCTTTATTTGTTTGCTTTATTTGCTTCACATCTGCTTTATCAGCCAGTGAAATTGAAACCATTGAATTTAATTTTGAAAATAACAATCTAAATGGCTGGGCACCTTCTACATATATCAGTGAGCAGGGCATTCAAAATTTGTCAATAAGCACTGACGAACACTACGATGGCAATTCTTCTCTTGCAATGGAAGTTCATATTGATGAAACAATTGAACATTTAAAAGCAGGAATGGCAGTTGTCATGTTTCCAGGCAATATGAAAAATCAGAAGATGACTATCAGAATAAAAGTGCCTGAAGCTGCATCCGGGCATTATCAATTTCCCAATGGCATTCAGTTGGTTGTTAAAGATTATTTAGATCGATGCCAGATGTCATCATGGAAAAATATTGGTGAAGATATTAAAACAGACGAATGGGTCACTTTATCCTTTTCCCCTTATGATCAAGCTGATTTTGATATCACGAAAATTCGACTGGCTGGAATCAAAATCGCAGCAGGTACGAACACTAATCCAGATGTTTTTACCAGTCAGCCTTTTCAGGAAAAAATATATATTGATTCCATTCAAATTTCACGCGCTTCTCTAAAAATACCGCAATCGGATAACAGGCATGATTTTAATCAACTCACCAATGACCTTCAAATCACTCAACCTTTTGGCTATGGCCCTTTTTTTAATACTGATCCAGCATGGGACGCATATGCCTGGGATAAAAATGATATTTCAATAAAAGACCAACAGATTGTTATTCAATCGAATTTTAAAGAAGCAGCCTGTCAGATCATTACGACAGAAAGCGGCACATATACACAATGTGATGGTAAAAACAAAGGTTATCTTGGCATAGAGCTAAAACCAACAGTTGATTTAAGTAATAAAGATCAACGTATTATCAGGGCAGAGCTTCGTTTTGATCCGCCTGTATTTCCTTATGGCATGGTCGCCAGTTTTTTTGTATTTGATAATACTGATTCAGGTGAATGTAAATCAGATAACGATTGCTTGTGGTATCGCAGCAAAGATATTGTAGTCGGTGGTCCGGCAGTCAATGAAATATCTTTTGATCTTTCTGATGCTTCTCAATTTTATCAAGAAAAATCAGATCCAAGTCTGGCGTTTACTGATATTCAATCTGATTCATTAAGAAATATTTTGAAAGTCGGTATTCAATTGTATGCCAATCAACCTTATACTGGCACAATCTACCTTGACAATATCACCATTGGCGGGACTGAAAACAAAATGATATTTGACAATTTAAACAAAGGTTTTGTTGTCAGAAATGGATCAGATTTAGAACTTCAAGGTGAGCCCTTTCGTTTTGCCGGTGCAAACAATTATTACTTATTTTACAAATCCCATTATATGATTGATGATGTCATGAAAACCTTACAAGATAACAATATCAATGTTTTGAGAACCTGGGGCTTTGCTGATGGCAAAGCAAAATATTCTAAAGATAACGATGAGTTTACTCCAAATGGGAATGAAGGCAGTTGTTTTCAACCTGAAGCAGGTTTATATTACGAGCCAACCTTTCAAAATTTTGATTATGTGATCAAATCCGCAGGAGAACATGGCATACGTTTAATCATACCTCTGGTCAATTACTGGTCAGATATGGATACCATTGCAGGCGCAAATAATTATGGGGGGATGGCGCAGTATTTGGAATGGTGTGGTATTTCACCTGAATATGAAAATGGTGAAATAATCAATAAAGATATATTTTTCGCCAATGAATGCGCTAAAAGTTATTATAAATCTTACGTTCAGAACATGCTCAATCGGGTGAATACATTAACAGGCATTGCGTATAAAAATGATCCAACGATTCTGGCATGGGAACTGGCCAATGAGCCAAGATGTCATTATACGCACAAAGAATACTGCTCTCAAAATGAGGTGTATCATTGGATTTCTGAAATGAGCGCATTTATAAAACAAAATGATTCCAATCATCTGGTTGGCGTTGGTGATGAAGGTTTACTCAATCAGGCTGAAACAACTGATGATTATTACAATGGTCATTTTGGCATTGATTGGGAAAAAAATCTATCCATTGAGACGATTGATTTTGGAACTGTTCATTTATATCCAGATCATTGGCAAAGAGATATTGAATGGTCTCAAAATTGGATCACTGATCATGTGACCATTGCTGAACAACAATCAAAGCCAATTGTTTTTGAAGAATTTGGCATCATGTATGACAGTGAATTTGACAGAAATGACACTTACAAACGCTGGCTTTATCTATTTGAACAAACTCAGAATCAAGCAACAGATGGCGATTTATTCTGGATGATTGCAGGTAAAGTCAATAGCAGTAAGGAAACCCATATACTTGAAAAGGGTAATATGTACTACATGGATTATGATCACTTTTCTTTATGGGAATTTTCCGATACCCTGACACTCATTGCAAACCATGTTCAATGCATGCAAAACAATGTCAATTGCCTGTCTGAACCAGAACCAGAGCTAAATCAAGATATTGATATCCCCTTGACACATATGAATGGTATTTCATTAACTGGATGGGAAACCAATGCTTTTTTTAATGCAGATCGTGCTTTAGATCAGCTTGTGTATGATCATGTGAATTGGGTGGGTGTGAATGGCTGGATTTTTCAGGATAATATTTATGAAAGTACCATTTATAAGGACAACCAGCAGACACCCAATGAAGACTCCTTGATTGACACAATCAACGATGCCCATCATCGGGGCATTCAGGTTTTTCTAAAAATCAATCTTGATCCAAAAGATGGCGAATTCAGAGGAAAGATTGTTCCCAATAATTTAAATCAATGGTTTTCAAACTATCAGGCAATGATGCTTGAATATGCAGCAATTGCACAAAAAACAAATGTCGAATTATTTTCAGTGGGTTGTGAATTAAAAAGTCTTTCAGGGATTGATTATCGCAGCCATTGGGTAACACTTATTGAAGCCATCAGAAGTGTCTATGATGGAAAACTGGTTTATTCTGCCAACTGGGATGAGTATTCAGACGTATGTTTTTGGGACTTGATGGATTTTATTGGCATTGATGCGTATTTTCCTCTGGATAAAAATAATGACATCAGCCGACAAGACATTTTTGATCGATGGACAGACAGTCATGCTACATATTATGAAAACAGAAACTGGTTTGAAGAAATCCACGAATGCCAGATGCAACATGCTAAACCTGTCATCTTTACTGAAATCGGTTATCCTTCAGCCAATGGCGCAGCAAAAGAACCCTGGTCAAATATATTGACTGATCACAATGAAATAATTCAAGCCAATTGTGTTGGTGGAACCATTGATTTCTGGTCGCAAGTGGAGTGGTTTCAAGGAATATTTTTATGGGAAATATTGAGTGATCTGTCAGACCATCAAGTCAATACCGGCAATACGCACATTCTTAATGGTAAACCGGTTGAAATTGTGATTCAAGAAGCCTTTGCTGATCCAGATTTAATCAGTTCTGATGATCATATTCCAACACCTTTTTTTCCTTCAAATCATGCAACAATTCCCCAGGTTAAAACTTTTAGCTGGACCTATACAATACCGCCAACCACCAATAATTTCAAATGGGAAACAGGAAATACAATGGGATGGTATCCAGATACCTATGAGGATTGCAAAGCCTTTATCAATGCAACTGTCACGTCCGAATATGTACATAGCGGATCGGGTGCTCTTAAATGTCAGTTTAAATTAAATGAAAACGTTTATGGATATAAACAAGGCATGATGTGGGTGGATTTGTCAGAACCAGTCAATTTGAGCGGCAGAACAATTTCAGTTGCATTATGGATACCGAATGCGCTGATTAATTCCAATAAACCAAATGGCGTTCAACTGGCATTTAAGGATAAAGACTGGAAATATGTAGATACCAAATGGCAAAACATTACCAAAGGCAATAGCTGGGTTGTTTATCAGGCAAGTTTACCTTCAGATGTGAACTGGTCTGATGGCGCTGATATCACCCACATTCAGCATATGGGTTTTAAAATTGGTGCAGGCACTGGCAGCCAGGTCAATGTGGAAGGATTCCTCTATGCTGATGACTTTTTATTTGAAACAGAATCACCGGTCATCTATAATCTTCAGGTTGCTTCTGATTCCTCATTCAGCCAACTGCTGCTTGATATCAATTCTGTGACCGATATTTTTTATCAAACCAATCAACCATTCACGAACAATACAACGTATTATTGGCGTGTTCGATCAAAGATCAATGATACCTGGAATGCCTGGTCAAAAATCGCTGATTTCATCATTCAGATTCTCGAACCTGATGACAGATGTAAACCACCTGTTTCCGGCGATTGGATTATTTCACAGAGCTGTACAATGAAAAACTCAGCCACAGCACCTGCCAATGTCCGCTTGCAGTCTCTCAGTGTGTTAACACTACCTGATGGCGTAACGCTGGATATTGATCTTAAAAATTTCAATTTAACAGTTGAAAAAGGAAGTGGTGTTTTAATTAAAAAAGGGGCAACAATTAAATAAATGGGAGGTTTCAAATGAAAAATTTAGTTATTATTTTAATGATAACAGGCTTATTGTTGAGCAATACTGTCATCGCTAATGATATAGATGTCAATCAAGATGGTCAAACAGGGATTCCGGAAGCAATTTACTCATTAAAAGTTGCTGCTGGGATGAGCGAAAGTGTACCTTCAAATCGCCATTCACTGGATGCTGCTGATGGAGATCCAAAAGATGCACTTTATGTGGATAACGATGGTAAGATCATTATTAAGAACAAATTGGAAATCAAACGATATGATGTTACGCTGACAAATACTGAAATTGATTTAGGCAAACAATTACAGGATTTACTCCGAAAATATCAAAATATACGTGTGCAACTTCCTGAAAATTCCACATGGACGTGGAATCAAACAATTTCTGTATATGAAGACCATACATTGCAAATATGGGGAACCGGAACAACCGATGTGAATACCATTTCTGTTACGATTAATATGACAGAACAAAAATATCGAGTCGTTGGTGGTATTGAAAATCGATATCCAGCAAGAGCTCAAGTTTTCAAAAATGGTCATTTGTATATAAGGCTTGTTCATGTTGTAGAAACGATTAATGATGACAGACCGATCAATCGTGAAAAGCACACAGCATTATTCAGCACGTATGACGATGGCGCAAGAATCGACTTTCTTTTTAGCAAAGCATGGACAACAGAAAATCTGTGCTGTTTCGGCGGGGGAAGAGGTTTTGGCCGCATTTCATTTGGTCATACATATCATTATATGAATGACAGTTGCACTGTAAGAGATACAGTTTATTCTGTTTCTACTGATAATGGATGGGATTTCGACAGTCAGGGAGGCATTGTGAGTAATCATCTGATTACTCAAGGAAAAGCTGTAGAATTTCAAAGGGATCCCAAAATAAAATATCTTTATGGCGGTGTTATTTCAGAGCTGCCCGGTGATGGTGCATATGTGGATGCACCGCTGCATATTCAAGGAAATATTCTTTCCGAAGGCGATATTTGTATTGGAAAATGTGATTAAAGTCTTAACTTTTTTATCAGGTTGTTTAGAGATGCAGATCGCTGCATCTCTAAACGTCAATCTGATGCAATTGTCAAATAGTTCGTTAAGAAATAAATACTAAAAAAATTAGTTTCCCATTTCATGATTTTGCCATTTATCTGTAAGAGCAAAATTTATGATCGCCTTGAACAAGCGTTTACTTATTACGATTATTGTTTGGAAATCAGAGGACAAAATAAAAAATATAATATGGGGACAACATACTGATTTATTGTTTATTATTTATAGGAAACCTTAAATAATCACATTTTTCAATATCAAAATTCTATGAAAAATGAGTAAACCCCAAAATAGAAATTGCAGAGCAACCACGCACCGGTTCAAAGTTCTGTAATCTACCCACGTTCAATTCAAAAATTTTGAAGAGCAGCCACGAAATCGATTCAACCTTTGATATTCTTTAAAATATGAGGGTAATATACAGAGCAGAAATTACCCCTGCTTAACTTTGAAATTAACCCAAATGAAAACGTAGTTTAATCAATAAATTCTGTATGTTTTGAATTTATAATTCTTAATAACCAAACAATCCAGCGGGCTGATCGCCGCTGATTTAGGCGTTAT
>Ga0272440_1003383_pt1 | contig 11934 bp, 7 predicted proteins | sample SSMMMBAug17_FD_192440 | JGI IMG/M metagenome (GOLD analysis project Ga0272440, IMG submission 192440) | Marine sediment archaeal communities from Little Sippewissett salt marsh, Falmouth, MA, United States - SSM-MMB-Aug17 | ecosystem: Environmental > Aquatic > Marine > Wetlands > Sediment ... | reverse complement strand
AGTTAGGATTATCAAGGTCTGAGCGATTTTTTGCCTTGATGCCCCAAACGTTAATATTGACAAAATGATACATTTTAATCCGAATTTTTTCGTGTTTGGTCAACAAATGAACTAAAGGCGAATAACGTTAAGCTCACAGGCGGCAAAAGCGAAAAAGGAATAACTTTTGAAATGATAATGTCCTTTAACCAATAATTTGCCACTGGTAAAAAACGCGCTTGCTTTTGACGTCCTGTGGAGCGCTGTGTTATTCGCCCTACCACGGTTTGAGTTTTGTTTGAGAACCCTTTTACTATTACCAAAAAACGTTATTATGAGCACCATAATTGCAAAATGTGTGACAGCCAATCCAAATAGCTAAGAGCTAAAAATTACTTATGAATTTGATTTATAACGAAAATTAGCAACATGGTAGCTGGCGCACATTTTGCCGACGCTAACTCTAACTTTTCCTGGCTCTTGACTCAGACGTTTTAACTAACACTCTAACTGACTAACTAGATGAACTTCTTCCTTAAAAAGTATTTTTAGTTTGGATTATCAATAACTGACCGATTTTTTGGCTTGAAGCCCAAAACGTTAATATTAACAAAATAATACATTTTTCTACGTATTTTTTCGTGTTTGGTCAATGAATGAAATTACAGCGAATAACGCTTAAGCTCACAGGCGGCAATAGCGAAAAAGGATTTTCTTTTGAAATGAGAACGTTCTTTAGCCAATAATTTGCCGACTGGTAAAAACGCGCTTGCTTTTGGCGTCCTGTGGAGTGCTGTGTTATTCGCCCAACCTCGGTTTGAGTTTTGTTTGAAAACCCTTTTACTATTACCAAAAAACGTTACTATGAGAACATAATGCCCTTCGGCAATTTTGAAGGTCAGCCTAACTCCTTATTTCTTCTTTTTTATCTTATTCTTTTTTCTTTTTGGTTTATTTTTATTTCTTTTTTTAGTTAAATAAACTGTGTACCATGCAACAAAAATTGTCGTTAGAGTAGAACCTACCCACTGCCAGTTATTAGATATAAACAATGACATTCTTTTATAACTGCTTGTAATTTTCACATCTATCCTTCTGCTATAAGGTTCTAATGATCTTTCAGCTTGATTGGTATCCGTAGAAAAAATTGCTGTTAATTTTAGGTGAAGAAATTGAATACCTGTCTTTAAAGGGGTAATTTCCCATTTCCATTCTGTTTCATCTTTATGAGTTATTACTTGTTCCATAGCTGTAATAGATAATACTTTAAAATTTTTGCCTAATAATTCAGCTTTCATTTTACTTGAAACATTGATTCGCGAAGATTTAAATGTTACTTCTGAATTTGAAATATCGGCTATAAATTTACCTTGTTTTGTTTCTATGATTTCACCACCTTCATTTCTTTTTTTAACAACAAGATCATCAATTAGTTCTGTTTCTGTTTTTTTGAAGCTTAATATTAAATTTATAAATACAGTATTTTCCAATTCCATTGTTTTGGGTGCATCGAATGCTATATTTGCTTTAAACATGTTTTTGACTTTTTGATCTGCAAAAAAATCTAAGTAATGTTTTTCGATTTCATCAATAAGTTTATTTGCTTTGTCAAAATCACCATTATTGATAGCTTGTTCTACGTTCTTTTTTATTTCTTGTATCATAGGATTATCAAGTGAAGTAAATTGTTTTAACCTTTCTTGAACTTTTAAATAATTAAGTTTTTCATGAAGCTCTTTATTAACTGAATTTGTTAAATTATCATTTACTTTTATTCCAAAAAATTCTTCAATTGTTTTTATCTTTATATAATTATTAAGTTCAGTAATCAATGGAGAAAGATTTTCAATTAGAATATAGTCATGATGTTTAAATGTTTCTAGAACATAGGAAAAATGATGGATTATAGGAAGAATACCTTGATTGGAAGTGATGGTTAAGTCATCAATAGAAATTTTCCGTTGAATTTTTGTTTCAGAAGGAGAGCCATAGGGGGATAACAATATTTCTCTTATATCTGATACTGATATTGTACCAGTAATTTCACCATCAAATGTATCATTGTTTATAAAAAATCCATTGTGTTGAAAAAAAATTTCAAGTGATTTCTTGATGTATTCTGTAATAAATTCAGTAGTAGCATTTTCACAACGCTTCAATGTAATTTTTATTTTTGGATAAATAATTTCATCTTTTTGCTTGGCTCTTTTTTGAATATGATCAATTATTCGGTTATTTATTGTATTATTTTGTTTGTTAATTATTGAGATTTGTTGAGCATTCTCTTGTGGCATATAATCTTTTATTATTGTATTATTATTTTGTTTGTTAATTCTTGAGATTTGTCGAGCATTCTCTTGTGGCTTATAACCTTTTACAAAGATTAGTGTCAATGTAACTATAGCTATTAACAAAATAGTTGCACCACTAATACAACTCCAAAACCAAGCTTTATTTTGTTCATTTAAATTTTTTATTTTGAGCCAATAATTATTTAACATAGTAATCAAATCTTTGCTTTTATAGAACAAAATGTCCTTCGGGAAATATTTTACATTATAAACTAACTTATTGATGTGAATTATAAATTTTATTATCGACAAGTAGCAAACTAAAATAAAAAATAAAAAAACAATTAATCATGTAAAACCAAATAGTTATGTTATATTCTATGTGTCTAATTTAAATTCATAACTTAGGAAGGCTCTAAAAATAAGTTCCACATTTCAAAAAAAGTTCGTATTGTTTTTTTTGTACTGTAGAGAGGTAGCATCCTACCTCTACACGACCTTATTTTTTTGTACGATCAATATAAATTGAAGAATTTATTTTCAGAGCTTTCCTTACTCTTTACTATTGCTTGCCACTGACTCATTTGCAAATGACTCAGAATGAACTAAAGGCAAATAACGCCAAAATCAGCGGCGCGGTTTTTTGCGTCCGCTGCATTTTTTTGTTATCTCATAATAAATTCTCAATTACTATTAATTTGCATTTATACTTCTTCTAAAGCTAAAGATAACCCCCGACTTACTCTTTCCTTATATAACTTCATCCGATTACAATATGCAACGTGGCATAAGGAGTCCAAGATATCTATAGGCGAACCATTAGGAATATTATTTTTCATAGATACTGCAATACCTAAATACCTATGATCAATATTCAAAACTAAAAAATGATTTTCTAAAAAGTTAACAGCTTCTAAAATTGTGTTTTCGTTTTCATTTAATGCATTTACAGCTTTCGTAATAGTAACTCCATTTTCACTAAGTAAATAAAGCTCTCTTCTTAAACCCCTCATTTTATATACTTTATTAATAGCAATGCTTCTATAATCAAATATGTAAAGAGTTTCATTATGATCGAAATAAGTTAAAGACTCTTGACCAAACATATTTTGCCAATTACTTATGGAACATTTTAGCTGATCTAATGTATCCTCTCGGCCACTTTCAATATTTTCTGCATTGTTATTGTTTTCGAAAAAATATGCCATGTTTCTAATTTGATTTTCATTAAAAGGAAATGCAAATGTATAAGTAGAGAAAGGCTTTATTTTAAATAACGATGACTTAGTGAAACTATTGAAAAGAGGACTAAATCTATCTATACGAATTTTGTTACATCCTAAAGTAGGTGGAAATAAGTGATGTATGTATGGTATCAGATCAACAATAGATTTGTAATTTTCACCCTTTTCACCTGGGAAGCCATATAAAATATTCCAGACTACTCCAATCCCAAATTCACACGCCCATTTCAATATTCGAATATTTTGAAAAGATTTACATCCCTTATTCATTAGCGATAGCAGGTCAGAATTTAAGCTCTCGATGCCAGGTTGTATCCAGCTGACACCGGCACTTTTTAATAATTGCATCTGCTTTCTAGTTAGGTTACATTTGACCTCGAAGAAAAAATTCATATCGAGCTTCATTTTCGAAAGAGCAGGAAACAGGTTTTTAAAAAACGTCATATTTAATATATTATCTACGGCATAAACTGATTTGATTTTATATTTAGATATATTTTGTATATCCTTTATTACATTTTTATAGCTCTTTGCTCGATAGTTTATGTTATTGCCGTTTAACCCACAAAAAAGGCATTGGGATTTTTGGCCGTGCCAACATCCCCTACTTGTTTCTATTGGAAGTGTTAATTCACTCTCCGGAATATCTATTTTATAGCTATTAAGCTGCGAGAACCAGGTTGAATAGTCCGGTGATGGTAGTTGATTCAAATTTACAAATTCATTGCATGAACTCTCATTTTCTATGGACTCCGCACCGTGCCTCCAAACCAAATTTGGAATATTCTGAAAATCAAATGATTGGGCATTAATTTGCTCTAAAACCATTTCAATTGTATGTTCCCCCTCACTATTACAAACAAAATCAATCCAACTGCATGACTCATGAATTGTTTTACCCATTTCATTTTGACAGCATGAACCACCTATCATAATGTGTGGAGGTCGAATTGCATCTTTTTTAATCTTTTTAGATAGTGCTAGACTTGGTGTAATATTAAACATACAAGTGAAGCCAATTAAATTATAAGTTTCAAAATTAATATTAGCTATTAGGTTATCAAGAAAAATGTGTGATTGTTCACTAAGATAAGGTAATTTCTCAAAAAGCCATGATGGTATACTTCCATATCTATTAGGTAAATCCTGCACATGGGTTTTTATGCCATGCAATTTTTCAAACATAAATTTCTTACCAAAGGCAGCTTGAGAAAAAATAATATCACCAAGCAATAATTCTTGAGGTACTTTCTCTGCTATAACTTGATGTAGTGTCAACCCTATTTGTTTTGCAAACTGCAAATTTACATATGCGATGTCTGCATTGATTCCCTTTTTTTGCAATACTTTACTTAGTAGACTTAAAGCAATACTCGGTCTCCGTATAGAATCAAAGGGCATTGATAATAATAATACATTTGTCATCTTAGTACCTTCCCAAAGTCTGAAATAGTGTCGTAAATTGCGAGCAGATTACTTCTTTGTGAATCAATATTATCTTTTACTATTTTTGAATAAAAGTGATCATTAAGAATAGTATTACATAGATGACAAATGCCAGTAAATTTTTCATTTTCTAGCTTTTGCAAACGTGTATCTAAACTTAAAAAATATGCTGGTCCATGTATCGCTAATGCGATAATCATGGGATCGCTCAATGCACTTTGAAAAGCATCATTTATATTAATTGAACTTGCATTACCTAAGCAAAGAGGGTCAGTAAAGCCACCAACACCACAGCATGCATAAACATTACCATTTGGTTTTATAGCCAAACTACTTAAAATTAATTTGCATCGTGATTTTGGGAGATTTTGTATTTGAAATGCATTTTCATTTTTTCCCCTGCCTATTGGAGTACATGGAAAGCTATCTTTGTGATCAAGAAGAGAAGAGTACTGCAATGACCTACAAACATTATCTAAATCTTTTTTTCCATATCTTTGGACACAATTCAGATTACATCTAATATTCAGTTCATTTGCAGCTATAATAGCGTTGTCAACAAAAGAAAAAGGAACAAATTCGGAATGATAAAAATCTGATGAGATAGTAAGTCTTGTAAGCCCACTGCTCTTTAGCAAATTCAATTTGTTTTTTGCAGCTATAGTATTTTTTGCCCAAAAACAGTTTGACAAAACAATCACATTATCAACGTATTCATTAGAAAGTTTTACAATTTGGGATAATAATAAAAAATTGTAAAATGGTTCTCCGCCTGATATGTTTATTCCCTCAATATATAGCGTTTTTGGTTTTTCACTAAGAAATTTATTCAATATCTGCGGATCAATTTCCTCTGTTTTTTTAGGATCATTGTCAGAATCATTTGCGCACATTCTACAGCGCGCATTACAGTAGTTTGTAATGACAAAATTAACTACTTTTAATGAAAGCGGAAATGAATTGTATATAGATTTCATTGGCTGATGTGTATAAAAATGCTAAGGTGGAATGGTAATTTGTAAGTAATACCAGTCCACCTTGCTATGGTTGTTGTTAAATATAAATCGAACCAATTGCTGATTCAGGTGCAATAGCCTTTAATTCTTCAGTTTTCTTAACAAATTCATCGATATCTAAGGCATACAATGATTTTTTTTCATCTTCAGTTAGAGAGTAGTTTCCCATTACTTTTACTGGATCAGCTTTAAATTCTTTTCTAAATTCTTTTTCTGATACGACTCTTGATAAAATTGATTGTAATGATGCTTTTGACATGCTTTCTCCTTTCACTTTTTTGGTTGAGTCCAAACATTATAGCCGTTATTGGCTGCCGACAAACGTTATAGAGATAACATTAAGCTCACAGGCGGCAAAAGCAAAGAAGGAATAACTTTTGAAATGAGAATTTTCTTTAGGCAATAATTTGCCACCTGGTACAAAACGCGCTTGCTTTTGGCGTCCTGTGGAGCGTTGTGTTATTAGCACAAAACTTAATTAAATTAATATTGATGAACCATTTTTATTCTAACTTTCCATATTATTCAGTGGAGAAATAATAATATTATTCTCAATATCAGGGAGATTCAAGAGTGCAGGGTGACTTCTGTCTCTTAATGTATCCCACATTCTTTCAGCTATTTCTGGTTGATATTTTGAAATCATTGCTGAGTAATGAAGAACAATAATTTCAGAACCTCCATCTTCATACAGGGTGATGCCTCCAATACCATATGCTTTATAGTCATCTCCGGTAGGTGTTTCGGTTGCTCGTAGAACCCCAACTACATCTTTATTGGGAATCATTTTTGTATTGTTTGAACAAAACATCCTGATGGTTCCTCTGTTTTTTTAGAAATTATAGTTTTATTGTCGATATTTTTTACATCGACAAATTTTCTTGAAGAACGCTTTACTTTATCGCTATTATTTATACATGAAAAGGAAGTTTTAATTTGATATGTACCAACTTGTGTAGGTAGAAATGTAGTTGTGTAGCCAGACATATCAGCTATAATATTGAATGATAGTTGCTCTCGTATTCTCCACGTATCGCTTTCTGTTGATAAGAAAAGTAAATTATTTTCTAATAATGGATCACTGCAAGTAGGTAAAAGTTCAATTTTAATTTCTATCGGAATTGTTTCATTTATCCTATAATCTTTATCCGGAATATTAATAACTGTGTTTAAATCACTTATTACAGGCACACTAACTTCAACTGACACTTTAGGGTTATATTTAAGTTTCCATAAACCAGATTTAGGATTTTTGACGTGATAATATGCAAAGGCATGCTTAATATTTTCTTGAAAAGTTATATTTGAATTTATTTGAGCATAGTTCGAATCTATTACAATTTCATCAGGATCAATTAAGTACATGTTATAATTTTCGGGCATTGTATATTCATTATCCACATTTATTAGAAAGGTAATAGATTCAACGGTGTTATCAATAAAATATGCTTTATCATTCATCCTTTTTAGCGATGGTTCTTTATCTATTTCAGAAGAAGCATTAATAATATCTTTGTCTGCATCTGAAATATTAACTTCAAGCATATTAGTTTGAAGGTGTTTAAACGAGAATCCTTCAACTACCTTATATCGCTCTTTAGGGTAAGAACCATCAATAAATCTACAAAAGACTATATCATAAATACCTTCATCAAAATTTACTCCGATTTCGTTAATTTCGGGATCATGATAATTTTTTATCGAAAAATAATGTCCTGAATTAACATTTTTCTTTAACCATGTTTTATTAGCCAAAGTCGATCCTGGTCCCACTATCAAATCAGTTCCACGTTGACTTATTAATAGCACATTATCACCACTGAAATAAAAATACGGATAGGTAAAAAAATCATCTCTAATTTTTGCTGTCATTGTTATAATTCCTTCATCTTCATTTAAAGACCAAGGAGGTTTTAATTCTTTTGAATTTTTCCAAAACCCTTTAACAGCATCATTACTTATAAATGTTTCATCATCCATATTTGATAAAAATGATGTAATAATAGAAAGAGGAATTCTACATGGTAGTTGAGTATGGTCATAATCAACTAATATTAAAGGAACATCTTTATAGAGCAAACTTGCACTTGAAACAGCAACAACACCATCATCTTGATTATTTATTTCATCATGACCCATCATAAACATATCGTTAATACCGGCTACAACTAAAGAGTTACTATCATTGTAGATTTCATTTTGTATGAGGTTTAAATTTAAATTGATTAAAAAATTGCTGGCAGGTGATAATTGCTTATATGCAGGAGCTTCATTATCTTTATTTTTAAAAACTTCTGCGAAACCACCATACATATTATAAAATATTCGATATGCTGCATGTGATCCATGATTAGGTGTTCCAAGCATGATAAATTTTTCAATATCTTTTCTATAATAATCATCTTGAATATATGAACGTGTTACAAGACCTCCCATACTATGAGCTACTATATTTATACGTGGTGCTAAATATTTCCCTGTATTAAAAGCATTTCCTTGCAATATATCCGAAATAGCACGAGATAAAATTTCACCACTGGTTTTAATTTCACCATCGTATGGATAGTATAACTGCCATGTATCATAATATTTATTTAATTCTAAAGGTCTATTATATTCTGAACCATCATCCCAATAAGGGAACGAACCACCTACACCATGAACGAGTAATAAAGGTTGTCTGCTATTATCTATTGAATATTTGTTATTATCAGGAGGTATTAGCATAGAAACAGGATATTCATTTTTACTTTCATAGTAATCCCAGCCCGGATATTGTTCTGTATTTGTTGGTAAACCAGTATGTAATTTTAGAAAAAGTTCTATCTGTTTTTCTTTGATAAAATCTGATTTATTATAATTAAAACGAACATGACCTATTAAGTTATAGTTATCATTAAATAAATCTATTCGGCAAACACTCATTAACGGAACATTAGAAATAGGTTTTAGTGCATTTTTATCAATATAAACTAAACCCTCTGGTGATACAGAAAACACTAAACCATCAGATGATAAAAAAAAATCTTTATTTTCATAAGTAAAAGGACTAAGAAATACTTTAGTTACATTAGAGTTCGCAGCATCTATAAATATTTTAATTAAAATTGGATTTGTCCTAAATGTATCACGAAGTGACCACTCACTTTGAGAAGGTTTACTGACTTTTACTTGCCAATAATAATAGGTATCTGGTTCTAACCAGGATGTTATATCCCAATAATTATTTTCAAGTGATCCTTCAAAACAATCAGAATCAGCAGAGCAATTATCTGGATCAAAATCATAGCTTCCTTTATGAATAACGCAATAATATTCGGTAGAACCATTTATTAAACTCCAGTTTAACTTAACTGTATTAGATGTAATATCTGTAGCAGATAATCCTGTTGGCTTTGTTACGGAAGATCCATGAAAGGGTTCTTCATCGTCTATAAATATTAGTTTTGTAGATTTTGAACTCCCTTCTCCATGCTCATCCCAAGTTACACACCAAATCGTTTGTGTTCCAGATGAATTAAAAGTAAAGTTTGCAGTCGTTGTTTTTCCACCTGAACTATACCAACTCGATACAAATGGATTACTATCATTATAATTTGCATTTGAACCAGTACACTCTACTTTTACCTGATCTCCATCAGGGTCATTACCTACTGTAACAGACACATTTACTGTTTCGTTTTTTTCTGCAGAAGAAGAACAACTGATAGATGGTGATGATGGGCTTCTGTTTGGTGGATCATTTATTGTGATATTTTTATTTCGAGAGGAACTCCCTTCTCCATGCTCATCCCAAGTTACACACCAAATCGTTTGTGTTCCAGATGAATTAAAAGTAAAGTTTGCAGTCGTTGTTTTTCCACCTGAACTATACCAACTCGATACAAATGGATTACTATTATTATAATTTGCATTTGTAGCAGTACACTCAACCTTAACCTGATCACCATCAGGGTCACTTCCTGCTGTAATAGATACATTTACATCTTCATTTTTTACTGCTGATGAAGGACAATCTATTGAAGGTGAGGATGGGCTTTTATTCTGTGAATCAGTTTTAGTTGTAAACGAACGACTACTTGACCAGTCTCCCTCACGAGGCTCATGTGCCCTTACATACCAATAATATTTTGTCCCTGGCTCAATCCAGGTATCTATATCCCATTTATTATCTCTAAGAGTTCCTGAAATACAATCTGTAGAGCAGATGTCAGGACTTGAATTGCTACCTTTTTTAAGAACACCAAAATATTTAGTTACACCATTTATGTCATCCCACCTTAATGTAACTGTATTAGAGGTTAGTCCAGATTCATATAATCCAGTTGGTTTTGGAAAAGGATCAGTTTTAGTTGTGAATGAACCACTACTTGACCAATCACCCTCACGAGGTTCATGTGCTCTTACATACCAATAATATTTTGTCCCTGGTTCAATCCACGTATCTATTTCCCATTTATTGTCCCTAAGAGTTCCTGAAATACAATCTGTAGAGCAGATATCAGGATTAGAATTGCTACCTTTTTTTAGAACACCAAAATACTTAGTTACACCATTTATGTCATCCCACCTTAATGTAACTGTATTAGAGGTTAGTCCAGATTCATATAATCCAGTAGGTTTTGGAAAAGGTAGTGATTTTTTTTGTATAGTCAAAGGACCGACCCAAGCATATCCTGTACCATGTTGATTTGTAGTTTCATATCTCGCATAGAATTCCTTACTACCTGTTATGTAATCATGATCATTTTGATCATCTTGAAAAGTAATTGTGCGTGTTGAATTTTCGTATACAGTTTTTTTATCACAACCAGGTTTATTTTCATATGTACCAGGTATCAAATACATATAACCTGTTGAAGTAAATTTACTGTTGTCAACTTTTCTCACTGTAAATGTAGCTATTGTTCCATTTAATTTAACTTCAAATCTTAATATATTTTGAGGTACCCAGATGTTATATCCTTCCTCTGTGGAACTATTACCAACAATCTCATAAATATAAGAAGAATAACAATTTGAACTAACCAAAAATGATAACAGCCAAATAAAAATTATATTTTTATTTACCAAAATTTACCGCCTTTCCATATTGATAGATTCCAAAAAAAATTTTTATAAGGAACTAAATATATAATTTAAATAAATGAAAATGATCAAGAATAAAATTCAACACTATTTACAAAATACTATACAAAAGGTATCTTAGGTGAAATGTTTTGTCGATTTATAGTAAAATAATAAGCAAAGAAAGGTTAAATCATGCTACAAAACATTTCACCTAATAATATTATAATATTATTATTATCTATCCGGATAAAAAATTACTCATGTGTGGCTGCTTGTGGCTGCTCAGCGGTTCAATGTCTTTGGTGTACATCTGATATAAAACCGCATGTATTTATGCACAGCGCAGCAAGCATACTCTTTGGTATACTTCCAAATGCAAAAGCCGAATTTGTTATTGCTCCCTGTCACCATAACTTGGGTGAATATATGAACTTTAAATCGGTTGCTTGGCTGCTCAGCGGTGAACCCATCATAGTCCATCAGTTGAATCAGACGAATCATGGTTCTTCTTGTGTGTATTTAGCATCAATGACCGGTTGCTTGGATATCAGTTTCAAACCTATGTGGAAAAAAATGTAAAACAAAATTGAAAGCAATAAATAAAAAATATAACTGGAATCTACGGCCCAAGTTTACGAAGATAACGTTAAGCTCACAGGCGGCAAAAGCGAAAAAGGAATAACTTCTGAAATGATAATGTCCTTTAACCAATAATTTGCCAACTGGTAAAAAACGCGCTTGCTTTTGACGTCCTGTGGAGCGCTGTGTTATTCGCCCTACCACGGTTTGAGTTTTGTTTGAGAACCCTTTTACTATTACCCAAAAACGTCACTATAAGTACCATAACTGCAAAATGTGTGACAGCCACTCCAAGTAGCTAAGCGCAAA
>Ga0272440_1003382_pt1 | contig 11935 bp, 12 predicted proteins | sample SSMMMBAug17_FD_192440 | JGI IMG/M metagenome (GOLD analysis project Ga0272440, IMG submission 192440) | Marine sediment archaeal communities from Little Sippewissett salt marsh, Falmouth, MA, United States - SSM-MMB-Aug17 | ecosystem: Environmental > Aquatic > Marine > Wetlands > Sediment ... | reverse complement strand
GGGGTCTATTATTTTGTTTAATTCTTTAAAATAAAGATTAGCAGCAGCACCTTCATATCCCATAAGACTGCTTCTTGAATTAGCATTATATAATTCATTTAAGTATTTATTCATTTGTTTACAAAAATCAACTGGCTCATAAAAGCTAAACATCTGTATAATAGAAATTTGTCCTTCAAATTTTTTCTTAAGAATCCAACGATTTATTGATAATAAAATTTTTTCATTTTGAACAGCTTGATGCTGCTTAATTCTGTCCATTATTCCTTTTGATGTCATACCAGCACTTAAATAAACAACTTGTCCTTTCCCTCTTGCAGGCATTATTACAGCAGGAATATTATATTCTGCAAAAGCACGCCATACATCACTTGATATTAAAGGTTTTCCTTCTACAATCACTTTATCAATCATTTTTAATGGAATTCTTTTAAATTCACAATTTTTTTGATCTAAACGTATTGTTTTATCATCAAGGCTTACTATTAAATTGGGTTGATCTAAAAGAACTGTTATAAATGACATTATAGACTCCTTTAATTACGTTGAAATATATATTGAATTCTTTCCCATAAGATACTTAATCTTTTATTCTTTTTTAATATTGCTTTATTCTGTTGTTTACTATTTATAATAGGATATTCAGACAGCGGGTTAGTTCCATTTGTCCAAATATTTTCAGGTTTTATAATGGGATATGCTCTTATATCATCTTCTGTAAAAATAATCTTGGAACTAAGTTTATCTAATATATTATTTATCTGTGTTTCATTACCTTTTACAAAAAAAACTGATTTTTGAGCGGCAATACCACATTCTTTTAAAATACGATGTACTCTTTTTAAGCGTTTAGAGTCAGCAATATCGTAAGCTATCATATACCATCCAGATCGTTTCATATATAACCTTTATTCCATAAAAATTTCTTCATATTATTTCTGCCCAATCCACGGCATAAAACCTTTTTATGTGAATCTAACCATACCATCATTAATTTATCTGTATTTTGATTTAAAGGAGTATTTAATTGTAAAAATAGCTCCATAGCCTGATTATTTGTTAAAAGACATTCATGGACTGATTTTTGACCATCAATTCTCCAATCTTTTAAAATTTTAAAGGCTTTTGTTCTTATTTTATTATCACTTATATCATAAGTTACTATAACTGATCGATATTTATTCATAATTATAAATTGAAACTTCTTATCTGTTTATTATTTGAATATTTTTGTTTTTTTATGCCAGAAAAATTAACTCTTATATTATTATAAATTTTTGGTAATTTTTGACCTAAAAATGTTACATGTGGACCGCATTTAACAATTTGTGTCTTTTCTGGATTTAAAGCAAGGTTTAAGTAATTAAGACTTTTTTCTGTGTATTTATAGGCTTTTTCAGCATTTTGTTTATTATTTGTAAATATTAAAAAATCATCAGCAAACCTGACAAAGGGAAGGTTGTTACCTGCCATATCATAATCCCATTTAGTTAAATATACATTGCAAAATAATGGAGACAAAACAGCTCCTTGAGGAACTCCTTTAGTAGTTGATAAAAATCCTTTTCTAACAGTTCCTGCATCTAACCATCCTTTTATAAGATTCATTACTTTCCGATCTCGGATTTTAGATTTTAAAATTTTTAATAGAGCTTTATGTGGTATATTATCAAAATAATTTTTTATATCTGCATCTACAATCCATGTTAAATCACATTTGATATATTCCTTTACTTTTGCTATAGCCATATTTACAGATCTACCTGGTCTATAACCAAAACTGTCGTTATGAAATTGTTTTTCAAAGATTGGTTCCAATACTGTTAATAATGCTCTTTGTGCCATTTTATCTCTTAAGGTATGTGCTGAAATTATTCTTTGTTTTCCATTACCCTTTGTAACAGGAAAAAATCGAACTGTATCTGGTTTATATGTACCTGTTCTAAGCTCATCTGATAATTTAAGAATATGATAGACAAAATTACTTTCCATTTCTTTTTTTGATATACCTTGTGTCCAGATGGCTTTATCATTTTTTAACTTTTTCCATGCAAAATTTAAAACATCATAGGAAGATGCCTTTTCAAGTAAACTCGACATAATATATCCTCTTAATATTGTTTTTTTTACTATAAATATAAATGCAAAAAAAATTTTTTTTTTGCATTTTTTATAAAATTTAAACTTTAAAATAGTTTCTCGATATATTTTTTAAAACAACTTTCATCATATTGAATAAAAGATATATTGTTATTTTTTAATTGGTATAAATCATTATACAATTCTATAGCATTTTTATATCTCCATATTTTATCCCTTACTATGCATTTGGATATAATATATCTCAATCTTTTTGGGATGTTACTATTGTTAAAAAAAATATTCGTTTTATTTAATTTTTGTATTGCATCTTGTTTGTTTGAGAAAGTATATAATTTTTTACCAGTAATTAATTTATAAGCAAGCATACCAAAAGAATATACATCACTGCTTTGATCTAATGGTTCTCCATAAATTTGTTCTGGAGACATATAGTTTAATGTTCCTTCAGAAGGGTATATGAATGCTTTTCTTAATTCATCAACAGTTTTAGCTATTCCAAAATCTATAAGTTTTATAATACCATTATATAAAACAACTATATTTTTAGGTTTTATGTCCAAATGAACTATTTTATTTTGGTGAAGATATTTTAAAGGTTTACAGATTTCTAATAATATATAAAATGCCGCATGTATCGGCAAATTTCCATTAGTTTTATCTAAAAATACATCTAAATTAACGCCCTTAAGATATTCCATCACTATAGCCTTTTGATTAAAATCAAAACCATATACTTTCACAATATTAGGATCTTGACATTTCTTAACGAGTTTACCCTCATTTATAAGTCTTGAATTTAAATATGACTGGTTTATTAAATCAGATTTTAATTTTTTTAGAATTACATTCTTTTCAAAAACATTGTTAATTGCATATTCAGCTAAAAAAATATCACATATCCCGCCTTCATTGATTTTTGTTATATTTTTATATTCTTTTTTGCTGTTATGATGCTCTATATATAAATTTAACCAAATAAATAAGAATATAATAGAAGATATATATAAAATACGAGTTTTATAATTTAAAAATTTATTCTCAATATGTTCAATTTTTTTATAAAATTTAGAAAGGTATAATGAAAAATAGATATGCCCTATTTTTTGTTTTTTATACATTACATCTTTTATAAAAAGCAAAAAAGGATTATAAAATTCATCAATTCCTTTTTTAACTACAGTATCACTATATATATAAACAGCCTCTTCATTGCTTAGTGGATTAAAAAAAATATATTTTTCCATTCTTTCGTAGTTACTATGAGCTATTAGTCTATGATTATAATCTGTAAAGGCTATAAAATTAAAATCATTTGTTCTTTTTACACTTTCAATTAATTTGTTAAGATTTAATTTATTGTTAAATACAAAAAATTCCGCAGAGTTATGGGAAAGATAGTTTGTAAAAGATATGCCATGTTGATAAAAGTCAATCCAATTTGTTTTTATTGAAATATAAGAAATAATACTATTGCACCCTAACAATATAAAAAATAATATAGTAAAAAAAATCAAATAACCCATATTATTTCTTTTTATATTTTTTTTGAAAATTTTTAGAAGATTTTCAAAAATTTTAATATTGGATGATATTTTGGGTCTAATATAATAAACACTTAGCATCATCCTCTCCTTTTATTTATCTAACCTGAAAAACTATAAATCAACGAATAAAGGAAAAACTTTCTGTATAAATCCCGGCATTAAAGTTTTTAGCACAGTCAAATTTATCTGACGATAAATGCTCTGTTATTTCATTTTTATTAATGCTAATTTTTTTGATAAGAACATATCCTTTAGTTGTTGCATATAAATAAGTTTTAGAAACACCTTTTAAATCTGGATTAAAACGATGAATCATTGGATATTTGTTTTTAAGATGTTTTATTGAAATCGATTTTATAATTTTTTTGCTGTTGATTTTCATTTCAGGAATTAATTTAAGATTTTGTTTTTTTAGAAATCTGTATATTAATACAGCTGCAAGGCATTGAGGGATATATTCTTTTGAATACTTTCCTAAATACCGGCTTTTAAAAATAGATCTAAAGCTTCTGTCTTTTGAGGTCTTTAAAACTTTTATAACAGCACCAGTACCATGATGATAACTGCCAAGACTTAAAACAAAACTTGCAAATAAATTTTTATTTTTTTTGATATAACTTGCACATGCATTTGCAGCCTTTTTAAAATTTTTACGTTGATCTGTATTTCGTCTTACTCTTAATCCATACTCTCTAGCAGTTCTTTTCATAAATTGAAACATCCCAACAGCTTTAGATTTTGATCTAGCATTATTATTAAAGCTGCTTTCAACGTATGGAATAGCAAAAGCTATATCTTCAGGAACTCCTTGATTTTTAAAAATATCTATTATTTGAGGTAAATATTTTTTGCTTCTAATAATAGTTTTATTAGTATTAGCTCTGTTTCTTAAAGAATAATATTTATAAAAATAGCAAACATGCTGTACTAAGTCCTCATCAACAAAAAAAGACATTTCTCCCCATTCATTAAATAAATTCAATAATTCCTTTTTTAATTCTTCACGGCTAAAACTCCATTTAATCTGAGTTATTGGAGCTTTTTGTTTTTTTATAATGGGAATAGAATGATTAATTTTTTGTCTATTATCATGATAATTATTTTGTTTAGTATAATATACATGCTTATTAACCGAATTAGATTTAAAAGCATAAAATAGGCTAAAAATTCCCAAAAAGATAATAATACCTGGATATAATAATTTTGTTATTTTATTTTTTTTTTTCATAATAAATCCTGATTTAAAACAATCCAACTTTAGTTTTCATAATAACATGATAGACATGTCTGACAGTCAATGTTTGTCCATGTCAAAATAACAAAACCAAAATTGGAATATAATATATTTTTAATTTCTTAAACATCTACTGATAGTGAACGTAAAATTTATTAATTTTTTGCATTTTAATTTTTTATATTGGGAATGTCATAATTGAAAATCCCCCTTTTAGGCCTATTCAGACCTTTATTAAGGGGGATTACTAATAAAGAAAGGAGATTATTAATTTATTTTAACTTATATTATATATTTATAATCCAATCACGTTAAGTGTAAGTCTGTGCTTGTCCGTGTTAGTCCATACGAAAATTCGAAAAAATAAAAGTTGGATTATTTAATCAGTCATACAGAAAAGTGGTAACAGACTCGACTGCCATAGCATTTAAGCCTTTTCTAGATATTATTGGAAGAAACGAGACTTCCTGAGATTCAATAATCTTCTTAAAGTTACACCATTTTGAATCAAAATGTATTCCACCTCTACTACGACGAATATAACCTTTACCTGTTTTTTTATTAAATTTTTCAATTATGCCATTTTTGCGAAATGATCTATTAGCCATTAACCAAAAACCATTTTTTTCAATAAAATCAAAGTTTTCATTACTTACTGCGCTGTTAAATTTTTTCCAACTGATTGATTTTACATCAGTGCCTGTATAACGCTCGAAAAGAGGTATAACTTCTAATTTTTTATTATTAATAGGAACCCATATCATTTGATTTGCATAATCACCATGAATGGAAAATCTACATTGGATAAATTCTTCTTTGGTGAAAGGGTCTCTTAATAGTACACCAACGTATTTGATTTCAGTATTAATTTTTGATAAAAAATTAATTAATTTATCACTTTTTGCATTTAGACCATATGCATTAGTAAATGTTCCAAGGCTTTGTTTTATTTTATTGTAGTTTATTTCCATAAATACTCCTAAAAGTTATAAGGATTTTTGACTGAGTCTGTAATTTATAATTATTTAATTTTCTAAATTTACTATGGCATTATTAGAAAAATTATTAGAAAAATCTTTTTTTAATAAGCCTTTAAATATCTTCTTCTTTCCTGACTTAAATTCTCTTATATTTATAGCTTCAATACCATCTTCTAAAAATGCTACTTCAAATAAAACTTCTGCATTAATAAAGGGTTGAAAAGAATTGTTAAGATACTTAAAATGAAAAAAAATATCTTTTGTACCATTATTTATAAAACCATAAGTACCTTTCAATACTTTTATTCTCCCTGAACCTATTTCTCTTATACGTGAGCATCTTGCACACACATATTGGCTGTTTCCAAATCTACTGTTATGGAATTTAATCATAGTTGGTTCAAGTTGTATATCTTTATGATGAAGACATATTACTTTCATAGAATACTCCAAAGTAAAGGTTTATAAAAAAATAACTAAAATGGGATATCTAATGTTAATTTATTCAAATTTTGTTTATGTTGATTCATCCATTTGCTGCTGCTGTTTAATAATAAAGAATCAATACATTCACTTGCTATATATGCTTTATCAATAGCCATAATAATATTGTTTTTATCTTTCAGATCTTGTGCCTCTTCAAGTATTGACTTTGCTTGATTTATTTCTTCGATATTGTCTTTTGACTTATTTGCGTAATACTCAAAATCATTTGCCTTTTGCTTGCTTTCTATAATAAGTTTATCAATTGTCTTATTTATTATAGACTGTAATTCATCATAATTTCTTTTTATCTCTTCAATATTTTTAGCAAGTTGATCTGTTTGGCGCATTTCATCTAAGCTGATGGATAATACTTTTCTTGATTCAAATTCTGATATGACATTTTTATATTCATTTAATTTCTTATGAAAATTTTTTTCAATTTTAGGGTAATCTTCATAAGCCTGTTGTGCATCACCTAAATTTTTTTCTTCTAAAATAAATGTTTCTGTTTGCATATTACCTCCTTAAAAATATTTTTGTTTTATATTTTCTATAAACGTTTAATTTATAATTTTTTTGCATTATATATATTTATTTTGTTATTTTTATTTATATGAAAAGTCTAAAATTTAGACATAAATTCAATATGTTTTCTATGTGTAGTATGGATGTTTATTAGATTAGATGATTGATTGATTTTCAATTAATAATTTATTGAGACAAAACTTGTGATTTTTTAACCAGCTTTTTTTTTGTTTATATTTTTCTATTATAAAAACACCATGTGCTGCTGTTAAAGATAACAAGACTGTAAAAAACATAAAGAATAAGGAAGTATTTTTTGTAAAATTAACAAAATAATTTTTAATTAAATCTATTTTGAAATATAGTATTGCTTTATTAGCGAGTTTTTCCGCTGCTATATAATTACGTTCTTTATAGAAATAATTTACAGCTTTGTTTAAAAATTCTTTTCCTTCAATAAATGTATCTGTTTCTATACCACGTTTATTTTGTAAATAATTTTTGCCAGCAGATATTACTTGCATTGCCTTTGATTTTATTTGTTCATAGGTATTTAACCTTTTAATCGCAATTTCAGTAAGATATGTTTCTGCCGGGATATTCAATACAGTACCTGCTACAAGTTTATCTGGCATTGTTTTTCCCTTATTATTATAAAAAACGAATTTTTTATTGGCTTGAACAACTTTTAACCAATCATTGCCAAAAAGTTTGATAAAAGAATCACCATGTTCAACAATGATTTTGCAGTCATAATTGATTCTTTGTTCTGCCATTGCGACAGTTGGCAGTAAAATAAAAATTAATATAAAAATTCTCATAAAATACTCCTTTGTTTAAAGATTTAAACCAAATTTTAATTGTTAAACTAACTTGTTTGAAAAAAATTCTTGTTTACATTTTTTAAATGGGTATATTATAAATTTTTTGCAATTTTTTTATAAAAACAAAGAAATTATATTGGAGTAATAAATTATGTGGAATAAATTTGAAAATATGCCTAAACGCAAGGAACTAAAAAAACGAAAGCGTAAAATCGAAGCTGATACATATAAAATATTAAAAGCCAAACCCATATTTAATATACATGATGGTGATATTTATTTTGTTTCAAATAAAACTTGTAATATTCCAATGTATAGAGGTTTCAATCATCCAGGTATTGTCTTGAAACATAAGTCTTCTCGCAAAATTATTGTAAGTATAGGCACAGATATAAACAACATAACCCCTAAATGGATGAAAGCCTATACTATATTAACTCCAAATCTTCAAAATGGTCTTAAAAAAAATACAGCTTTTTTTAAGACTCCCAAAGAAATAAATAAAATTGCAATAAAATATGATAAATATATTGGATATATTTGTGAAAAAGATTTAAATATAATAGTTAATAATTGCGGGCTTTAGTTTTATGAACAACAATAGACGCCAATAAAAATATTTTATGTAAAAACTGTTTTATTGGCGGTGTGAGTGTGTGTATTTATTATGTAACGCCCTTACAGGGCTAAAAATTCTTTTTTATATTTTCCCAGGGCGCTGCCCTGGGCTGGTATGTTACGCCCTTTCAGGGCTAAGAAAATAGTGCAACTTTTTTGTGTTGCACCCCCAATTTTTGTATTACTTTAATAAATCTTAACCTAAGGGCCGTTTTTACAAAAATAAATCATTTTTTCTTCCTCAGCCTCCCAAAAAATTTTTTTTTAATGCAAAAAAAAAAAAATATCTTCGTTAAGAATATTTAGAACGTAATTGTTTTTTTATTAATTATTACTGAAAGGTTATAATATGAGATATCAAAGCAAAAATATTCAGACTAAAGAAATCCGAATCGGTTCTTGGGAAGAATTATGCGATTTGGATAAAAGATTATGGGAGCTTTCTCCTATAACTGATGAAGAATTTGAAAAAATATCGTTAAAAATGCAAAATCAAGTTTTAAAAAATCATACTTCCGAAAACAAATTTATACCAATAAGCAGTTATGAGTTAGATAGAATAGCTATTGAAGCTAGAGATATATTTCTTTCGCGATACAGAAAATATAATATTCAAAATGAAAAAAATTGTGATATAATTGAAGAAATAACCACAATAAATGATATTAATAGCAATATTATAAATAATACTTTGAAAGATGTTGAATTTTCTTATAAAAAATTTCATTATGAATATAATGAAGAATGCTGTGCATTATGTAATTAATTTTGGGTGTCCCATCTTTTACACTTAAAGATTTGGGAAATACATCTTTAAGTGTAAAAGGATATAAAGAAATCTTAAAATCTTTGTCTTTAGAACAAAAGTTCAATGTTTAAAGGGATAAAAAAATGGAAAAAACAAAACAAAGTTTTATACTGAAATGGTATGAAGATAATGAAGATAAAAATAATTATATTAAAAATAAAATAAGAAGTATATCTAAAATATATCGAAATTTTTTAGAGGAAATAACCAATAGTACTAATATTAAGACACAACAAGAATATTTATTTTTTGAATATTTTACAACTGTTTTTTTAAAAAAGATAGATTATTTCCATGAAAAATACTTCACACAGGGAGATAGAGCCTTTAAAAATATTGTGACTACATCTATTAAGGATTATTTTGTTGACAAAACACGTAAGATAAACAGGAGTGAAAGTAGATTATATAATGATATAAAAAAGGAAGTAACAAAAGTTGGCAGAGAAATGATAGGCGAAATAAATGTTAAATTAAAATCAGATTCCATTATAACAGCATTTTACAATAATATTAAACCGATTCTGAATGAAGCAGATTTGAATAAAATCAAAACTTATAATAAGTTAGAAAATTTTAAAAATTGTATTATGAATAAATTTAACATTGAAATAAATCTTGATGAAATTCAAAAAGATGAAGGAGCAATATATAAAGATTTATATAAAAGTGTCAAAAAAAATCTGGATGAAAAAATGAGTACTTATAAAGTAGATGAAGGTGACAAAAAAGATAGTACCAAAATATACTCTTCTGATTTTATGAAATATATTATGCCTGATGTTGATAAAAATGATAAAATTATTGATAAAATACTATCTGAGATTGTTAGAAAAAATTTAATTACAGAAAAAGAAACTATGGGGGTAGATATCACTGAACTCTTAATTGATTCTAAAATAGAATTAGTAGCTTATTATCAAAGTAAAACAGGCAACAAACTTGATAAACCTAATTTAAAAAAATTTATAAAATATATTTTTCCAAAAGTTAACTACAAAATAAACCTTGGTGAACTTAAAGACGCTATTATTCATCTTTTTCCAACTTTGGGTGACAATGATATACAAAATGAATCTTCTATTCAAAAAAATGAAGATGTTAACGTTATTGATAATATAAAAGAGAGAGTAAACGAATTAGATTATCTTCTTGAACAGAAGGGAATATCACGTATTGATATGGCCCTTACTTTAGATAAAATTATAGATGATAAACTTTCACAAAGACAACAAATAATATTAAAATCACATTTAAAAGGTTATACAATTGAAGAAATTGCTAAAATTTTAACAGAAAAAGGAATGCAATGTCATTATTCTACTGTAAGTCGTGAGATAGAAAAAATAATAGAAATAATAATAAAAGAATATATATAAAATTAAAACCATTAGGAGATACAAAAATGGACTATAATATCATAAAACAAATGATTAAAGATAAAATAAAAGATATAAAACCATTAAAATATGAATATGACTTAAATCCAGGTGTAGTTTTTGTTCCTGCAGTTCAAATAGATGACTGGAAGGCTTCATATCTTGTAATTGGCGAAAAAAGTGGTTTTTGGACTTGTGTTAGAACAAGCTTTCAAGATGAAAAATATGCAGGAACATATGATTTAATAGATAATAATATTATTATTGAAACATGGAATGCTATTCAAATTCCAGTAGAATCTGAAATTAAAGGGTATAAAAAATTATCTGATGAAATTATTAATTCTGTCCTCCAAATTCGTAAAGCATGGCTGTCAAACGAAATACCTGACAGCTCCTTTAATACAGGCAAAGATATAAATTCTGAACCGAACAGATTATTATTTCATGAATCAGAACTTCAAGCTAATGAATCTTTGCAAAATGCATTGCTAAATGATATTAAAACCTTTCCACATGTAAAATTATGGGAACAAACTGGAAATACATTAGATATTACAGATTATTTTAAAGAATTAAATTTAAACGGCAAAATATATGCGTTGCTTGGGAATTTATCCTTAAGCCTTATATGGGAAACAAATTCAAGTTCACCTCCTCCAAATGTATCTATAAGAGAAGTAGGAAGCAATACATTCTCAATTGTTAACTGGGAAACATCAAAAGAAAATATGAGCTGTAAATTTTTAACAGATGTTCCTGAAAGTGCCGCTTCTATTATTTTAACTATTGAGGGAGTTGAGATCAAGCTTGAAGTATTACCATATGTTGACAAAAATATTATTTCACAACATTCTCCTTTATCTTTAATTCTATTTTATCTATTAAATGAAATAAACGTTGATCCAAAATGTATTATACCAGATGATTTACTTGATTTTGGTTTTGGAAGTCTTGAAAAAAAGGTTATGGAAGAAGAAAATCTTAATTTAAAGACTATTGAAGATAAAATCGGTTTTTTATTGCTTGTAGGTCTATTTTGTGATGGTATATCTGAAATTATTAAGCTTGGACTTTTTAAATGGGTGGAAGAAAAAATTGATAAAATAACAGATTTTAAACCTGAAAACGATTATCAAAAATGTACACTCAGACTTTTTAATTGGAAAAAAGAAGGTTTTAAAGAAAGTATAAAGTTGTTTTACCACACAAATTATGATGTTTGGAACCAAGTTCTTAGGCAGTATAAGGATCAAGTAGATCCTAAAGTGATTTTAACAGAAGATGACCTGGAATCTCAAATAGGTGAAATGGTAAAGCAATGGAATAGCATGAAGGATGAATTCCTTTCAGCTGTAGCACAGAAAGAATTATATAAAAACTATGTTGATTTAATAACCTTAGCAAATATACTTTATAAGGCAGGATATGAAA
>Ga0272440_1003381_pt1 | contig 11942 bp, 11 predicted proteins | sample SSMMMBAug17_FD_192440 | JGI IMG/M metagenome (GOLD analysis project Ga0272440, IMG submission 192440) | Marine sediment archaeal communities from Little Sippewissett salt marsh, Falmouth, MA, United States - SSM-MMB-Aug17 | ecosystem: Environmental > Aquatic > Marine > Wetlands > Sediment ... | reverse complement strand
GTAATACTTTACCATCAACTTCTTCTGTTGAAAGAAGACCGCTATCCAGATCTTTACCTGTTAGATCGGAATAAGCGTTGGCTGTACCCTCTGCAGTTGTTCGAACAGGGAATTTAAATCGTTTAACAGTTCCATTCCTGAACTTACATGTCCACATGACATCCTCTGTTCCCAACATTGGCATTACGCTGCTTCCTAATGGTACAAAGTCAGAATATCCACGTACTTCAATTGCCTGTGACGGGCAAATCTTTACGCAAGAAAAGCATTCCCAGCATTGATCGGGTTCTTGATTATAAGCTTTCATGGCATCTGCATCCAATACCATCAGGTCATTGGGGCAAATGTACATACAGGCTGTTTTGTCCCCACCCTTGCAACCATCACATTTTTCTTGAATGACAAAACTTGGCATTAACTCCTCCTAAGTTTTTCTTTCTCCCTATAAAATTCATAATTGAATTCAAGGAATTTTAATGTTAATTATTCAGGTTGTAATAAATTACGTCCTCTATCTAAACTATATTAAAGCTGCCCCTAATCCAGGACAGACTGTTTCAATGATCATCAATTGTTCTCTTAATAACTACTTGAAAGTATAATAATTTTTTACACACGTATCATAAATTTTGCGCACATTATCATCATGTAATCACTCTTGTCAAGTATTAATAATAAAGGGTTTATTGAATAACATTCATAATATAATATGTATTTTGTTTTTGATCTTACATCAATTAATAATATATATTTAAAATAGGAAATAGCTATGAAAAACAATATAATAAAAATTGATTTGCATCAGAGATTTAATTTCAAATGTTATCCTGGAATCAAATGTTTTAATGCCTGCTGTCAGGATCTTCAACAAATTTTAACACCCTATGATATCATTCGATTAAAACATCATTTCAACATTCAATCTTCACTGTTTTTAAAGAAATACACACGTTCATTTATTGGTCCGGAAACCGGATTACCGGTTATTATGTTAAAAACAAAATCGAATTTAGATCTACGTTGTATTTTTGTTTCTGATGATGGTTGTAATGTTTATTCTGATCGTCCTGCATCTTGTCGTTATTATCCTCTATCAAGATTAGTTTCACGATCAAGGGAGACAGGTAAAAAAAGTGTGACATTTCTGCTTATCAAAGAATCACACTGTTTAGGTCATAATGAAAATCATCAGCAATCCATTAAAAAATGGTTAAATTCTCAGGAACTTTCTAAAGATGATACATATAATGACAGAATGCTTGATTTGATTGCCTCAAAAAACAAAGCCGGTATAAAAACATTATCAAACAAACAAAAAGATATTTTTTTTATGTGTTGCTATGATATCGATTCCTTTAAGGACCATGCGGTAAAACACCAGCTTATTTCTAAAACAATGAAAATGAAAGGGTCTATTGCAGATGATCTGGAATGGCTTGATTTTGCACTGACCTGGGTGAATGATATATTTCGTTAATCCAAAAACAGCTTTGGGCTTTTCAGAATTTAAGACCACTTGTTGTTGTTTTTGTTGAGATAAACTTTTTTGTGTTGCACCCAGGTTGGATGATCATATTAAACAAATTAAAAAAAAAATCATTTATGGTATATTTTTTGCTTTTAAATAATAGCTGTGTTGATCAACAATCAAGGAGACTGTCATGAAAACTTTCCCCAATGATTTAAACGTATATTGTTTACCATATTTTCAATATATGGTTATTGTACTTTTATGTATTTTTTTATTTCCATTGTCTTCATTCGGGCGAATGAAGCCAGTGTCTGATAGTGTTTTGTCAAAAACGTTTGCTCGTGGAATGAGTATGATGTCTGACAAAGAATTATCAGATGTTAATGGGCAGGCAGGATTTTCAAAATTTACATTGACCCCCAGGCCAGATAGTAAATATCAAGTTCGAGCGGACCTTGATATTCAAGTCCAGTTGTGGGCCCATATTGATGTTATGAAAATGGGGTATTATTACTACGATGGTCAAACTGGCGTTGATGTTCCTCTATTGGGATGGAGTGCAGGACTTGGAACCGGTTATAATTGGGATATTGACTGGGCTGGTTTAGATTTTGGTACCGAAGGCGCGCCGCTTACATTAAATGGATTGGTGATTCGTGCTGATTTTCAAGAAATTAATGGTAATAAAATTCTGAACCGATTTATTCTGGGATCAGACGATGTTGAAGGTAATTTTAGAGCGGATGATTTATATTCATTTACAGGTCTTATGAATACAAAGCTTGCTCCTGGAAGTGTTGCCAGTTGGTTAAATCTTGATTTATGGGCTAACAGAACAAACGTATTAAATGGCCCAGGTGGAATTCTGGCTGCCTGCGGTGATATTGCTGAAATGGGTATGGTGTTTAACAATAATGGGTTCTATGTTGTTTTTGATCGCTTCTTAGGCGTTGGCGCCTGGGCAGGATTTCCAATCGATACCATCGAAGACTGATTTATATTAAATTTTTCAAAATCATCAATTAAATTCCAAGTTGTACTTCCTAAAATACGCTTATGAGACAAAAAGAACAGTTAAATGATCAACCTTCTGATATAACAAAAAATATTTATCTTTTTCTTTGCTTTTTCCCCATTATTTTTTTTATTCTGTTTTTTTATGTAAAAATTTCATTTTTTCCTATATACATCAACTATTTATATATATTTGACTACAGTTCGATTGTTTCTGCTTTGCTGATTTTTTTAAATATATTATGTTTATTATATGGCATATACGTATTCAAAAAGAATTATTTTAGCAATAGTATCCTGATTCTATTTTTGATCTTTCAGTTTGTCATGAAAATTTTAGAATCAACGTTTTTTCCTCCAGAACATTTGATCATTCAATTATCAAATTATTCTTTTTTTGTATTTACCATTATCATTTGCGTCCAATTCTTTGGCATTTATCGCCAACAAGATGACAGCTTTTCTCCATTTGCTTTGCTTATTATGTACATTATTCCTTATATGATCATGTTGGGTCATTCTTCACTCTTATCAGGGATTACTTCCGAATGGTTTGAACTCAGACAAATGCCAATTCGTTATTTCCCATTTGAGGCTGAAGTGCAATTGGCTCAACTGATTTGTTTTGTCGGACTGTTGATATTCAGCGTACAACTTGTTTGTGAACAAAATAATGAACATCGCTTGAGTTTATCTAATATAAAACTGTTTTCTAATGGCATTGCTTTTATTGGACTTCTGGCAATACATTCCATTCTTGCTTTGCATCTGTATCCATACAATCAACAAGCCATTGGACGTTTTTTGGCAACCTGCAATATTCATCAATTTGCAATAAAGGCTTTTCAATACAGTTTAAATGTACAGCCGCTCAATGATAAAACACATAAAATGATTGGTACAAGCCTGGTCAGTCAAGGACAATTTGAAAAAGGTCTTAACCATTTTTTAAAAGCCATTGAATTGAATCCCATTGATTCTAAAATCTATATTAACGCAGGGCTGGTTTCTATCAAACAACAGAATTTATCCAAAGCGAAACAATATTTTTCATATGCGGTTTGGATGAATCCTAAAAGTTCATCAGCACATCATTATTTGGGATTTATTCATAGTCTTTTTGATCAACATGAACTGGCCATATCTCAGTTCAGAGAATCATTGAGATTAAATCCTGATGATGAAAATGTTCATTTCCATATGGCTTTGTTGTTAAGCAAGCAAAAAAAATGGCAGCAAGCACTTGGGCATTTTAAGGAAGCCATATGGATCAATCCTGATTTTATTGATGCTTACATTCATTTGGGTAATCTTTTTATTCAGTTGGGTGCTATTGAAAACGCTTTTGAAACTTTTAAAAAAGCACTTCACCTAAAACCCAATGATCCGACAATATCTCAACAATTAAATACAATTACTCAAATGTCTTTTGATTTTGCCAAACAATTAACCGCTAAAAATAAATTTGAACAGGCCATTACAGTTTATCAACGAATTTTGAAATATCGGCCTGATTATTCAGTAAGCATTCATTATAATATTGCCTGCACTTATGCCAGAAACAATCAGGTTAAACAAGCGATTGAATGGCTGAAAAAATCAGTTATGATGGGCTTTAAGGATTGGCAATTTCTAAAAAAAGATTCTGATTTTGATTCAATCAGACAACATGCAATGTTTATTGATTTTATTCATTCTGCAGCAGGCTCATAGCAATGAATCGCTTTAAATCCAATTTTTTATGGATTCCCATCTTACTGCTCACTCTGGCAACATTACCATTTATCTCTTCCCTGCTATCTAATGATCCAGTTGGTTCTGTTTATCCTGATACTGATTTGGATTATTTTCTCAGACTCCATAATATGTCTTTTAAAAGTTCAACCTTTTTTCCACAATGGAATCCTTTGGACATTTGCGGGGCGCCTCTTTTATCAGAAAGTCAATGTGGTACGTTCTATCCTTTGAACCAAATTTTTAGATGGATGCCATTATTTAAAGCGGTTACATTCTTTTTTTGGATACATACCCTTTTAATCATGTTTTTTATGTATTTTTTGGCCAGGCATTTGGGGCTTTCAGTCATTGCATCTATCTTATCGGCCTTGTCTTTTTCATGTTGTGGTCATTGGGTGTTAGGAATATATGCTGGTAAACTTTCAAATATTGCAACAATCACCTGGCTGCCTCTTCAATTAATATTGATTTGTCGAATCAAACAAAATCATAATGTTCAAATATTTATATGTATGGGCTTTGTTTTTGCCTTGCAATTCTTTGCCGGACATTTTCAATATATGTATTATAGTCTATTGGTTATTTTTTTCTTTTATCAGTACTGCTGGTTTAAGTCTCAAGAACAATTTCAAATGAACCATTTTGTTAAAGCGCAAATTAATTTTATGATAGCCCTGATTGTTGGCCTTTTGATCAGTTTACCGCACCTTATTCCAATCATAGATTATTTATTGGATACATACAGAAACTCCCTTACAATGGCACAAGTGGGCCATTTTTCTTTTCCCATTCACAATTTATTGACTTTACTCGTTCCTGGAATATATGGCGATATGCAAAATGTTGAATATTGGGGAATTTATAATTTATGGGAAATGTGCGCTTATGTCGGAATCATGCCATTATTGCTATGTTTATATGCCATTAAAAAAGGACTATCCTCATGGATGTGTTTTTTTTGCGCAACAGCAATCATTGCTTTAATAATGGCTTTGGGACATTATACCCCCTTTTTTAATGTCTTTTTCTATGCATTACCTGGAATGACATGGTTTAGAGGCCATAGCAAAGCAATTGTTATTTTTTGTCTATGCGTTTCATTAATGGCAGGAAAAGGTCTTGATGATATTCTCTCGAATCAACAATCGAAACCCAAATCATCCATATTCATTTTGATCATGATTATCAGTATTGCATTTTTGTTGATTTGGACACAGACCCAATCAGCGATTTCTGTGATGAAAACTGTGATGTCTCACATTATCAATCAACCGGGCCGATATTTGCCTATTCCCTCAATTACACAATTGAAAGATGGTTATTTACTTGCCATTAAAGGATCAATTTCTAATATATCAAAAGGATTATTATGGTTGGCACTGTCTTTATGGCTTATACATCGCTCTTATCGATGGAATGTCAACTGGCGATGTATCATTATTATGATGATATCAATCATTGAGTTGATGAGCTTTGCACATTTGTATGTTCAACCAGTAGATTCATCTCACTTTATGATGAACGAAGCCATTCAAGAATTTTTTTCTCAAGATGCTTCCAATTACCGAATTTTAGATCTAACCAATTCCAATACAAAAAAAGTTTCCAGGATTCAAACCATCACTGGTGATCGTCCTTATATCTGGAATCGATACAGCAGGTTTATGAATGACATTGTTTTTCATCATCCTGTACCAGGTATGAAATTACCTCCTATAGACCGAATGTATGATGAATTCCAATTGATGAATGTCAAATATATCATTCAAAAAACAAACAGGACTTTGCCATGTCAAAATTGTATTCGGCGTTATACCGACAGTCATGTTGATATTTATGAAAATCTGGATGTATTGGATCGTGTTTTTATTCCCGAATCTGTAAAATGGATCAGTCAGAATGACCCGTTTTTCAAATTTTTGAATGACAAAGAAATTCTCAATGGAAAATGTGTGATAATCGAAAATTTAGAGTCTCAATCAAAAAAACAGACAAGCTTTGATACCAAACAATCAACTGTTGAAATACTTAAATACAACAATGATGAAATTATCCTAAGAGCTGAGATGACTTCACCTGGATTTATCGTTCTTAACGATTCATGGTCGAAAGGATGGCAGGCGATCTGTGATCATGATCAAAATCTTGATATTTATATTGCCAATTATCTTTTCCGAGCAGTTTTCGTTTCTAAAGGAATACATGAGATTCAATTTATATGTTTACCTTCAGGATTTATTTTGTCTTTGATTATTGCGAGTACAACTTTAGGTCTTTCACTTATGATAATTGTTTTTTTTGGGTGGATCGCCAAACATAAACCAGGAGTGTAGTGTTTTTCGTTCGTTGTTCAAAGCATTATTCTGCGCTAAGCTCCAAAAATTCATCCAGTTTTTGATCAATATCTTTCAATACCTGTTCACGCTCAGGTTCATTCAAAACTTCGTGATAAAGTCCATCATAAATTTTGATTGCTTTTTTCTGTGAACTTGCTCTGTCAAAAAGCATTTGTGAACCTTCAGGTTCTGCCAGTTTATCTGCGCCACCATGAACAATGATCATTGGTAAATTGATATTTTCAACCTCAGATGAAACACGTTTCATTCCTTGAATAATTTCATTTAATAAGCCGGCTGAAATTCTGTTATTATTGACCAAGGGATCATCAATATATGCTTGAACAACTGCTTTATCTCGGGAAATATCATCCGGGTTAATACGAAGCAATCCCAACCAGGGTATAAATTTGGCAATTAATTCACCTGAATAAACACTGATTGCATTGGGAAGGATTAAAGGTGGACCGGATATAACTGCTGCGGCTAATTCTGATTGATAATCCAACACATAATTTGTAGTGATCAAGCCGCCCATACTATGACCAAAAATAATGACAGGAACATTCGGTTGCCAATGAATGATGTGATCATAATATTGTTTGATGGTATCTGTAAAGTCTTTAAAACGTTCAATATAAGCTCGTTTTCCCTCTGATTTTCCATGACCGATATGATCAAAGCCATACACCGCAAAGCCACGAGGAACAAAGTGATTGACAACATTCATATATCGTCCACTATGCTCAACAAGCCCATGAACCAGAAGTAAAATAGCCTTTGGCTTTTCTTCTGGTAACCAAAATTGATAATAAATATTTGTGTTTCGAATGCCTTTAAAAAAATCTTCTGTGTGTCGCATGCTTACCTTTCCTTTACTGTTTTTTTTATTCAAAATTTTTTAAATCAACAAATGCGTGGCAATTGATCACCTACCTGCATATCTAATATACGTCTCCCACCAATAGATGTTCGAACATAAACAACAGAATTTTGTTTTGAAATGACTTTACCAATCACAGCAGCATTTTGGGCAAGTGGATGTTTTTTGAAAACATTTAGGATTTGATCAACATCTTTTTCTGCAACAAAAGCAATTAATTTACCTTCATTGGCAATGCTAAAAGGATCAAGTCCCAATAAGTCACAACAGGCTGCAATTTGGGGTTTGATAGGAATTGATGATTCATTGACTTCTATTTCAACACCAGATTGGAGAGCAATTTCATTGAGAACCGCAGTGATGCCGCCTCGGGTAGGATCTCTGAGTACATGAATATCATTTGTTTTTTCAATTAATTGTGCAACAAGACCATTTAATGCGGCTGTGTCAGATTGAATGTCCCCTTCAATCATAAGATTTTCTCTTTGAGTCAAAATGGTTATGCCATGATCAGCAATTGTTCCACTGATAATAATTTGGTCACCCACACAAGCATGTTCAGCAGAAATATGAATTTTGGGATCAATAATTCCAATACCTGAAGTGTTAATGGCAATACCATCAATCATACCTGCTGGCATAACTTTAGTATCTCCGGTAACCACTTGAACGTCTGCAACTTTAGCGGCATCTTGCATGCTGTGAACAATTGTTTTTAAATAATCAAAAGAAAAACCTTCCTCAATAACCAAACCAAGGCTTAAATACAGAGGTTTTGCACCACTCATTGAAATGTCATTAACAGTGCCATTTATAGCCAAATCACCTATATTGCCGCCAGGAAAAAATATGGGCTGCACAACAAAAGTATCTGTTGAAAAAGCAATTCGTGTGTTGTTTATATTGACTTGGGCGCAATCATCCATTTTGTTCAGGATGGTATTATTAAATGCTGGTAAAAACAACTGTTGAATCAGTTGATAGCCAGCAGTTCCACCATTTCCATGGTCTAATTGGATAGATGAAAGGGACATTTTTCAAATTTCTTCAGGAATTGTTTATTTTCCGAGCATACTTTTTTTCAAATATTTGTCCGCTGGTTTATCGCACAACCAGATACCAAATAAAGCTTTTTTAAAAGCCAAACCTTTTATGGTTCCTTGATGCTGTCCATTTTTTGATGCCTTTACGCCCTCACCTGGAATGTAAACAAGGTCATAAATATCACCCACTTTAATTTCTTCCTTAAACAACTCTAATAATTGCATTTTTTCTTTTTCAATGGAAGCAAGCTGACCTTTGGTTGATTTTTCAAAGCCTACATTCACAGCTTTAATCATTTTAGAACTGGAGATTAAACTTGAAATAATGTGCATTTTAATAGCCATTGGTTTATCAGCATTGATGATTGCATTTTGGTCCGAACTTTTCGCTTCAAGATAGAGAGCGCCAACATAAATTTTCACAAAAAATTTTTTTCGAAAGCCTGCACCATTTAATACTAATTTGTTTTTTCCAGCCACCAGAGAAGAAGGAATTTCAACATCACCAATTTTTTCAGCAAATGCTGCGGAAATGGTTAATAAAATGGACAGTAAAACAATAATTACTTTTTTCATCTTTTTTTCCTTTCTTTAATTGTGTTGTTTTATATAAAAAAAAATTAAACATTCATTCGTTTTGACAGGCTATGCCAATCAATTTCGTGAAGATTTTGAATGGTCTTATTCAATATCTGATTTTTTATAGCTCTTTCCTGTTGATCTTTGCCCAAAATATCATGAAAAGGCAACATTTTTGCGATTGCTTTATTTTTTGCCGATTCATCAGGGGTGAACACATCGTTTCGTCGTGTATAAAATGGATCTTCATTTATGGCACAAGATTTTGTAAATACATTAAAAAACCGACAGGCCATTGGTCTCATCCGATGCACACCACATTGATCATTGACCAGAAAAGGACAGGGCTTGCCTATAGAAAAATCTTTAAGCTGAGATTTTATTTGAAATCGCTTTTTTCCAGAAATCTTTTCAATGACATACCAATACAGCCCAACAACTTCAAGCGGATAGACAGGGATTGTTGTATGTGTGGCACAACAATTGGAGCAACCACTTGCACATGCAAGTACCCTACCTTTTTTGATATTTTGTTTTAGGCCATTGTAAATTCCTTTATCAGCAAGATGGTAAGTATCTAATAGCAGAGAAAGCCATTGAATTTTTTTTTCATCTTTTGGAAAGGATAAGCGCTCAGGTTTTTTTAATTGAATTCGATTTTTTTTCATTGAATCTGCAAACCTCAATTACGTTAGAGTCATCAAAATAGACTGAATTTTGGAACATCATTTTACATTTTTTTTTCAGAAAAATATGCAATAACTTCTTCCAAAATGTTATCTAAAGTGTAATGGGGTTTGAATCCAGTATATTGAGCAATTTTTTCTATACTGGGAACTCGACGTTGCATGTCTTCAAAATCTTTCTCAAACGCTTTTTCATAAGGGATGCACTTGATGGTTGAAGATGAATGTGACATATCAATTATCTTTTGAGCCAGCTCCTTGATAGAAATTTCCTGAATACCACCGATATTAAATATTTCTGACATAGCGGATTGGGTATTCATCAATAATATTAATGCCTTTACAACATCTTTCACATGAGTAAATGTTCGGGTTTGAGTGCCATCACCATAAACAGTTAATGGCTCATTGTTCAAAGCTTGTTGTACAAAGCGAGGGATAACCATGCCATATGCACCTGTCTGTCGTGGCCCGACTGTATTAAAAAGCCTGGCAATGACCATTTCCAGATCATTCATTCGATTGTAGGCAATGGCAAAAAATTCATCAATTAATTTTGATGCGGCATAACTCCATCGAAATTTGCTTGAAGGCCCATAGATGAGATTATCTGTTTCAATCAGAGGGGCATGTAAATGCTTGCCATAAACTTCTGATGAGGACGCAATAAGAACTTTTTTCTTAAATCTGGCACAAAGTTCAAGAACTTTTTCAGTTCCTTGAATATTGATTTGAATAGATTTTAGCGGATTATCCAAAATATATCGAACACCCACTGCTGCCGCCAAATGGTATACCATATCACAGGTTCCCACCAGATCGAGCAAGATATCATGATCCAAAATACTGTTCTCATAAAAAAACATTTTGGTGTTTTGAGGACAATTGTCTTTCAACAACTGGATATTTTGCAATGAACCCGTTGACAGATCATCAATAATATAAATTTCATTACCTTTTAGAAGTAATGCTTCTGCAAGGTGGGAACCAATAAAACCAGCACCACCGGTTATCAATATCCTCATAAGGCATCTCCCTGAAATAAAAAAAGGGATATTATGGCATCAATCCATAAACCCCTTTATCATAAACATACAGTCGGGACGAGTGGATTTGAACCACCGACCCCAGCGTCCCGAACGCTGTGCTCTACCAGACTGAGCCACGTCCCGTAAAAATAACGTTAATTATTTGATTATGTGTCGTTTGTCAAGAAAAACTAAAGGACTATTCATTAAATTATAATTCCTGGAGCTTTATCAAAAAAGCTGGTCAGTATAGAAAAATAATGAAAAATGCTGCCGCCAAGAACAAATAGATGCCAGATGCCATGATTGTATGGCAACCTGTCCCATACATAAAAAATAATACCTGCACTATACAGCAAACCACCAATTACAAGAAAAGTAAGACTTTGAGCAGGAATGTTCATAAAAATTTCCTTGAAAGCAAGCAGGCATAACCACCCCATAACAATGTAAATACATAATGACAATTTTTCAAATTTTTTAATAAACAGACATTTAATGATAATCCCAAGTATTGCCAGAACCCAAACTGTAATGGTAATTGCCCATCCCAGGACACCTTTGATATTGATTAGCATAAGCGGCGTATATGATCCGGCAATAAGTACAAAAATTGCTGAGTGATCAAGTTTTTTAAATATTCGTTTAACAGTTTGACCAGGAAGACTATGATACAGAGTTGATGCCAGATACAAAAGAATAAGTGACGTTCCATAAATTGAAAAACACGTCAGATGAAAAAGGTTTCCATACATGGACGCCATCATAATAAGCACCACCAGACCAGCGATACTTAATAATGCCCCAATGCCATGTGTAATACTATTGGCAATTTCTTCGCCAACAGTATAATGTCTCCATGTTTCAACTTGTGTGACTGACATAGCCGACTCCTTTTAATATGCCGGAACACTTACCGGCAAGTAATGCAAAGTTGAATCAGGATATTTTCCCTGATAGTTTTTATAGTGGCTTTTAATTTCAATCATATCAGCTTCATAATTACCTGTTGGAATAAACAATTCACCTGTGCCACCCTCTTTACGAGAATAATCCAGGTAACCTAATGAAATAGGTACACCAGCACCAAATGCAATGTAATAAAAACCACTTTTCCATCTTCTTACACGTCCCCTTGTCCCTGAAGGCGGAATAACCATAACCA
>Ga0272440_1003380_pt1 | contig 11943 bp, 1 predicted proteins | sample SSMMMBAug17_FD_192440 | JGI IMG/M metagenome (GOLD analysis project Ga0272440, IMG submission 192440) | Marine sediment archaeal communities from Little Sippewissett salt marsh, Falmouth, MA, United States - SSM-MMB-Aug17 | ecosystem: Environmental > Aquatic > Marine > Wetlands > Sediment ... | reverse complement strand
ACAACCGAATAACATCCTTAAGATTCAACAAATTATCACCATTCATATCAAGCGCATTTTTAACAACCACTGTTTCCGATTCCTGTTCTGATCCATATATTTCCAGTATATCATTGTTCTGCACATTTATTTTTTCAAGGCGATAATAATAGGTTCGACCCACCTGAACAGTGGTGTCATCAAAAACATATGCTTTGTTCATTCCGGATTCAGCCAGAATAACGTCATCAGTAATCCGGTAATAATCGTCATCATGACCGGTTTCGCTTCGAAGAATATGGAAACCGGTGTTTTGTGTGTCTGTGGCGGATGTGTGAAACGTTACCTGAACATGATTGTCAATGAAATCAGCAGAAAAGTTTTCAACAATAATATCATCAACAACTCCGGTGATTGTAAAGGCATCATCAAATGTGGTGGGGATCACATTGCCCCAGATATCTGTAATCTGATGCTGCTCCATCAGAAATGCACAATCGCCTTCACCCATATGTTTCCATTTGATTGTGACCAGTGCGCCATCTCCGGATGGACCTGGTGTTGATGGGATTGAACTAAATGTTGCGACACTGTATATGATGACGCCAGTTTCATTGTCTATCAGGGTGTATGGGGTGATAGCTGTTCTTCCTGTTGACTGAATGTATTGATCTACAATAACGTCTTCAATGAACACGATGGCTGGATCAACTGTTATTTTAAACTCAAATGCACCCAGATTGTCCACACTTTTAATGGTTATTTGTCTGGTATTACTTTGTCCAGTACTTCCACATGGAACGTTTGTTGCGGGTCGATGATATTTTGGCGCTCTGGAAATACGTTTTCGATCTTTGTCACAAGGGAAATAATCAGGATCATTATCACAGTTCCAACCATATTGTCCGGCCACACGCATGACATCAACAATGTCGATTTTGCCATTGGGGTCAAAATCAAATTTGTCTTCAAACATCGGATCGCCTTTAAGTAAACTATAGCGTCCCGCTACTTTCATCACGTCAACAATATTGATCATACAGTCACAATTAAGATCATAAATATAGCATCGGCAAGGATCAATTTGAAGGCTTACTGATGCTGATTTATTGGGGATAATGGTGCCATCGGTTGTGGTTAATCTGGCATCAGGGGTGAAACTGCTTATCACAGATTCGGACAATGTATCAGATACCTGAAAATCAACTGTAAACAAGGTTCCTGAATAGGAGGCACCTTCACCCTCGCCGACTGTTGCCACTGCATAATTGATTTGGCCGGGAATTTTAAAAGGATCATTGGTGAGCGGAATCACTGTTCGGCCTGTTTCATTAAAATAGGCCGTGGGAGTTAATCGAATGGGGGTTGCATGGGCAGACTCATAATGCACGGTTACTTCATATCCGCCAATACCACTGGCCTCATCCACCTGAAGTCCCATTAAAAAATGTTCATTACTTCCGGCTTTTTCTTTATCCAGATGAAGCGATACAAGGGTTGTACCGACATCAAAACATTTTCCTTCCATACAGACATCAATAAGATTGCCAACAGAATCGGTGATTTGTGCTTCCTGAAAATTGATACAGCCTTTTCCGGCTTTTGATAAGGTTTTCCAACGAACTGTAAATAATATGCCATTACCATCAGGCCCGGGATCTGTTCCCATAGAGGCAACCGCAAATTCAATGGTACCATCAACATTGTTCACATCTTTTTTGACAATAAAGGTCGATCGTCCTGTGCTTTTCAGGTGGGGGCCTTCGATAATTTCAATGGCTTCAAAAATGGTTTCATCAAAGTTCAGTTTTATTCCAAAACCGCCGGCATTATGGGTATTTCTGCTATAAATGGGGGTTTCCATTTCCTGATTTTTATTCAAACTGGTGGTTTCAGTGTGAATATACAATGCCGGTTCGTCAATCGGGCAAACAGGCTCGATTGTTATTGTGAACGTTTTTCCCTGTTGTTCGCAACCATTTACATTTGAAAATATCGTTATGGTTGCAATACCTTCAGCCCCTGATGCAGGGGTGAACGTTAATGTGCCATCGTCAGAAATGGATGGTAGTTCCGCAAACAAATCTGTATTATCTGTTTCTATTGTTAATGATGCGGTTGGTGTCACCTGAACGAAATTGGCAATGCTTTGCGTCCCCACAATATTTTGAATAATAATATCTTCACCTGTTGTAATAATGGGACAGCTGTTACATGGCGGTGGATAAACTGACCATACAATGGAATAGTAATATTTTGTACTTTCACCAGTCACAGCCAGTTCTCTGGTTTGTCTCATGTCTGCAATAATACAATCTCCTGAAATATCAGTACCCTTGACAAGATATGCATAATAACCTTCAGGAAAACTGGCTGGATCCCAACTGATCATACAGGTGTTGACTTCGGATTCATCCGCAGTGTTACCCGATGGATTTATTTCCAGAATCCAATGGTAGAATTCAATGTCTTCCTGTGCTTCAAATATCTGTTCACCACGATAGTCGCCAGTGGGGGTAAAAATCTGCATTTCACAGTCTCGCTCAAAGGGTAAGGGTGCTGCTGATTTAAAACTGGCTTCCTGCCCAATACCAATAATGACATTTGGGCTTGACTGTCCGCGTGTTGCAGAAATAATGGTCGGCCATTTTTTATCGCTATGGTGAAGTGTAAATAATTGCATTTCATCTGAAGCCGGAATCGTACAGGATAACTGATTGTGCATTTCAGAGACCAGTACCGGCCCCATACTGCTGCCCCCCTGTCTGAGCTGAAAATACGTTTCAGGGCTTGATGCTGAAAATATCCATGACAAATCAACAGGTTGACCTTTTGTATCCACAGCAATCACCCAGGTTATTTCATCAGAACTATCCATCCGAAAATCCTGGGAATAGGAATGGTACAACCAGTCAAAATCTTTAAACATCAGGGATGCGTTTACATCTGCCGCTTGCGTTGTCTGTTGAGATGCGATTCCCAATTGAATGCTTTCAGTGGTGTTATCAATCCTTGTCATGGTTAATCCCATCTCCCACAAGGGTTTGCAGGAATAACAAATGGTTTTGTCCGAATTCATCAAAAGGCTGAGTGTGGAATCATTGCCTTGTGCATCACACGACCAGACAAACCCATGATCACATGTTGATAAAGGTTCAATTTTCAGTTGTGAATTTTTGGGAAACGCGCCTGAAAAGGGTAAATCATGAATAATCGTCGATGAATCACTTTGCTGCGTAATTTTGACCCGATCATTTCCATTGATCGTTAATATAACTGGCACAGGTTTAAAATGTGCTGTAATAATCGATGGTTTGTTAATATTAAAACAGAAATTATTGATCGAAGCATCTGTGCCCTCCCAATGATCAAAAACCCATGTGTCAGCATCATTGGAAATGGCTTCAATACATACTTCTTCATCAATATCAAAAGTGCCATTCCAGGGATGTGAAACCAACGATTCATTTACTTTCAAGCTGCCATTGCCCTGCACATTTAATTCAAGGGTCATATTGGGGGTTCGGGTGATGGTATAATTGACATCAGCAGCATTTCCCAGGAGGTTGATCAAGCCAGTTGATGGTGCATCAACTGATAAAACATCAAATGTAATGCTGGCACTCCCAATGCCATTGATTGGCGATATATTGGAGATCCAATCAGCAGTTGAGCTTAACTCCCAATCACAAAGGGCGCCGGCATCATCTGCACCTTGCACAGTTATTTGAACAGTTTCTGATGATGCATTCAGGGATAAGGGTGTCATTTCAGGGATGAACGCATATGAACATTGACCGGGTTTTCCCTTTACCGGTTCACCATAATTACTTAAGGTCTGACCATTATCAGCAACAATCCAGTAGTAATATTCTTCTTTTACCGGATAATCATCATAATGATTTCCAGTAATCCCCTGAGCAATTCGTGTGGCATTGGCTGGATTATCATCCAATCCACGCAAAATATTATATTTTGCCGGCACAGGAAGCACATCCCAATAAATGGTCACCTTATCAATGGATTGTTTTTTTGGAACATATACATTTTTGGGTACTTCCAGACAACGCTTACCGGGATCATATGCACTGGGTTCACTTTCACCAAAGGCATTATAAGCCACCACTTGATAATAATAAATAACACCCGGAACCGCACTATAATCAATATGATGACCATTGATTGAATCAATGACAATTTCACCATCAGAACGTTTTCGATCCCCGGTAACCACCTTGATTCGATAGCCCAAAGCGCCATCTGAAAGGGAATAACGCAGATCAATCCGATCAGAATAACCTTCAACTTCGCAGTCACTGGCTTCGACCTGTGCCGGGGGCTCCAATTCTTTCCAGCCACTATCCGGATTACCGGGCGCACTGATCACAAAGGTATTTTTGGCAATAACCCAATAGTAATAGGTTTTTTCATGAAATCCCCCTTTGTCATCATAGGTTGGCGTGGTCAGGTCACTGGCAATGCGAACCGCTTTATCAAAATTTGCTGTTTCCGGGGCTCGCCAGAATTCGTAATGTAATGCACCATCTGAGGGATCGCTTCCAATGCGGGTTTTATTATAGTAGTCGCCATCTGAAGCCTGAATTTGTTGGGGTGAACGTAATTTTTTAAATCCAACAACAGGCGCGCCAAAATTACTTTTAGAGACTGATCCATAAATATTTTTGGAAACAACCCAATAATAATACACCCTGTCATGACTTAAGGTATGATCATCATAACTGGTGCTGTTGGTGGTTGCGATTCTTTCAGCATCATAGGGATTGTCTGTAATGCTGCGCCATACTTCAAATTCCACATCACAGGCATTGACATTTAACCAGAACAAAGACACCTTGTCAGTAAATTCCCCCCGACTGATTTTTGTGATGATCGCAGGATCAAGATCCTGTTTACAGTATTTAACGAGAGCGGTATCGATTTGTTCACAACTAATGGTAAAATTTTCAATAGAATCAGGCAGATCCCAGCCATCAAGACTGTTAAATTGAATGGTCGTGGTGTTTGATCCAATGCCATAAACAATATCACCACTGGATTTCCAGGCAGACCAGTCTTCAATTTTTTTAATCCGGGCCCGCCACTGCGCGCCTGACTGCACAGCTTCTTCAGGAAAAATGCGAACACTGACAGCGCATTCTTGACCGCTGAGATAGGTATCTTCGATAATGGTCGTTCTTCCCCTGTTAACAGTGACGTCAATATCTGAAGGTCGTGTCCAGTAGGGGATTAAGTCTTTATATTCAATGGTGTATTGTCCAGGTGGAAGACTCAGGCGATGGGCATTATCCAGCCAGATCTCCGAGCCTTTGGTTCGCCATTTACCCCCATCAGCAATGACATTTTCAGGTTTTAAAATAACAGTTAAATAGCCTTCATCCGGAAGTCTTTTACGTTCGATTTCAACAGGGCCGACCCAGGCATTTTCATTGCCATATTCATAACGCACATAAATTTTGACAATATCATGCGCCCAGGGCACATCAAAGTCATCCAGACTGATACCTGATTGAAGTTTGGCTTCGTATTCGTTTTTCACCGCAGTAATATCCAGTCGATTGGTCAGAGAGACTTCGTAATTATTTTTTTGTAAAAACAGATAGCCTTCATCAAACATGCTGCCATCGTTTTTTTCAACTTTGGCACGTATGGTGTTGTTGTCATTGATCCACAACCACATTTTTAAAAAACTTCCGGATGTGCCGCCGCCCATATTGGTTATGGAAACACCTTTGATATCATAAGTGTAATCATCAACAGCAAAGGCAGTTGTAATGACACAGCAAAGTGTCAAAACAATGGTTAATGTAAAAAGTTGTTTTTTTAGCATTGTTGCTCCTTTCTTTTCATTTAACGTGTGCAATCAGTGATATGATAATCAAATCATACACTTTTATGTTTGTTTACTTTATTAATTCCAAAAAAATCAAAAACCTTACACTTTTATTATTCCAAATCCAAAACACATTCCTTAATGATCTTAAACCAATATCCATGCCCGGCTTGCAATGGCCCTTCATGAATGACATATCCACCATCTGCAAAACGATAAATAACGTTGATGGCATCATCAGGAGTGACTTTTGGTTGTGAAGGCTGATTCATTGATCCAATCATGTACCAGCCGGGTTTTAATGAAACTTCATGAAAATCTTTAAATGGCTGCCCACTGATACTGATCATTTCACCTTCTAAAGATTTTACCCAATAGGCCAGCCCTGGCGACAGTGTCTTTACAGGTATATAGCCGCCATTTGCATAGCGATACACCACCTCTGCATTGGGAAAAATATCGGCAATGTTTTGGCTTTCTGGAATAAAAGGGAGTGATATCAGACTCCAGCCAGAATTCAGGACAATTTCAAAGGCATGAAATATGGCTGTTAAATGGAAATTCTGGTTCATTGTCAGAGAAATATGATGACTGTCATCAGTCATATCACCCATCCATTTTTGAAATTCATTTTCTGGCAGGGCCTGTAATTCAAGCACTGTGTTTTCTAAAAAGGATTGCTCAAAAGGAAGTGGATAATTTTCGCCATTTACCTGAATATTAAAACCGCTTTCTCCCTGAACTGACAGCACATAACTTGTTTTTTCAATAAAATGAGCGGTTATTTTTTTAGATGAAGTTGTGGACACCTGAACCGGGTTGTCATTGCCAACCACATCCCTTGACCAATACGCAAATTTCCAGTTAGGTTCGCAAGGAATGGCGGTTAAGGTTATGACTTGTGGCTCTGATTGAAATTGACCTGTCCAGGGGGTTTCCATGACGTGTTGATTGATCATAATATTGCCACAGCCCTGAACCATAATTTCTGAATCCGGCAAAGGATGAACTGTTAATGTAAATGTTCTGCTATGGGTTCGGCCATAGGCATCGGTCAGGATAAGGGTTATGGCTGATGTCCCATGCTGGCCGGTTAATGGGGTTAATGTCAGATAGCGGATGGTATCAGTACCAGTGAACACGATATTGTCTGAGGGCAAAAGGCTTTCATTGGATGAAATCCCTTTTAACGAAGGTTTTTCCGCTGGCGTTTGTGATGGACTGATGGTAACCGGAATATTATTCAAGGACTCATTTTCATTGATTGCTTGATTGGCAATGGCTGAAATGTTGGGTGCTTCAACATCAATAATGACATTGACCTGTCGACTTGTCAGGGTATTGACTAAAAATCCGCCTGAGGCTTCAAGATCATTACATTCCAGTTTACTTAACTCAATGATGGTACTGATTTGATTGCCCACTGCTGAAAAATTGATATCAATTAATTTTCCATTTCCTTCAACATTGCTGCTGCTATAGATACCAAAAACAGCCACATGATCCACACCGGTTTCTTCCTGAAAATTAAAGCCTGAAAGTATGCCGCCTTGAAGTGATCCGCCTGTGGCATTGATGGCTTCTTCATCAAATCGAACTGTAATCATGGCGGATTCAATGCGTTGGCTTTCATTCAACATGACCCAAAGATGAAAATTGTCTCCAGGATTGACATGAATTTCCGGAATATCCAGGCTTCGGGTTTGTGTAGTGGGAATGACCATTCGTTGCTTTTTTCGGGTTTGCGGATCAGTGGTCCAGTCGCCATTGACATCACCGAGTTTGATAGCAAAAAAATTGGCGTTTTCCTGATCTGAATCCAAAAGGCTGTAGGTTAAATAATCCATATAGGGAATGGGCATTCCAGAATCGCAGGCATCAATACTTTGGGTTGAAAAAATCCAGTGAGTGCATTGATCATTTAAGCAGCCATCAGTGTTTCCAGCTTCATATTGAACCGCAAATTTTGCCACCTTTGCAGCATCAGTTGCGGTAATATTGCCATCTTTGGTGACATCAGCCGATAGCATTTGATTACAATCAAACACTTGAAGGTTCACTGATTTTTTTAAAATCATGGCAGCATCCTGAACACTCAGACCGCCTAAATCGGTGCTTTTAAAAGGTCTGATCTGATAGGTGCCGCCTGCGGGCAAATTCTTGAAAATGTAATTTCCATAAATGTCGCTTGTCGCGGTTCGTTCGCCAATTTTGAGTAGAACATCCGGGACTTCCCTGGCAAAAATTGAATAATAGCCAATCTTCCCGGTGATTTCATAGCCAATGACCAGTAATCCATCATCAGTGCTGGCATTTTTTTCATTGATCAGGGCTTTTGTAAATTTAAGGGCACTGGATGCCCCTTTTTTATCTTGAACATTGAATTTTAATTTTACCAGATCACCTTCAAGCGTAAAATCAGGTTCCTGAATGGAAATGGCCAGTTCTATTTTTCCAGGTACGTCAGTATTAAATTCTTTTTCATGCAAAATGCCTTCAATGATGGTTTTGGCAAAAATTAAATTCGAAAGATTCAAGACTGTTGGATCATATTCCAAAACAATGGTGATCCCTTCAATGGCTTCGCCATTTGGGTTATTCATGATAATGGGAATGGTCATCAAATCTCCGGTATTTGCCGAATATTTGCCAATTTGCAATTGATACATCCCCAACTGATATATTTCCACTTGCTGCGGTCCATTGGCAGCATCTGTGCAACTGATGGTAATGGCACCGGATCGGGCAATCCCTGAATTATTTTGATACTGAATATGAATACTGCCATTTCCTGTTCCAAAAGGGTCGTTTTCCATGGAAATCCAGGGGGTATCAGTAAATGCTTCCCAATGCATGCTGTCATTGCCGGTCATAATATTGATAGTTGTTGTTCCAGTGGTTTTCGGCACTTCAAGATAATCGGGATCCACCGAAAGGGGATTTTCTCCCACAAGAACAGAACCATTAACAGTTTTGACTTGAGGGGCGCCTTCGTTAAACAAAAAATGGTTGAACATCAGTGATGACAGGTCATCATCATTGCCCCTAACCTGACAATTGATATGAATTAAATCACCTTCACCTTTTAATGCAGCGGTTCCAAAAGCAGCAATGCGAATATTTCCAGTGGTTGAGGTATAAAATGCTGGATTGGGCCATGAAGATGTCAGGCTGTTGTTTTTTGAAATATCATGGCAATAAAGGACTTCCGGATTGTAGTCAATATCCGCCATATAGGCAAAGATGTTGTTTCCCAAAACATTGTCTGTATGAATTGAAATAACAATATCATCCCCCTGGCTGACTTCTGAAATATCCGGCAGGGAAACAGAAAAATCAGATATGGGTTGACCGGGGGCGTCTGCCTGTTGTTTCCAATTGCCAGATACATCGCCAACAACAATGGCCTGATAATCTTTTTCCATGTCGCCATCAAGGGTATAGGCGTTGGATCGGGGTTCGAACAACCATGCGCCTTTATCAAAAGAATGGATCAGACCGGCAGCATATCGGGCAATGACAGAGGCATCAAAAACAGTCACGTCACCATCACCATCCACATCAGCCGCATACAGTTGATTTTGGTCTAATTGTTCATCTGAATTCAGCATATTCAATGAATGCCGGGTGACCAATGAGGCATCATAAGGTGTGATCACCCATTGCGGAACCGGTGCATCATTGGATGGCGCTACAATATAATTGCTTTCCGGAAGTGGTGGAAAGGTGTATGACCCATCATTCTGTGTTTGAATTTGAATGGGAGCTTCACCGCCATCAATGGTTAAGGTCATTTGGGAAATAGGTTCGTTATTTTTAAAATATGTCACATTGCCGGAAATGGTATGCAAATCACGAATCACAACAAATTTGCCATTTTCCAGCACAAGGTCGGTGATATTGGTATTAACTGTAAAATCAGTAAATTCAAGCGGGCTTTCGCCAGTGACATAGGCTGCTGGCTTGACCTTAAACAAAAGATATAGAAGAGTACCTTTGCCGCTTTGAAGGGGATCCAGGTTAAATCCACTGACAGTCATTTCTCTGAGATTACTGGTATCTGAAAAAACTTCCCAGTTTTCAGTGAGGGTGTTTAAGGTGGAAATGCCGGTGGCATCCAGAATTTCAGCGTTATATTCCAGGGTGAAATTAAAGGAGATGATATTCAGGTCATCTGTATAATTGATGACATTAATGGGTATTGCGACCTGTGAATCCGCAACACCAAAGGCGGATTTTGATGCACTGACTGACAGGGTGACGCCGGCGTTGGGGATAGGTTCCCAACTGTATGGCTCGTATTCGAAATTGTCGTTGTTGCTGTATATGAGGTGATTGACGCTGGAGGCGGTGGATTTTTGTTTCCAGTAGTTGTTTTGGAGGTTTATTTTTGTTGCTGATTCAGGAGGTAAGATTGCTGTTACTTGGTAACCAGTAGGGCTGTGATTTGCGTATGAATATTCTGTAACATAAGCTCTTGGATTTGAAGAAGTAGAATAGGAATAAATTTTAATTGCAATTTTTCTTCCGTCACTGATTTCTTTAAATATGCTATCTTTATATTTTGTTGGATTCATATCATGATCAGCGTCACAAACTCTTTGTGTATAGCAAGAATAGACATTTTTATCAGAATTAGGAGGTCTAAAATAAGTAATTTGGGTACAAAGTTGATAGTTATTGCATTGAGAAAAATGCCTTGTATCACCATCTTTGTAATGAGATATCTCGAAAATTGTTCTTGGATAGTAAATTTTAATATCAGGATGGTATACATAATCATTAGTTGTGCTTTTCCAGTCGTTAATACCAAAATGTTGAATATTTGCATATAAATTATCAATTGTATTTTCAGTTCCTCCATTGTCAAAAATATTATTATTATTTATACTTGGTATAGATGTATCGTTGATTTTTATCCCAAAACCATCATTACCAATAATAGTTGAATAGTTAATTACTCCTTTGGCATTTTCGTGAAAAAACAAACCTGTATGTGAATTTGAATTTAGTGTGCAATGCGTGATTATTGGAATTGACAGTACACCATAAACTTTAATACCCGAATACTTATTATTATCAACCTTACAATTATAAATATCAGGAGAAGAATTTGTAATATCAATTCCAAATTTATTATTATTCATAAACTGACAATTTGTAAAAACAGATTTCTCATAGCATTTAATCTTAACACCATCTGAACTATTTGAAATAGCCTTAAGCTCATTGGCATTAACAATAACGTTTGACTCAAAATTTGCCCCATCACCAGCTATTTTTTCAATCAACAAATTTGAAATTTTCACATTCCCCTGGCTAACCTTAAGCCCGCAAGTACTATTATGATGAAAATGAGAATCAGCAATAACAATATCACCATTATTAATTTCCACCCCATAAGACGAACAATTTTCAATAGTAGTTTTTCTAATAGTCAACTTATGCGTAGCCTCCATATTTTGGCATTTTATCCCATAAGTTTTAATATCATGAATATGACAGGCATTAAACGTAACATTATGCGCATTAATATGAACCGCCTCCTGAGCAAAGGAGATTTCCGCATTAGAAATAGTGGACAGGAGCATGGTTTGGGGTTCAAAATCAATACCGCCCCAATCGCTGTTTTGTTTATTGTCTTGATAGGAAGTAAAAACGACTTTTTTATTGGGAAGTCCCTGACAGTTTAAGCGGCCTTTGACAATGAAATCGGTGTCGCCCACGTTGTTATTATCTAAATCCATCTTAGGAAAAAAGATTGTAACACCGGGTTTGATGGTTAATGTTGCAGTAGGTTCAATGATGACATCACCGGTGATAATGTAATCTTTATCCCATGTCTCATCTTTTGAAATGCTGCCCTGCCATGTTTCAACAGCGATGCTTCCGGCACTTCTGGGCATTTTCTCCATCAGCCTGCCATTGTTCAGATAGAATGTTGTTTTGTGAAAGGCTTTCATGGTTTCATTGCTTTGGGCAAAGAGCGGTGTTAATAATAATAGCAATAAGATGCATTGAAAAACAATGTGCTTGGATTTCATTGTTTGGCCTCCTTATTTATAATGGTTTCTAAAATTGAGCGGACATATTATATTAATACGCTGAAAAAA
>Ga0272440_1003378_pt1 | contig 11950 bp, 3 predicted proteins | sample SSMMMBAug17_FD_192440 | JGI IMG/M metagenome (GOLD analysis project Ga0272440, IMG submission 192440) | Marine sediment archaeal communities from Little Sippewissett salt marsh, Falmouth, MA, United States - SSM-MMB-Aug17 | ecosystem: Environmental > Aquatic > Marine > Wetlands > Sediment ... | reverse complement strand
TAATGGTGAAAAGGTATATAAAATGATATCAGACCCTGAATTAGTGGATTCTGATAATGATGGCGTGAGCGATTATGATGAACTCTACCCGGCTGATGGCCAGGAAATTGGAAACCCATTGATTGCTAATTATTGATAATCGCCATGATACAGATTCATATACGCACTACTTTGAAATTTTGACTGTAAATATTGACTGTGCTACTATTCATCCTCATTCAAAAAATGTTTTGGAAAATTTTGAAAAAATTAGAAAACAAAAGGAGATTTCTGCATATGAAAATTTTTTTTCTTTTAATCGGGATCTTTATTAGCCTTTGTCCGGCACAATTACCAGCCATTGAATTCGGATCAACACGGAATCCGGTTGGTGCTGGTTCCAGAGGAAATGGAATGGGAGGATCACATCTTTCCATTGCTGATGAATCCTGCGGCATGTCATGGAATTCAGGGGCAATCATACAGCAAGAAGAACTATTTGAATTGTCAATTGCTACTTTAATTTATTCTCGATTAGAAAAAATATCAATGGGAGACAATCCTGCAGGCAATGGCAATAACAATGTTTCAGATATAACCTTTAGCTATGTTGGTATTGTGTCTACATTTGAACAATTAGGAAAAAATATGAGTGTGGGCATTAGCTATCAACATCTTTATGACCTTAACAGACATTTGAGATTTCCTTATGAAGAAAATGGCTTTGCCATCAGAAGAGAAAACTGGTCATATGAACAAAGGGGTAATCTTTCTACTGTGGGACTGACTTACTGCATTGAATTGATTCGCCCCAGCCTTTCTTTTGGCTTGACGTTCAATTTCTGGAAAGATTCACTCTCTCCCAATCAATGGACACAATACTATAAAATGAATGGCAATGTTGAATATGGTGCAACGCAATTGACATTGGATCATCAAAAAACTGAGGAATACACATTTGATGGCTATAATATGAACTTTGGATTACTCTGGCATGTCAATTATAAGTTATCATTGGGCGCTGTATTAAAAACACCTTTTAATGCAGATATAGAACATAAAATTTATGGCAGACACATAGAACTAAACCATACAACATCTGAGACAAGAATTACGCCAATAGAGGAAAAGATTTACAATGAACAATTAAAAATGCCCCTGTCGTATGGTATTGGCATGGTGTATAGATGGACTGATCTATTCTACATATCTCTTGATATTCATAAAACACATTGGAATAATTATATTTATACTTATGATAATGGCAATCAGACATCAGCAGTAAGCAATAAAAATATTTCTGAATCAGATATACGCCCAACGCATCAGGTCAGAATGGGATGTGAATATATGATCATCAATAAATATAAGAAAACAGCCATTCCTATCAGAGCGGGATTGTTTTATGACCCGGCACCTGCTGAAAAAAATCCAGATGATTATTATGGATTCAGTCTGGGAACAGGCTATATTAAAAATGATATTGGCTCCATTGATATTGCCTATGTGTATCGCTTTGGCAATAATGTCGGCGCATCTATGCTTGAGGATGTTGACTTTTCTGAGGATATTCAGGAGCATATGGTTCATGTTTCTTTGGTTTCTTATTTTTATTAATACATGCTTTTTGGTGGTGGCACACTAAAAAGTAAATAGGGGCACCAATAATGAAATGCTGTTTATTGACTTTTTTTGTTTTGTTATTTAGTTCATCGGTTTTTGCGGAGTTTAGAGTAGATAATTATTATCCTAAATCCGGTGTGGTGGGGCAGGATTTAAATATACAGTTGGATGGAAAATTTGGGGAAAATGTGAAAGCTGTGTTGTATCCATCTAAAGAAGCGCAATCTGTTATTGGGTCTGTGAAAATTCCTGATAGTAAATTTTTACGTGATGGTAACATATTTGTAAAAAACGATATTGCATATGTATCGATTTTGTGTGGTTATAATGATCCATCTTACAAAAATAAAACCTATATAATAGATATTAGAAATAAGTTTCATCCTCAAATAATTGATAGTGCTGATTTCTTTGTTTACACCATGACCGATAATTATGCAATTGTAGTATTAACTGATCATCATGATGAGAAAATTGGAATAATTCATATAGATGAAATGCAGGAATTAAGTAAGATTAGTTTTTTAAAAATAAGAACTGCTAATTTATTAAAGGAAAATGGTTATTGTTTTTTTGAAAAAAATAACAGTCTATTTTACTGTTATATAGATAATGGTAGAAATAAAAATTTCTTTAAAATTTATGATATTACAGATAGTTCAAATCCAGCAGTTGTTGGTTCTTGCCCAGTAGCCAAAGATATAGATGAAAAACAGCCAGATTATAACATCAATATTGTTGCCAACAAAGCATATATTGGATTTTTTTCTCCTAATACTACCTCAAATGATTTATTCTGTGTGCCAATTAATCAACATCTTCAAATAATTGATATATCAGACTTCTCGAATATAAAAAGTAATGCTTACATAGATGTTGTAAAACAAAAAAAATTTTGTTATGATTCGACTGGTTATAAAAAATTACCCAATATTTCAGTTAATAATGATAAAGTTTACTTGCCGTGGTCTGATGGTTTAAGCATTATCAATCTAAATAATACTCCCAATTCTGAAAACATTCGCTTTATAAATTATAAAAGTTCATGCTTTCGTGTTTTTGTAAATCAAAATCATGTTTATTTGATAACTTACAATGGTATCGTCAAAATTGATGCTATTGAATCAGAAGACCCCGTTATCATTGGAGAAACCTTTCTTGAGGGGCGATTAGCTGGAGCTGTGGTTCAAAACAATATTGGATACATAATAGATGACAGTTCTTTTAAAGTTTCTTTTAAGATAATAGATCTTAATGAATTATCTACACCACCTAATTTTGGAAATACTAAATTACCTGATCACGCAATAAACAATATAATTCATAAAGACTATACATATGTTCATTGTAATAATGGCGTTCTCCAAATTTTTGATACCTTTAACCCACTTTCCCCTCAACCAATTGGAACTGTTCATTTTCCTGATGAATTAGTGCATATAGAACAACTTGATGATGATGAGTTCATTATCGTGTCTGATAGCAATCTGAAAATTATTGATCTAAGAAATATTATTAAACCTGCAACTATTGGAGCTTTAAATTTTGATGAAAAAGGAATTAAAAGTGTTGCGGTTAATATTGAAAAAAATAGAGTATTTATATCTCATGATAATGATGTAATAATCGTTGACATTGCAAATCGTTCTGTACCTAAGGATATAGGTGAAATTGAGATTTGGTATATCCATTCAATCCAAACTAAAGGTGATAACTTATATATAGCAAGCGGCAATGATATAGATATCTTTAATATAAATGAAATTGATAAACCCACATTTATTGGAACTATCGATTATCGTGAGAGAGTTCATTCTTTTATGTTAATTGATGATAAAATATGCACAGGTCAAGATATATTTGATATCAGCAATTTTTCTAATCCAAAAAGCTTAAAAGTATTAAAAGCCATACCTGCTCCATTTTTTATATTTAAAAGGACAGACCATTTATTATATTCACAAATATTATTTTACCCCTTCGTTGTCGTATACGACATAGAAGATATTTTAAATATGAAATATATTTGTGCGATTAATACGTTTGGCGCTGTTAACGATATTCAACTTTATAATGATTTTGCAATTATAGCAAATGCTACTGATGGTATTACCACCTTTCCAAAACCCATATTTCCCCAAATTAATCGCAACACTCTAAATACCCTTTATCTTAGCATTCCATATCCAAAATATCCCGGTAATTACAGATTAAGGATCTATGATGATTCATTAAATATAATAGATTTACCAGACACATTTTCTGCTGTAGAGCAAATAAGTAATACCTCAGTTGAAATCCCTCTAACCTTCAAATCCCCATTTTCATTATCCCACATCCCTGATCAAGTCATTTCCCCTGAAATCAAAGAAGCTCAGTTCTCCCTCAGCATAAAACCAACATTTTCAAAAACTGCTATAGAAGACTTTACAACATTCGGTCATTCAGGCATTCAAACCAGGATCCCGGATAAAAATATCTCAGTATCCATTTCTAACAACAATGCCCTTGTAAAAATTAGACCAGAACGCCATCAGTATGGAAGCACTCCAATTCATATTACTGTTTCTGATGGACATGCTTCTCGAATAGAAACATTTGGGTTAACAGTTAAATTCCCCCAAATTTGTTTTCAATATGATGGGATTTTCAACGCGCCACCAGCAACGATTGATTTAACAAAAAGTAATCACGTAATGGATGTCAATGGTTTTGCGTATCAAATTGATAAGGACAATCATCGCATTATTAAGATGAATTCAAAAGGGATTGAAATAGACAAATGGGGCAGCTATGGCAGTGAAATTGGATTGTTTAATAAGCCATCAGATATTGCAATTGATGCAAGCGGCTTTGTTTATGTTGCTGACACAGGTAATCATCGTATTCAGGTATTGACTTCATATGGCGAATTTATCACATTGTTTGGCGAATATGGCCAAAAGCCAGGCCAGTTTGATACTCCGGAGGCGTTGTATATTGATGACAATGACATGCTGTATGTCAATGATACCAATAATCATCGCATACAATCATTTCAGAAGGTTGATTATACAGAAGGAAAAACACAGGCCATTATTATTGCTGGCGGTGGGAAGGGAGACAATATCTGGTCTGCCATTCAAACCTGTGCCAGCTTTGCTTATCGAACCCTTATGTCTCAAGGCTTGAGCAGTGACGATATTTTCTATCTTTCTTCAGATACAAGTGCTGACCTTAAACATGATAAAATGATTGATGACTATGCCAGTAATCAAACAATAGAGCAGGCTATTATCAAATGTGCAACAAAAGAAACCGGCAGTCTTGTGATTTATATGGTTGATCATGGCCTGACAGAAGCCTTTAAAATCAATGAAAAAGAAATGCTTTTTGCCAGCAACTTAAACAAATGGCTTAACAGGGCTCAGGAAATCATACCTGGAAAACTGATTGTCATATACGATGCCTGTCATTCTGCAAGTTTTCTTAAACCATTATCGCAATATTCTCCCAACAGAAAACGTATTGTTATTACCAGCAGCGCAGCTTCTGAAAAATCGCGTTTTGATGCCAGAGGTGCTGCTGCTTTTTCGAGTCATCTGTGGTCGGCGATATTTAATGGGCATGATGTTAAATCCTCATTTGAATCTGCAAAAGAATCAATCACCTGCATTAATGCATATCAAACCCCTCATGTTGATGCCAATGGTGATGGCAAAGCCAATACCCTCACTGACTTGAATTTAATCAAAAATGTCATTATTGGTAATGGCACTTTTATTAATTCTGGAATACCTCTGGTTAAAAAAATCTGGATTACGCCAGGACAGATGGTTTCCCAGGGCAATGGTGTTCATATTCATGTGTCCAACATTTATTCTCAAAATAATATTTCTCAGGTTTGGGCGGTGATTACGCCGCCATATAATGAAAAAGAATTCAGGCAGATGGATATCAAAAGTATGCCTTCCATTGAATTGTACAAAGTGTCCCCAAAAGAATATGCTGGCAGATACAATGGCTTAACCATCCAGGGAACCTATCGCGTTGCTGTTTTTGTGAGAGATGACAAAGGTATTGTTTCAAAACCAGCCCTTGCAACCATAGAAGTGAATAATAAACTCAAACGTAAAGCAGTCATTATTTCTTCTGAATATGGAAATCAGGCCTATCGCACGCTAAAATTTCAGGGATATCGTGATGATGATATTTATTATTATAGTTCCAACACCCATATCAATGGTGTTGATACCACACTTGATCTTAATCACATCAAACTGATGTTTAATGACATGTATCAAATTGAAAAAGATCATATACTGGATTTAGTCATTTACATGGCAGGAAATGGCGACAAGAAAAATTTTTACCTCAATGAAAATGAAAGCCTTATAAATAAACAAATGAATGAGTGGTTAAAGCAAATTAAGGGGATGGTCACTGTCATTTACGATGCGCCTTATTCATGGAATTATCTCAAATCGTTTCATATTCTTGACAGTGAAAAGCGAATTCTCATATCGGGTTCCAGCAATGATCAAACCGCTCATTTTCTTATGGAAGGCAAAATATCATTTTCACAATTTTTCTGGCGCATGATTTGCTCTGGTAAAAGTGTGTTGAATGCACAAATATTTACGAAAACAGCACTATCATTTTTTTCAGAATCGCAATCATCCTGCATTGTTTCAGGTAGAAAACGATCCACAAATTACTATATTGGAAATGCTTATTTTCCTGGAAGCACAACTCCGGTGATTGAATCAGTCATTGCAGAAAGAAAGCAAAAAGATGATTCAGTTGTTGAAATCAGTGCAACACTATCAACACCATCTCAATTGGTTCAACATGTGTGGGCATTTGTTCATGATTCCCAAAAGACAAATGATGTTTCAAAATTTGCCATAACCCAATTGCCCCATATTGAATTGTCTGTTGATCCACAAAATTCATCACTCTATAAAGGCACCTGTCATGGCATTGACAAAACAAAATCATATTCAATTGGCCTGTATGCTACAAATACAGATGGAAACATATCGTTACCGGTAAGCACAAACCTGCAATAATTGATTGAAAACAGAATTACCATTCCAGACTTTTTTGCACAGGTAAAGAGATGTTTCCATCTGTGTTGACGGCATATAAACCAATTGTATATTTCCCTGTCCTTTGTAATCCATCATATGACCCTTTATATTGAGAGTGATTATTCTGATCAATGGTCAGTTCTATATGGGGTAGCTCTGTTAAAGGAATTTTTGAAATTGATTGTTTTTTTGCAGGCTCATGTATAAATGCCCATACGTGTTTAACAAAACGTGATGATGTTGACAGTCTTGCACAAATTTCAATAGCCGATCCCTTTTTATGGTTTATATCAGCAGTAACAGTATCAATTACAGGAACTGTGTTACCTGGGAAATATGCATTTCCAATATAATAATTTTCTGAAAGCATCTTTCCCGATACAATACAGGAAGATTGTGAGCCTGAAAAAAATGACAATGCTGTTTTAGTATATTTATAGGCATTTAGCACGCTTTTTCCACAAAAAATCATATCCCAAAAATAACGAGAAAAAGAAATGATTCCTCCCTTAAGAAAATGCGCGGTTTGTTCTTTGCTGGAACCTGATATCAAAATACGCGGTTTATTATTATATATGGTTAACGCATCTAAATAATTCCATGAATAGGGCGCATCAAATATCACAGTGACCATGCCCTCAATTTGACTTAACCAGGCATTCATTTGCAAATGGGAAAGGGATTCATTTTCATTGAGATAAAAATGATTTTGATCGGCATTTCCTGCCATATGGATCACTAAATCCAGCACATGATCATTTTCAATACTGTGCAATTCATGGAACAAATTTTTAAGAGTCAAAAGGTCAGGTCTGGCATCAACGCCTTTGATATTTGTATTTGAACTATAATAATAAATATCATGATCAGAATAGCCTTGAAATTTTAATGTTTGATATGCATATTTCCCATATTCTGAAGAAATAATGATGGCTTTTCGTTTTAAATTGTTATTCACTTCAATGGTGACAATCGCAGGTTTAGAAATAATACCTTTATTGTCTTTGGCAAAAACAGCAATGCGATATGTACCTTTGAGGCTTAATCCATTATATCTGCCAACAAAATCATCAGAGGAAGGTATTGGAAATAGTTCAATGGAAGGCATGCTTTTCATATCGATCTGTTTATACTCTTTTTCAGTGTATGGCGGTGTTATTACAGCCCATACTTGTGAAATGCCATTTTGAGAATAAATATCAGATACATGGATATTTACACCATTTCCCTGAGCTATCATGTTTTTAGGTGTTGTCCAGACTTTTCTAATCAATGGAATACCGGAGTTTATAAAAGTTCCATTGCCAATAATGACATTTTTGATCAAATTTAAGTCTTCAGGTGTATTGGATTGGCCATCACCATTGGCATCAACTTGTGGATTTTGATAAGAATTGATACAGGTGATTGAATTTTTTGCAGACTCAAAAGATGATTTAACATCATACCCATTAAAAATAGAAGACCAGAGATGACTTGAAAATGCAGCAGCCCCTCTGGCATCAAAACGAGATTTTTCAGAAGCAGCACTACTGGTCATCACAATACGTTGTCTGTTGGGGGAATACTTTGACAGTGGTTCAATAAAACTTGCTGAGTGACAGGCATCATAAATTACAATAAGTTTTCCAGGTATAACTTCCTGAGCAGCATTTAGCCATAAATTCAGTGTTTCAGCCAAAAGAGTTTCTTTTTCATTGATTTTAAATGCTTCAGTCAATCCATGATCAACCAGATAAATCACAAGGCTGCCCGTCGCTTCTGTTTTGCAATTTTCAATAGCCTGCCTGATACTGTTATGACTTGCATAAGCATCAATCATGTCATCTTTATCAAAATCAATGTCGGTATCTGATGAGAGATAAAAAATATCTTCTTTGTTCAATCCTTGAGATATGAGTGTTCGATAAGCAAAATTTGCACAAGTCTTTATGGCATTCCATATATTGTCTCCTCTATCACCACCAGCAATAATGATCGCCTTTGTTTTTCCCTCAGTATAATCCACCTTTTGAAAGGCTTGAATGCGATGAGTACAGTCATCATTAACATACAGGATATCATTATCATCAATGAATAATGCATCCGGTGAATGAAACTGACCGGATTCTTGTCCATACTCTCCGAACAAGGTAATAAATTCACCATATGAAGTAAAAACCTGAATCCGATGATTACCACTGTCAGCAACATATACAAAACCATTTGCATCAAACGCAATATCCGATGGGTGATTAAATAATCCAATTTCACTGCCATATCCACCCCATTTTTGTATTTCCGCGCCTTGTGTATCCAGTTTCATAATACAGTGTTGTTTTTGATCAATTTTATACACAAAGCCATTGATATCAATAGCCCGATCAATTTTTGTTAAAAGAATCCCTTCTGGCGCAGATTTTAAAATGCCATCATATTGATAGCAAATTTGTGGGAATTTAACTGTTAAATCAAAGGTTGCTATTTGAGATGCATATCCATCAGAAACAGTTATATGAATGGGAATGGTTCCATATTGATGACGTTCTGGTTTTATTTTTACATGGACATTTCCATTTGAAAGAGATACTGAAATATTGTTGTCTGGAAGCATGGTTTGGATGCCTGAATGTCCGGATACAGTATAATCTTCTATAGCTGTTTCTGAAAGTGTTGGGGTGATACTCAGGGAGAATTCAGCTTCTTTAATGTCTGTTGAAATAACTTGTGCTGGAATACTCGATAATAAAAATGGAGTTTTGTAGTTGATTGGAATTATAACTGATTTGTCATATATTTCTCTAATTATTGCGTTATTGTCATGAATGTCGGACAGATTTATTGAATTATCATATATCTGAAGTATATAATTACCAGGGTATTTGGGCCCAGGTATTGTTAATAAAATATTTTTTTGCGAGTTATAATTTATTTGAGGCTTTATGGGCAAAAGAAATGTTGTTAAGCCACCAACAAACTTTGCTACAAAGGCGACGCCATTATATACTTGAATATCAGAACTTATCCCATAAGTATTAATCGTGCACTGATATTTCAGATTAAAGGAATCTTTAATATCATATATTGATAGATATGGCCAACCTGTTTGATATAATTGATAGTCAGAGATCAAAAAAGATGTTTTACCAATTGATATTAACGAACTTGTTTTTTCAATAATTTGAATATTTGAGGGATTACTAATATCAATTGTTCTTATTGAATTGCCCATACCTGTAGACATTGCATAAATAGTATTTTCTTGCAAAACGATAGACTCATAAGCACTGGATGAATGCGTAGATCCAACAAGTTTTGGTGTTTTTATTTCATTAATATCAAATATTTTTAATCCATGACCCGCAATAAATAGCTTATCACCATTACATAGCACTGCATTCGTTCTTATATAATCAATTTTAGCAATAATTTCAGGAGAAAATCGATTCGTAATATCAACTATTTTTACACCATCTTCCCATGCTACAAAAGCACAATTTTTTTCAACATTAATAACGACATCTTTAATCTTGTTTTTAATGCTCAATGTCCCTAAAGTTGTAGGCTTTTGAATATCAGTCGTATTAATTATTATTAATTTACTTTCAGAAGCTACCATATATTCATGATCACGAATTTTTTTTATGCCTATCAGATTCTCTGGAAAATGTATTGATTTAATTATGTTAGGATGCATTGGATCAAAGACATCAATAATTTGAACGCTTCCTTTATAAGATGCAAGATAGGCATAGCTCTTGTCAATCTCAATATTCAATGAAATATCAGGTAGTTTAATATTTCCAAAATTCATAGGATGGGACAAATCATTCAAATCAATTATTTTAAAGGAATAACCATTATACATACCAGCTTCAAGGATAAAAGCTGTATTATCTGAGACTACAGCATCAACTAACAATTCATTCGGGTTAATTCTGCCAATAATAACTGGGTTAAGAGAATCTGTTATGTCAACTTTAATCAATCCATTAAAATTTATCAAGTATGCGTAGTTAGCATCTAAATTAACGTGACACAATTCTTTAGATTTTGTGTCTACAAAGCTTATATTTTTACAATTTTTAGCTGCGTCTTTATTTACAATGTGCATACCTCCTGAGCATGGTATATAGACAGCTTTCTTATCAATTACTGGAGTATGAATTTTATCTTCTAAAAACATTGAAATACCTTCAAATAATCGTTTACCTGTAAACACATTCGTTAAACCTTTGTTTTTTAAATTGGAAAAATCGGATATATCGATTATTTGAATACTTTGACTATAAGTATAGAAAGTATCCGAAGACTGAATAATCACAACATATGCCATATTATTATCTATAGTTATTTGAAAATCAGCACGTCCTTTTGTCGAATCAACAGTTATTGGGTAAGTAGCTATAATTATTGGTTTTACACTATTTGAAATGTCAACAATTACTAAAGTGTTTTTATATACTGAATCATTCAAGATAAAGCAGCAATAGGGTTTGCCACTTTTTTCAAAAAACCGGACTTGTAGTGAACTACTCAGGCTTAATACGTTTATTTTATCTTGAAAAAGTATTTCGTCAATTTTGATTATTCCAATCTGTTCTTTATTATCTTTAAAGAATATTATTATCAAATAATTATCTGTCATATAAAGAGTATAGAAATCTACACTGTGTAGTATTTTTGGATTAGATTTGTTGCTTACATCAATTATATAGGTTTTGTAACCCATTGACACATATGCGATATCATTTTTTACAAATACTCGTTCAAACCCAAATAGGTTGTCATTTTCAGGAATCGGCAGTTTCACTGAACCAATTATTGAAGTATTTTCTTTTGATGGAAACAATACTGCTTTTACATTTTTACCAAATTGTCCATTCAACTGAATATCCATATCCTGTCCCACCACCCCAGATTTTGGGAAATAGTTATCTACCCGGTATTCAGCAATCCCTGATGAAGTTATGAACCCAAATATACAAACAATAAATTTAAAATAGTGAATTATTTTTCGCATTTTTCATTGTTTTTTACTTGTATTCTATGAAATTAATTCAAAAAAGCATAAACCATATGCTCCTGCCAATGTAAAAAAACAACGCTTTTCACAGAATGCAAGTTAGCATATGGTCTATCTTTCATCAATGACTGATCATTATCCTTTTTGTTCTATGAGCTTTTTAAATTCAGTTGGCCACCTGTTATATTATTTTTGGCCACCTTATCCGGAAAACAGGTTAAAATAATCAACTCTGCCACTTTTTCTGGCTTTACCATTTGAGCCCAGTGGC
>Ga0272440_1003377_pt1 | contig 11954 bp, 11 predicted proteins | sample SSMMMBAug17_FD_192440 | JGI IMG/M metagenome (GOLD analysis project Ga0272440, IMG submission 192440) | Marine sediment archaeal communities from Little Sippewissett salt marsh, Falmouth, MA, United States - SSM-MMB-Aug17 | ecosystem: Environmental > Aquatic > Marine > Wetlands > Sediment ... | reverse complement strand
TCATTAAGAGATTCCTTTAATAATTTGCTGCAACAAAGCCCCCAGTCACGTTCATAATACTTGTGCATAAAAGGAATTGCTTCAGGAATTAATGGATGAACATATAGATGTTTAAAAAGCGTTTCTTGAGATACTTCCCCTTCAAAAGGAATTGAATATGACATAACATGCAATGGATTATCATTATATGAAAATAAACGTTGACCTTCCATTGTTTCAAGATAAGCGTCATGACACGTCCATTTTTCAGGAATAATCCATGTCCAACACTCAGTTCCTGTTGGATATTCATGAATTTTCATGGGAAGTATTTTTGCAAGTTCGTTGAGAGCCTTATCATATCCATCGGAAATAATATCCCTTGGCAGAGACCAGAGAGCATTAATTATTTCTCTCATTGTAGATGTTTCTGATAAAGAAACAGGTGATATTTCTATTATTTTTTTTTTTATATCAGATATTTGAATTTTCGACATAAAATTTTCTTATTACGAAGTATTAATGATTTGAACCTTAATTTTCAGAATTATAAAATTTCAATGATTTAAATCAAATTCACATTCAGGTAATCATAAAATACTGAAAATCCAAGTTCAGAAGTGAATTTACCAAAGTACTATTAATAGCCCAAGATAATAAAGTAATGAAAAAGATAAGTCAAGTTATAAGTTTTTGCAAGATTTGGCAATCATGAGGTAGTCTAATATCTTTGATGTCATCCTGAATGGGCAATGCTAAAACAATAAATATTATCAAGATACCAGAAGATGAATTAATTCCAAACAGATAAACTTTTTTATATTGAAACAAATCAAGCTAAATGTTTATCTTTACATGCATAACAAAATGGAATTTCATCATAATTTTGCCTTTTTATATTATCAAATAATTTTTTATATTTTGTACCAGTCCAAACTTCTGAGATAGATTTTTCTGAAATATCCCCAACACAATTTACACAATTAAAGTCTGTTGCACAAATCCCAACTTTATTGTTTGAAAAGATATAGAGAAATCCTCTATCAATGCGTTTACAAGGTTCAAGATTTTTAGATTTTGTTTCATTAATTTCTTTGTTTGTTGGAATTTCTTTTTGGCCAATAAATTTTTCAAGTTCATTTATACTAATTATATCTACTTTAGGCCCCCATTCATTAATAAACTCATCGATACGGCCATACATTTCAGGCAAATCAATTATTTGTACTCTTAAAAAAGGTTTTTTTTTATTTATTTTATTTTTTTGATCAATTAAATAATTTAAGTTTTTTATTACCTGTTCATAATTTGGTACTTTCGTGATTTTTTCATGTGTTTCTTTATCAAGAGCATTTAATGAAACATTAATAAAATTAATATCTGAGATAACTAATTTATCAACAGTTTTTTTTGAAAGTGTGCTGCCATTTGTACTTAACCATAAAGGTCTAATTGATTTAAATTTTGAAACATAATCAAGCATTTCAAAAAAATTGGGGTGAAGAAGAGATTCACCAATATTATATAACCACAATCCCTCAATTTTATGATTTGAGACTTCATCAATTATTTTTTTAAAAATTTCTATATCCATATCCACTATACTACGAGTTAATTGGTTTCTTGGACACATTTTACAATGATAATTACATCTATTAGTAAGTTCAATTAGTAAAGCTGAAGGGAATACATTATTTTTATCAATATAAAATTTTTTTCTTTGAACTTTCATAAATTTTAATCCTAATTTTTTACCTGCAACAAAGGATTCATGATTTTCAATGAGTCTAAAATTCTCATCAACAATTAACTTCTTTATTTCTTTATTATTTCTATAAGATTCAATCTCTGCTTTAACTAAATTGTTATTAAGTTCATATTTTTCATCAAGATTTATTATATTTAAATTAGCATATTCCATTTTTTTATAATCCTTTTTTTAAATTTAGCGGTTTTTCCCTTCGGTGGATACTGGGGGGGTCCCAAATCTTTAGATTTGGGCATCAAGATTCAGTAAAAACATATTTTCCAACATGTCCAATAGTTTATTTTTCTATTTGTAATTCGGTTCTATTTCGACTTTTAAAATATTTACGATTTTATCTGAGATTTGAATTGCATCTTGAGCATTTTTTCCAGTAATTATCATATAACCTATTCGATCGCCATCTTTCTCGATTTTTTTAACAATATCACCTACTTTTAAAAAAAAACCTACATCAATTACACCCTTAACCTTTTTTGCTTCTTCTAAACCAGATAATGATGTAATTTTCCCTTCATCAGCAGTAAGAAATCTTAATACAGCACCTTTGTTAAATTTTGGTTTTATATCCACTGGTTTTCCTACAGCTAAGTTAATAATTTGCTCTAATGTATCAAGTCCACTTATTGTGGGAACAACTTTAGAAAAAGTAAAAAAACCTCCACCCCTAGCAGCGGTTTCAATTACAACAAAATCATTTTCTTTTTTTCTTATTATTTCAGTATGAGAAGGTCCTTCTTTAATGCCTACAGATTTCGTGACTTTTTTAATTAATTCTTTTGCAATAAAAATTTCTTTTTGTGAAAAACGTGCCTGGTAAACGATATTCATTGCGACATAATTCTTATCAGATATATATTTTTCTTTATCTGATATTGCTAATACCTCAGTTTCACCATTATAACTCATTGAATCAGAGCTTAATTCGATCCCTTCAACAAATTCTTCAATTATACATCGTTTTTTCTTTGAATAATTGATTGAATAATTAAATGCAAAATCAAGTTCTTCTATATTATCAATCCTTAAAACGCCTCTACTACCTGCACCATCAACAGGTTTAATAATAGCTGGAAGATTTAATCTGAGAATATTTTCTTTAGCTTCCTTTAAAGAGGTTGCAATAATATAATCTGAGGTAGGAAGATTAAACTCTTTAAACTTTTTTTTCATAAGCTCTTTATCAGTTGCACATTCTGCAACTTCAACAGGGATTCCAGGTAATGATAGAGCTTTACTGACTTCTGCAACTGTAACAATTGCTGATTCAGATGAATTTGTTAATACACCAATAACATTAAATTCTTTTGCAATTTTAATTGCCCCGTCAATGTCCGTTGTGCTAATTTTACGGCTGTGATCTGCAAGAAGATATCCAGGGGCTTCTTCGTTTAAATCAATAACGATTGTTGTATAACCTAACTCTTGTGCTTTTTTTATTAGAGGTTTTTGTTCATAACTACCTCCAATTATTAATAGATTACGTTTACTCATTTTTAAACTATTGTCCTTATAAGTATAAATATAGGTTACTCTAAAAGACTGGAATGGCCTCCTTTTATATATAACGGCTTGCGATATATATATAAAGTAAACTCATATAAAGGATAATCATGTCTGATTGTAACCCATTTTGATAATTGTTTAGCCATAGACAATCCAATTTCAGGTTTAAAATGAAAATCCTTTTTTTCTTGATAATCTACATATGTGGATAAGAAGTTAACAGCTAAACCATGTTTACAAAGATCGTACATAGATTTCAGCATTTCCCATATATAGCTCTCATGATTATTAGTTTTATAGTTCAAAGCACCGGAACAAAAAACATAGTCAAATTTTTCATTAAAATTTTTTTCTAATATATCAAATTGCTCAAATCTGCAATCAGGATAGCGTCTTTTGGCTTCTTCGATCAATTTACCACATAAATCGATACCTGTATAATTAACATTTGAGAAATAATTAATTAAATACGGATATAAATCACCAAAGCCACAACCTATGTCGCATATAGAAAAATTTTTTAAATCTGCAATATCAGTTAATATTTTAAATCTAAGTTGCTGGCTTTCAACACTCCCCCAACCTACAGTTTGTATATTATATCCTAATTCTTTATATCGAGATTCGTATAGACTTATAATTTTATTTTTTTGATTATAATTCATTTTTTTTTTTTTTTATTAATATGCTAAAAAATCGTAACAATTATCATTAAATATTCTATTTTTTAAATTAGAATCTATTTCCATTTTTTCAAAAATAGATAAACTTGCTTTCACTGACTCTGCATAAGGTCTGTCTGGATAATCAGTCCCCCACAAAATTCGTTGTGCTTTAATATTTTTTATGGAATATTCAATATCATTTATTACTGATGACCCACGATAGTAAAGTAAGCTAAAAGATAGATCAAGATACAAATTCTTGCATGATTTAATAATCATTAGATGATCTAATATTTTATGACCACCTGCATGGCCAATAGCGATTTTAGTATCTGGTGCATGATCTGCAAGTCTTCCAATAGAAACAGCTGTATTTCCAAGCTTTAAGTTTATACCATCTGGAAAGTAGCAAATCATAACAGGAAGCTTCATATCACCTGCTATTTTTACTATATCAATACATTCCTTTTTCTCAATGTGATAATTATGTAATCGTGGATGGAGCTTAATACCTTTAGCTCCAAGTTTTTTATAATATGTTAATTGATCAATTACTTTTGGCAAGTTAGGATTTAAAGCTGGGAATACGTAGAAAAAGTCATTATATTTTGTTGAACAATTAATAACATCTTCATTACTAAAGCCATCTTTACCTTGAAATATAGAGTCAGGAATATTTAATAATATCATATTATCTATTCCTAATCCTTTAGCTTCTTGATAAAGATTTTTTATTGCCTCTTCTGGTGTGGTGTAGATTGCAGTATTTAAATGACAATGACTATCAAACATATGATTATTAACTTAATGTCTTAGAGTTTTAAAAAATCATAAAAAAACATAAAATACTTCATAATAATTTTATTAAAAATATTATAAATTTCATTATTTTACTTGCTGATATTCTTCTAATTTATCCTTAAGTATTTTAGGAAGAACATTGTCATCTTTTAAATAATTTTTCAGACAAATTGTTTCAAACGTAGACCATTTTAATGTATCAACACAATAATACCAGATATCTTCCTGTAGCTCAATGAATTCAAGTTTTTTATAAAAATTTTCATTTATATTTTCTTTGGTGATGACAGTGCATCCTGAATCATCACAAACCATGATACTATCATCAAAAATTTTTTTTCTTTCTTCCATTTTATATTTTATATTATCAGGCAAAGAGACTTTCTTATTAAAGCAACCCAAAGGAGTCACCCCTTTTAACCAGATTGGATAGTTTTCTTTTCTTAATCGATGTGCATCACGGAGGAATCCATCTATAACTAGGGCCCTGCTTCTTTTATACAGCATAAGAACCTTTGATACAATATCACCAAATAATGCTCTATTGTTACATTCAAACGCGTCAATATACAAAATGCAGTTTTCTTCAATATTTTCGATTTGTTCGTGCAAAGGCCAATTACTTTCGTTATATGTATATATATATTTGACTTTGCCAACAACAAATTTACCAGGATTCAAACTACGTAAGTCGTTTAAAACTCCTGTTTTATTTAAAGAATCAGCAACTTCAACTGATGAAATTTTATTTTTATCAATCAGATTAATTATTTTATCAAAAATTATATTATTTATCATAATAAGACTCCATTATTGTTTTTAGGGTTTATTTATCAGGCTCAATTATACCTATTGCTTTCTGAATGCGTAATAAACCTTTACCATCAAATATATTAAGCTGACGCTCAATAAACTTTTTTCGCCTGTATTGATCATTCATAGTCTCCCATGCGACATTCAAATCATTTTTTGCAAAACAACATAATTCTTTTTTCTCAAGATATTCACAAAATCGATGTTCCATTTGGTTTTGTGCTAATACAATTGCTGGAGTTCCCAGAAAAGATAGCTCAAAAAATGTTGTCCCGCATCCAGAGATTGCCATGTGAGCATTAGCCATTAGATGTGGAAGTTCAGTAGGATTTTTATAAAGTTTTATATTATGAGAAGATTGTAGTGCTTGTTTACGAATTTCATTTTCAAAAGAAGAAAGAGGACCAATAATAACATCGATATGTAACTGTTTTGAATATCTTGAAAAAAAATTCAGTATCTTACATGTTATCAAACCTGGATCAGAACCACCCATCATTACTAATAATTTATCAATGTTGCTGACAGGCTTAAATTTGTCCAAATATTTACTAAACCTTGGAGCAATGATTGCAAATTCAAGACCTTCATAATAATTAGCAATCCGGCTTTGTAAAGGATTTTTATCAGAATGATTAAATAGGTTTATTATCGTATCGACATTATAATTTGTATAATTAAAATAATCAAGCCTGACAATAGGACATCTATAAATTTCTTTTAATTTTTTTGTTAACCCAACGTCTTTTTTAAATTGATCAATGATAATAATATCAATATTATAACTTGGAAAGTCGTATATAAAATCAATGTCATATTTTAATAGATATTTTTCTAATATTTTATTATTATTAACAACAAATATACCACGCCAGTCAGCTGGAAGAGTTTTTATAAGGGATATGCAACGGCTAATATGGCCAAATCCATCCTTTTCTGAACCATAAGACTTTAATAATACAATTTTTTTAGATTTTTTTATTGAATTCATCCTATCATATCCCAAGTTAATGGCGTACCTTTTTGAGCATCTTTGTTAATTTTTTTACCAATGAAAATATTATAGTATTTGGGAGGCAATCCATATCCTGGTCTTATAGATCTGATGTTTTTGTTATTAAACAAATTTCCTTTTTTCATCTCTTCTACAATATATAAAGAACGTCTCCCTCTTAATGAAAGAGTCTCTCTCTTAGTTACTCCATAATGAATTTTGCCAAGAGACTGCCAGGCATCCATTGTTTCTTTAACCAACATTTTAAATTCATGAGGTTCCATAGAGAATTCAGCATCTACTCCACCTTCATCCCTGCTTAATGTTAAATGCTTTTCAATGACTCTTGAACCGATAGCAACGCTTGCAATTGCAACACCAATTCCTAATGTATGATCAGAAAGGCCAACATGAAGATTAAATAATTGTCTCATATGAGGAATTGTTAAAAGATTAGCATCTTTCGGTTTAGCTGGATAAGAACTGTTACATTTGAGTAAAATTATATCATATAAATCTTCTTGTCTGGCTATTTTAATAGACTCATCTAATTCAGCTACACTGGCAGTTCCAGTTGAAATAATTAATGGCTTTCCTGTTGATGCAACTTTTTGTATTAAATTATGGTCAGTATTTTCAGGAGATGCGATTTTATATGCAGGCACTTTCAGACTTTCTAAAAAATCCACAGCTGAAGAATCAAATGGTGTACTAAAAGCTGTGATACCATGTTTTTTGCAGTGATCAAAAATAGGTTTATGCCATTCCCATGGAGTAAAAGCCTGTTTATATAAGTCATATAGAGATGTACCTTTCCATAAGCTTTCAGGATTATCTATAAAAAATTTTCCATTACTTAAATCCAAAGTCATTGTGTCGGCAGTGTATGTTTGTAATTTTAAGGCATGTGCTCCAGCGTTAGCTGCTTCTTCAACAATTTTTAATGCTCTTTCTAAAGATTGATTATGATTACCTGACATTTCAGCTATAATATAAGGAGGTTTATCTGAACCTATGTAATAATTGTCAATTTTAATGGATTTCATTCATATAAATCCTTGTGATAAGTTTAAATTAAAACTGTATAGTCCTCTCTTGTTTAAAATAATCCTCTTCTAAAATTCCCATGATGATTACATCATAATATTTACCTTCTTGAAACGATTGCTTTATTCTTCTACCCTCCACGTTTAAACCCAATTTTTGAAACATTTTTTTAGAGGCAATATTATTTTCACTTAAAGTAGCAGATACTTTATGAAGGTTTAAACGATTAAACGCATACCATAAAATTAGCTCACAAGCTTCTGTTCCCAACCTCTTTCCCAAAAAATCTTTATTTCCTATCATTATACCTATATAAGCATGTCTATGAATCCAATTAATTTCGCCTAATTTGATATTGCCTATATGTTTTTCTTCTTTTTTATGAACAATTGCAAAAATAACTTCTGAATTACTTTTGTTTATTCTATCGACATATTCTAGAATATCCTCTTGAGATGTAGGGAAAAGACCTGTTGTCATATTTTTTACAACATCATAGTCATTTATCCAGGATAGATAGTCTTTATTAACATCTTTTTTTGTTATTCCTCGAAGGAAAACATTCCTTCCTGTTATAAAGGGTATATTCATTTATTTATTTCATCTTCCTTTAAAGAAATAAGCAAACCTTCATTCCTGATTATATTTGAATTTATTTTGAATACTTCAGGATGATCATCTAAAAATTCTTTTATTATTTTCGAATCAAATCTTTTTTTATTATACAAGTTTTCTATTAAAATTTTAACAACTTCATAATCTTCGGGTTCATCAACTGTGAATCTATATTTACTTTCATCTGTTGAATTTTCCATTGAAAATATATTAAAATCTGATTTATTATTATGCAGATAAAGTAGAACATGCTCTCTTTCCGACTTTAATCTTGCTTTTTTATAAGCAACTTCTAAAACACGAAATGAAAAAATTTCACAGTCAAGACCTTCAGCATAAGTTAAACCTGTATGCACATAATCATAATTACCATTTTTATATGTATGAATTAACTTTTTTAATATATCAGGGTCTAATAATGGGCAGTCAGCTGTAAGTCTTATAATAGGATCAGCCTGAAATTGACTCGCAGACAAGTAATAACGTTCAAGTACATCATCCTCAGATCCTCTGAAATATAAGATAGAGTCTTTTTCACATAGTTCAGCAATAGGATCATCTTCTTTATTAACAGTTGTTGCAATAATTATTTGTTTTATTTGTGATATTTTTTTTATTCTTTCAAGTTGATAGTATAATAGGGGTTTACCAATTACCTCCATTAATACTTTTCCTGGAAGTCTTGTTGAAGCCATCCTTGCCTGAATAATTGCTGATAACATATTTATAGTATACCCTCGGATAGATTAGAAGGTTTGCAGCCTCTTTCCCTCTTAATAAGAACAGTGCATGCGACTTTAATCGCATGATGAGTCACTATTTGGGGCCATTCTCTTAACTCTATAACGTCACTTAGGAATACCTGAATAATAAGTTCCCCATTTATTGGAGTCCCAAATCTTCAGATTTGGAAGGCAAAGAGTGTGGCGCCCAAATCTAAAGAGTTGAGACTCCATCCAAAATGGGGAACTTATTTTCAGAGCATTTCATAAAATTAATAAATTCGAAAGGTTAGCATTCAAGTTATTTTGTAAATACTCAATAATTCCAAATGGTTCTATGTGATATCAATAATAATTAATTCCATTTTAGATTAACCTTTTAAATCCTTCAACAGAGGCTTGACCTTCCATATATTTATCTACTTGTTTCATTTCAATGATTTTTTTCAGTTGTTCAAAAACTTCATCTATTGCTTCACCATACAGATTTACGTGTTCATTTTGGTGAGCAAACATTGCATAAAATAGTGTTGAAGCTAAAAATCCCTTTTGGAGCATTAGTTGAACAAATAAAGCCTTTATTTTCAGAGCATTCTCGTATTGAAATGCGAAATGGCTCAAAGGTGGTATACCACCGACTTTAATTAAAACTTGATGCTTCTCAGCAAATTTTTTCCATATAAGTTGTACTTTGTTACCTATATTTATTAAATGCTGTCCCACATTTTCATTTTTATGTTTATGGATTGTTGCCAATGCTGCTACAGGACCAATTCTTTCAGTCCAGTTCGTGCTGCTTATAAAAGTTTTTTGAGCGGCATCCATAACATTTTTTTTTCCTATAATGGCTCCAATAGGATAACCATTGCCAAGAGCCTTAGAAAAAACAGCAATATCTGGCTCAAGATCAAATAACAAATGAGCGCCACCAGAATTCATTCGGAAAGCGGATGATATTTCATCAATAATTAATATAGCTCCTGTTTTATCAGCAATATTCCGAATATTCTCCAAGAAACCTGGTTCAGGATCTACATTACGAATAGGTTCCATAATAATTGCACCAAGATCATCTTTATGCATTTTGACAATATATTCAAGTTCTTTAATTTTATTATAACAAAATGGAAATGCTGTATCTTTAAGAGATTTAGGCACACCACAAGGATCAAGACCTGATAAGAGATGTGCTCCTAATGCATTTCCATTCGTAAGATTGGCAGATAAATACCAATCATGCCAACCATGATAACCGCAAAATGCTACTTTATCTTTTCCTTTAAATGCACGTGCTATTCTAACAGCAATAGCCATTGATTCACCACCAGTACGAGCGTATCGTACTTTCTCTGCCCAGGGATGTATATCACATAATAAATCTGCAAGTTCAACTTCTTCGCTACAATTTAAAGTAGAACAAGATCCATTTTTAATCGCATTTAAAACTGCATTATCAACATGCGGATCAGAATATCCCAATACGTTTGCACCAATGCCACTGATACTCATATCAATATACTTTTTTCCATCCAGATCCCAAATATAAACTCCTTTAGCTTTTTTATAATAAGTAGGCCATACTCCCAAAGAAAACTGATCCGGACGTTTTGAAAAAAGTTGAGTCATTCCAGGAATACGTTCTTTTGCTTTTTCCTGCATTATAAAATTAAGCGATTTTTGACTTGATTTATGCTTATATTTTTCATCAATTAAATACATGGATTTTCCTTGTTTCTTCCAATTAAATAAATACTAAATTTTTATAAATTTTTTTTGCAAAAATTACTTTGAACTATCCTTAAATGTTATTCCACAAAAAATTACCCCTTAAAGTTATATTGATGCATAAACATGAGTAGCTCTTCCAAGTCCAATTTTTGCAAAAAATTTATATAAAGTATCCTTAAACTTAATAAGAGGAACTTTACTAAAAAATTTTTCGAATTTCACTCTTTTCAAGTGGGCTTTCCTACCCAATTCGGGATAAGTTATGTAATTATCACCAATAAGTGGAAATATTTCCATTGGAAAATCTGATATAATATATTGAACATTAAATCCGCATGATTCCAAAAAATTTTTAATTGTTTTGTGAGACCAATAGTTTAAATGAGCAGGAGGCGAAACCCAATAATAATGATTTTCAGAAACTTTTTTTAAAACTGTATTCATTAATAAATGTTGCAATATATTAAACTCATTTGGAACAATAATCAATAAAATACCTTTTTTCAATAACAAATATTTTTTAATTATCTCTAAAGTTTTACGAGGTTCTTTCAAATGTTCCAACACATTATTTAGCGTAATAACTGATGAAGGGTTTAATTTTAATTCTGATATATTATTAATATTTCCAAGCTTAATATCCATGGTTTTATCTTTAATATTTTTGTATGCTTTTACTGATGGTTCAATTCCTTGAACTGCCCAACCATTAAGTTTCATAAAATTAAGAAAATCACCATAGCCAGCCCCGATATCTATAATGCTCTTAGGAAGCTCAAATGGAAGTAATTTTGTAATATGTCTTAATCTATCATTATATTGTATATAATAGAAATTGTCCGGATCATCATTAAGTTTATCTTTTACAGCTGGATCAGGTACTGTGTTATAGTATTCTTTTTTATAATAATTTATTATTTCGTTTTCAGTTGGCATTGGAAATACATGCCAGTAACCACAAGATTCACATTTTATTATTTTATATTTATTTTTTTGAACATATCTTGTGTATTTATGTTCCATATTTATATTCTCCAATAACTTGGATCTAAAATGAAATCTGATAAGCCAGTATTTATCTCTAATAAGTCTGACATTAATTGTTTTGACATAGCTTTTGTCGATTTCATTAATTTGCAATTTTCTGTTATTTGTTTAGGGGTTTCACTTCCAATGACAATTCGATTATTTCCTGAAATTGATTTTAAAAATGAAAATGTTAGTTCCTTAAGAGAAGAAATATTATTATCAACACAAAACTGTTTTAATTTGATTATCAAAGGTTTTGCATCTTGTAAGTAAGAAGGAAAATTTTTAAT
>Ga0272440_1003376_pt1 | contig 11962 bp, 7 predicted proteins | sample SSMMMBAug17_FD_192440 | JGI IMG/M metagenome (GOLD analysis project Ga0272440, IMG submission 192440) | Marine sediment archaeal communities from Little Sippewissett salt marsh, Falmouth, MA, United States - SSM-MMB-Aug17 | ecosystem: Environmental > Aquatic > Marine > Wetlands > Sediment ... | reverse complement strand
AAAAACAATATATTCAATGGATACTGGAAAAATGCGATGGCAATAAAACACAGGCTGCAAAAATGATGGATATTGATCGTGTTTCACTCTGGAGAAAATTAAAACGATTTGGATTGTCTTGATTTTAACCCCTACATTCATTTTCGAACATACGCATTTCGGCTGCTGAAAATATTCAGATGGTAACATTTTGCAAATTTTCATAATAACTATCTACTTAACCTGTGAGAAATCTCAGGCAAACCTGTGTTCCATGGTTATCAGGGAACTCGTCCGCTGATCTCGAAATAACCTGAATATCCCCACCATACTTATGCATAAATTTTTTAACCAGGGGCATGCCAAAACCTGTTCCTTTCTCCCCATTTGTCCCTGGCCTGTTTGTCGCTTTTGAAATATCAAACAGTTGACTGAGCAGATCTTCGGGGATGCCAATGCCGGTGTCTTCAATAACAATACAAACGTTTTTTGCATCTTGTTTTTTTAGATATATTTTAATGTTTGTGCCAGGTTCGGAAAATTTAATCGCGTTTGTAATTAAATTGTTAAACACAGTATTTACGAGAGATATTTCTTCAGCAATGACCCTCACATTTTCTGGAATATCCAATTGTATTCCAATTTTTTTGTTTGTTGTCTTTACTTTGAGTATCGCAAGGGATTGATCCATCGATTGCTTGAGATTTAACGAATGAACAAAAATTTCTTTTTCTTCAGTTGCCATGAGACGCCGTGTTAAATCAATAATATTCATGCTATCTTTGGATGCTGAAAGTATATCATGAATAACACTCAGATCATTGGGATAATCAAGGAAATATTGTGAATAACTTTCAATGGCCCCCAGCGGATTGCTTAAATCATGACATAGCACATGTAACAGTTCGCGTTGGGATTCGACCTGCTTTTTCAATAATTTTTTCGTAAGTTGCAGATGTAAATGGGTTCGAACTTTTGCGATGAGTTCACATGGTTGGAAAGGCTTTGTAATATAATCTACGCCACCAATTTTATAAGCCATCTCGATACTTTCTTCATCACCTTTGGCAGTAATAAAAATAACCGGAATCTCTGCTGTTTTGGGGGTATTTTTTACTTGACGACACAGTTCAAAGCCATCAATTTCTGGCATGATAATGTCCAAAAGAACAAGATCAACCTTTTTTTTATCCAGTATCGCAAGTGCTTCTTTGGATGATGAGGCTGGAATGACATCATATTTTTTTAATATAGCCAACAGCATATCAATATTTGCTTCAGCATCATCTACTGCAAGAATGGTCATCTGGCCTTTTTCATCGATAATCATGACATATCCTCTTCGATTATTCTAATCGCCTGTTTGAACTGATATTCATTCATCATGGGGTTATAAGATAATAGAAAATTCAATCCCCAACTCCCATTGCTGGCAGCTAATATTTCCCCCTAATTTTTCAATAATGGATTTTGCCAGATAGAGCTTAACATTGTCATGAGCAATCATTTTGAGGCTTGGGGTAAACATATTTTCGATTTCATCCTGACTCATCTCACCACTGTTATCGCGTAAAAAAATAATGGATTTGTCCGCCTGAATACCGATTTCAATTGAAATTATGGGTTTTTTGACTTGCCTTTTTACTAAAGCTTCCCTGGCATGGGATAAGAGCTTGACGATAACCATTGCATATTCATGAATGTTTCCGCTGGCCCTTGCGGGTTGATTTTCGTGTATTTGAAGTTGAATATTATCGTTAATAAACGTGGCGATGATTATTTTCTCTGCAATAGAAATGGCTTTGCGAATTGTAAATACCTGTGTCTGTGTAGGGCCATCATATAATTGATAAAATGTATGAAGTGTTTCGGAAAAATTGATATTTTTAAAAAAATCTTGTTTTGTCGAAATGTACTCCCAATAGTTGCGAAGATGAACCAGCATATCTTTTGTCATGGCCTGAGCTGACAGGATGTTGAGCGTTTGGGTATTGCTATTTAAATGACAGGCATATAAATCAAGATGAATTTTAACCTTCTCTAACAACTCGATAGGATTATATGGCTTAATAAGATAATCAATGATTCCAAGATTATATCCCCGAATCATATCTTGTTCCATATTATTAACAGAAACCATCATCACAGGAATATTTTTTGTACGTTCATCAGCTTTCAACCTTTTGCAAACTTCAAATCCATCCATTTCAGGCATAACAATATCCAATATAATCAAATCAATTTTTTTAGTCAATGCCATTTGCAATGCTTCCTGACCAGATAAGGCCGGTATAACGTCATAATGTTTGAGGATCCCCATGAGAATATCAATATTCAATTCGGTATCATCAACGATTAATATGCATGGCTTTTTTTGCATTTTTTTCCTCTTTTTGATTCTTAAATTTTTTAACATAACCATTTATTAAATGTATGTCAAATTGGTTTTTTTATTATTTAAACCTTCACAATGACAAAATCTCTGAAAAATTATTAATTAACTGTTTATTTATTTCAAAATTGATGAAAATCATGATATTCCCAATTCAGTACCTATGTTGTATGAGGGCGCTTTAGCGTCCTTTCTCAATTCAGCGTAGGGCTAAAGCCCATAGTCGTCAGGCTAAGCTCGACCTCCTGAAATTGTTCGCCCGCCTGGAGTTGAAACTCCAGGCTATTTCAGTGTCGTCCCTTGTGGGACTTAAAGTGTCTCATTAAACAGACCTGTTTAATATTCAATTGATCAAAGCTTGCATTTATTGTAAGACACTTTAAGTCCCGCCAGGGACGACACAGGAATAGCCTGGAGTTTCAACTCCAGGCGGGCGAACAATTTCAGGAGGTCGAGCTTAGCCTGACGACTATGGGCTTTAGCCCTACGCTGTTCTTGGGGTTGCCGAAATCGAGCATTCCTTGTATGAAATTCACTTCCCCTAAACCTACATACGCCCATGGGCATGTTCATTTCAGAGTATTCCTTAAAAAGGGTTGATTCTTTTTGAACCATTATTTCACAATTGAATGCCTTCAATTATATATTGACAGTCAAAGTAAACAATAATATGTTTTTTAACATAGGAATTCTCTGAAAATAGCTTCCCCACTATGATGTTGTTCGTGTTGAATTAAATCTACTGTAGAGATGTAGATTGCTATGGAATGCTCGAAAATTAGTTTCCCCTTTTATCTTGAACGTATAATAGTTGGGCACGTAGAGACGTAGCATGCTACGTCTCTACAGAACAAAAACCCCGATGAACATTTTTTCAAATGGGGAACTTATTTTCAGAGCATTCCTATGGGGTTTATATATTTGATAATTACAAAACATACATCTATCTAGAAAATGAGACCTTACAGACAAAAAGAAGGGCGTATGAAAAAAGTTAGCGAAAGTGAATCCCCATCAATGTATGGCTGGATAGGAAAAATTGCCCATATTGATCTAGCAACAAAAAAAGTTCATATAGAATCCCCCCCGCAATCCTTATATGAGAAATGGATAGGCGGGCGTGGCCTGGCAGGATATTATTTGAGACCTTTTATTACATATGCATGGCATCATTCCCAAATGCCCCTGTGCATTTTTACAGGCCCTTTAACAGCAACCACTGCCCCGACTTCTGGAAGAATGACAATCATGTCTCGTTCTCCTCTTACTGGCACGATCGGTGATAGTTCTGTCGGAGGGACATTTGCCAGACAGCTCAAACGTGCTGGATTCGATGGCCTTGTTATTTCTGGAAAATCTGATGGACTCTGTGGCATTGAAATTATTGATCATGTGATCACTTTTATTTCTGCGACGTCAATGGCGGGATTGACAACCTCCCATGTTTATGATGAACTCAAACACAAAGGGGCTGTTGCCTGCATTGGGCCTGCTGCAGAAAACAAGGTGCGGTTTTCCTGTGTTATGGTTGATCACCATCATGCTGCCGGAAGAAATGGCCTGGGACTGATTTTTTCCAATAAAAATATGAAATACATTACTGTGAAAGGCACGCATCGCACAAAAATTTTTGATCCTGAAGGTTTGAAGAAAGCACGTCAGGATGCCCTTCGACTGACTTCAGCATCACCAATTATTTCAGGCGAGCAGGGATTGATGTATTTTGGCACGGGTGCATTGTTTGATCTGATTCATGTTCGCAGAATGATGCCAACCAACAATTTTAAAAAATCCTTTTTTGAAAAGGCATCACAGATGAACGCTTTCACCTATCATCAACACTATGATACAGAACATGCAGGGTGCAAAGGATGTCATATTCTATGCAAGCGGAAACAAAAAGATTCAAATACTGTTTTACCCGAATTTGAAACCATGTCGCATTTCAGTGCATTGAATGAAAACGTAGATATCCATATGGTGGTTGAGGCCAACCGGTTATGCAATGAATTTGGTATGGATACCATTTCATCTGCAGCAACAATCTCTGCCTATGCAGAAAGTATTGACAAACATTTGAGCAGCGATCAGATAATTCAACTGCTTCGCGATATCGCATACAGAAAAGACAATGGAGAATTTTTGGCTGATGGATCTCATTTGTATTGTCAGACCAATAAACTGGATTTTTCCATGTCAGTCAAATCACAGGAACTTCCGGCATATGATCCACGCGGCGCTTATGGGATGGCTCTGGCTTATGCAACATCAACACGAGGCGGATGTCATCTTCGGGCCTATCCCATCAGCCATGAAATTTTACGAAAACCATCTGCAACTGACAGATTCTCCTGGAGTGGGAAAGCACGAATGATCAAACTTGCTGAAGATGCCTTTGGGTGTGTGGATTCATTAATTGCCTGCAAATTTGTATTTTTGGCTGCCAGTCTTGAAGAGTACGCCCAAATATTTTCATCAGTAACAGGCGTGGCATCCAATATGAACATGCTTCAAAAAATTGGCGAGCGTGTTGTATATCATGAACGAATCATGAACGCCCTGAATGGATTTTGCGCCATCCATGATGACCTTCCTGAACGTTTCTTCATGGAACCCGGAACCAGCGGACGCGGTATTGATATCCCACCTTTAAGCCGTTCAGACTTTTTAACTGCAAGGCAAAAATATTATTGTATTCGTGGATTGTCTGCAAATGGACAGCCCACAGAAGAAAAAGCGCGAGAACTGGACTTGGAATAAACAGGACATGCCCCTTTTCCAACAATGCTCGCACCTACAGGCAAAGAAAAATCAAAACTGTTATCCTGCCCCAAAATATGCATAGAAAGCTATGAAAAAGGATTCCGAATCATAATTGTCTGATCCCGCCCCGGCCCAACAGAAACCATCACAATTGGAATACCTGTTATGGCCTCAATCTTTTTCAAATAAAATCGGGTTGCTTCAGGTAAATCATCCAATTTTCGAATATGGCTGATATCCGCTGACCAACCAGGGACTGTATCATAAATGGGCTCACAACCAGCAAGCACATTCAGATTACCAGGAAAGCCTTCAATTACCTTTCCCTGATAATTATACCCCATACAAAAATGTATGGATTCCAGGCCAGTCAATACATCCAGCTTGGTGATCGCCAGACAGGTTAAGCCATTTAAAATGGCAGCGTTTTTAATCAGCATTAAATCCAACCACCCACACCTTCTTCGCCGGCCAGTTGTTGCGCCAAACTCAGCACCTTTTTCCTGTATTTGATTACCAATATCATCCAATAATTCAGTCGGAAAGGGTCCCTGTCCAACACGTGTGGTATAAGCCTTGACAATTCCCAGTATTTCATGAAGATCATTGGGACCAACACCAGCTCCAATACTGGCATTGGCTGCAAGTGTGCTGGATGACGTAACAAAGGGGTAAGTACCATGATTGATATCTAAATGAGTTCCCTGCGCTCCTTCAAACAGAATATTTTTATCAATCATTCCTGAAAGTGCAACAGAAACATTTGTTACATATGGTATCAATCGCTTTCCATATTCCTGATATTCCTCAATGACTTGTTTTACATCACATGGCGTCATTTTGAGATAGTGTTCGATATAATGATTCTTTTCCTGTAAAATTTTTGTGATTGCTGTTTCCAATAAGGCCGGATCACAAAGTTCAACAAATCGAATACCCGTTCGAGCGGATTTATCTTCATAGCAAGGTCCTATCCCCCGTCCGGTCGTGCCAATTTTTGATTTGCCCATGAGTTGTTCACGCCCAAGATCAATCAATTTGTGGTGGGGCAAAATGACATGTGCGCGTTCACTGATAAATAAGTTTTTTGGGGATATCTTTATCCCCTTCTGTGCAAAAAAATCAATTTCTTCCAGTAACACTTTGGGATCGACCACAAGGCCGTTTCCAATCATACAGGTTTTTCCTTGAAGTATACCTGATGGCAGCAAATGGCTGATATATTGTTCCCCATTGACGACCATTGTATGACCTGCATTGTTTCCCCCTTGAAATCGAACCACTGCATTTGCATTTTCAGCAAGCAGATCCACAATTTTTCCTTTACCTTCATCCCCCCATTGGGTTCCGATAACCACAAGATTTGACATTCAATAAACTCCTATATATTGACATGGAAAATGAAAATTTTCCAAAAATGTTTTGATCCATTGGATACAGTAGGGTATGCTATATACTTTTTTTTTTCTGATGTCAAATTTATCTTTTATGGGTGCATATATGATCAAGAAGACAGCGAAGAAAATTCTAAATCAAGTGTTTGGATATAAGGAATTCCGAAATCTTCAAGAAACAGTTATTGAAAATATCTGCAATAAAAATGATTCATTAGTGATCATGCCAACTGGCGGCGGTAAATCATTATGCTACCAGATACCGGCACTTATATTTGAAGGCCTTACAATTGTTGTATCTCCCTTGATATCCTTAATGAAAGATCAGGTGGAACAATTGCGGGAATTACGCGTGAATTGTGCCATTCTCAACAGCAGCCTTTCTTATGATGCGTACCGACATAATATGGGAATGGTGGCATCAGGCAGTGCCAGATTGCTTTACCTTGCGCCAGAAACACTCTTAAAAACCAATATCATGGAGTTGCTCAACAAAATTCCAGTGGATAGCCTGACTATTGATGAAGCCCACTGTATATCCGAATGGGGACATGATTTCCGGCCTGAATATCGACAGTTAATCGCTGTTCGCAAACGTTTTCCTGATGCTGTTTGTGTGGCCCTCACCGCGACTGCAACGCGACGTGTGCAGGAAGATATTAAGAAAAATTTGGGTTTTAAAGATGAGAATGAATTTATTGACAGTTATGATCGTAAAAATTTGTTTATTCGCATAGAACCTAAAATAAACACATTAGATCAGGCCATTCAGTTTATTCGTCAGTTTCCAAGCCAATCTGGCATTGTTTATTGCGCAACGCGAAAGCAGGTTGATGATTTATATACCATTCTTCAAAGCAAGCGTTATTCGGTTAAACCTTATCATGCAGGCCTGTCTGAGGTGGATCGAAATCGCAATCAGGAACTGTTCATTCGGGATGATGTTCAAATTATTGTGGCCACTGTGGCATTTGGTATGGGCATTGATAAACCAAATGTGCGTTTTGTGCTTCATTATGATATGCCCAAGAATATCGAAACCTATTATCAGGAAATTGGCCGAGCGGGAAGAGATGGCCTTCGGTCTCATTGTCTGATGCTGCATGGATATGGTGATCGCAAAAAAATTGAGTATTTTATTACCCAAAAAAGTCCAGGTGAGCAAAAAGTAGCAAGAAAACATTTGGATGCCATCCAAGCTTTCGTTAATTCACTGGAATGTCGAAGAATTCCATTATTGGCCTATTTTGGAGAAAAATATGCGCATAAAAGCTGTGATATGTGCGATAATTGTGTACAAAGCATTGAGGCCAAACAAGATATTACAGTTCTGGCCCAAAAATTTTTATCCTGTGTGAAACGAACCGGAGAGCGATTTGGTACATACCACATCATTAGCGTTTTACGCGGATCCAAAGATCAAAAAGTCTTACGATTTAATCATCAAACACTCTCTACATATGGCATTGGTTTGGAACTCTCGCGAAAACAATGGAAAGATTTATCTCATCAGTTAATTCAACAAAAACTGATGGTGCTTGACCAGGAGCATGGGTCACTTCGTATTACTGACAAAGCATGGAAAGTCTTTCGCGGTGAAGAAAACGTTTTGGGGCGAGTGTTGGATATCAAAGAGAAAGAAAAAGAGTCGGTAAAAACAAAAGAAATGCAAATGGACTATGATCGTAATCTATTCGAATCTTTAAGGATGAAACGCAAACAACTGGCTGACGATGCTGAAGTTCCCCCTTATGTTATTTTTTCTGATAATACATTAATTGAAATGGCAACATTTTTTCCTCAATCTCCAAAAAGATTGCTGACAATTCATGGTGTTGGAGAGGTCCGCTTGGAGAGATATGGCGATGATTTCTTGAAAATAATCAAGAAATATTGTCAGGCCAATAATATTTCAGAAAAAAGAAAAACAGGTTATGTGCCGCCACGTAAAAAAAAGAGTACGATCAGTGCAAAGTCAATAGAGATTGGCAAATTATTTAATAAGGGGCAATCGCTTTCCTCCCTAGCCAGTGCATTTGCAATAAAAGAGGGGACTGTTATTGATCATTTAAATAAATGCGTTTCAGGTGAATTTGCTCTGGATACCAAACGATTGATTGCGGCATCACGATTATCTACAGAAATGCAAAATCGTGTAATGGACTTATTTGAAAAAATCGGCCATGATAGACTGAGACCGATCTTCGATGAATTGAATGGTGCGGTGAGTTATAATGAACTACATATCCTGCGTATGTATTATTTTTATATGCGTTAACGATATCATTAATAAAGGAAAAACAAACAATGATTTCAAAATGTGTACAAGAAATTACGCCATTTATTGTCATGGATGTTCTTGAACGTGCGGATGAAATGACCCATCAGGGTATTGATATCATTCATTTGGAAGTTGGCGAGCCCGATTTTGATATTCCAAAATGTGTCAAGGATGCGATCTGTAAGGCCGTTCAGGACGGTCAAACATTTTACACCCATAGTCTTGGTATGATCGAATTACGTGAAGCCATCTGTCAGCATTATTTAAACAATTATGGCGTAAGGATTCATCCAGATCAGGTGTTGGTCACATCAGGCACATCGCCTGCCATGCTCATATTATTTGCAACCATACTTGAAAAAGGGGACCGGGTCATTCTCTCAGATCCGCATTATGCCTGTTATCCCAACTTTATCAGGTTTGTTCAAGGCGAACCATTGACCATACCGGTGTATGAATCTGACCGGTATGAATTTCAAATTGATCGGGTGAAAGCGGCAATCACCGAAAAAACAAAGGCCATATTTATTAATTCGCCATCAAATCCAACAGGCACTCTTTTATCTGAAGATTGTCAAAAAGAAATTGCCAGTTTGCCGCTTCATATCGTATCTGATGAAATTTATCATGGTCTGGTATATGAAGGCAAAGAACATTCCATACTGGAGTATAGAGATGAAGATGTTTTTGTTTTAAATGGATTTTCCAAACTCTATGCCATGACAGGACTTCGTCTGGGCTATTTAATTGCGCCTAAAAAATACATGCGTCCCATGCAGATATTACAACAAAATTTTTTAATTTCTGCCAACTCAATCACACAGCTTGCGGGTATTGCTGCATTGAGAGATACGAGTGACGATATCACGAGAATGAAAGCGATCTATAATGAACGTAGACTATTTATGATTAAACGATTGCGTGAAATGGGATTTCAAATATCAGTCGAACCAACAGGTGCATTTTATGTATATGTGAATGCGCGTCATCTGTCGCATGATTCATATCAACTGGCATTTGATATTTTGGAAAAGGCCCATGTTGGTGTAACGCCTGGAATTGATTTTGGAAAAAATGCGGAGGGCTATCTTCGGTTCTCATATGCCAATTCTATTGAAAATATTGCGGTCGGAATGGAGCGGCTGGAAAAATATATCAAAACAATCAGGTGATTGTGCCATTGTAAACCATTCTTGATCAAACTGATAAATAGTTTGGCATTGTAGAGACGTAGCATGCTACGTCTCTACAGAACTAAAACCCTGATGAACATTTTTAAAAAGGGGGCCTTATTTACAGAGAATCCCTTTTTTATTATTCTGTTGCAGAAATATATTCGTTATGCCAATCTCTTGTTTGCATGAACTTTGCAGGAATGTTTCAGATATTATTAAGCTACTGAGGTATTAAATGCCTTGGTTTAAAAGGAAGGTTTCATTTTATGAGAATTGAAGATCATCACAGTATGATAAACATTTTATTTGGGTATCATACTGAAAGAATTGATGAACAGGTATTTTTCACATTTTTACATCAGAGTAGATATTCAATTCATTCTGTCTCTCAAAAACAGGATGCCATCAATGCAATTCAACATAAAAAAATTGATATTGCACTGATTTCAAAGCATCTGACGTTTATGGATCCATACGATTTATGTCATCAAGTTGCAAAAATGCTTTCAATACCTGTTTTTATGTTTGTGTCATCGGCCGACAGTATTGATATTCCAAAAGCATTTGCCAAAGGGGCTTCTGATATTATCTTTTCACCATATATTAAACCACTTGTTTTTGCCCGAATTGAAAACTATTATCGCCTCAATAAACTAGAAAAATTATGGGCAAGTAGCGCCTTACCCAAAAAAGTACAAAAGGAATCTGAACCAAAATCTCAGACCGGCCAAAAACATTATCAATTTAATGATACGCGCATTTTGTTGGCTGAAGACAATGAGGTAAATCAGCAACTAATGAAAAACATTCTGAAACAGTCGGGGATTCATGTTGAAATCGTAAACAATGGTCAGGCAGCAATAGATAATATTAAAGACGTACTTGAAAAGAAAAAACATTTATACGATCTCATTTTGATGGATCTTCAGATGCCTGTTATGGATGGCCTTTCCGCCAGCCATGCGATCAGAGAACTTGTGGAAAAATATCAAAAACCTGAAATCCCTATTATTGCAATTACTGCGCATACATCTGCGCATTCTAGAGAAAAATGTTCTCGTTTTGGCATGGTTGATTTTATGCCAAAACCGATTGACCCTGAAAAATGTTTAGAAATTTTGTCACAATGGGTTCATTCGGATAAAATATCCCACAAACAGACCCATTTGGTTTCTTCTGAAAAAAAAGTTTGCGACTATACAGATATTCAAATACCTGAAATCAATACAAGATTAGGCCTAAAACGAGCAGCAGGCAATGCCGGACTGTTTAAAAAAATGTTATTGGAGTTTCTTAATGAATATCAAGATATTGTGGCGCACCTTGAAAATCTATTTAAAAATGGAAGGCGTGAAGACTTACTGGTAAAGGCACACACCATCAAGGGACTGGGGGGCAATATTGGGGCAGAAAATCTTCACAAAAATGCATTTTTGCTGGAGCAGGCAATAAAGCAAAATATTGAAACTGATATTCATGATTCCTTCAAAAATCTGACACAAACCTTAGACAGACTGATAGATGGAATCAGACAAAACATGGAATGCTTAGAACATACTGACACACCCAAAAAATCACTGAACAATGACATTGATTTAAATAGACTGAAAAAATCTTTCCAGCATCTTGATGAACTCTTGGAGAAAGGACGAATATCTTCAATTGATGCTTTTCATGAATTGGCTTCTCAAATCCCTGAATCCATGAAAGCCGAAAGTAAACACCTTGAATCCTTAATTCTTGCCTATAATTTTGATCATGCACAAGATTGCTTACATCATATGGTTGATATGTTATAAGGAATTCTCGGAAAATAAGTTCCCCATTTAATATTAATATATTGAATTCCTACTTTTGAACCTGGATTACGCTGAAGAAGATGAATAAGATGAATTAAAAGTGTTTGATTTCATCTTATTCATCTTCTTCAGCGTAATCCAGGTTCAAAATGAATAGAATTGACTCTTTCAGAAATGAG
>Ga0272440_1003375_pt1 | contig 11963 bp, 11 predicted proteins | sample SSMMMBAug17_FD_192440 | JGI IMG/M metagenome (GOLD analysis project Ga0272440, IMG submission 192440) | Marine sediment archaeal communities from Little Sippewissett salt marsh, Falmouth, MA, United States - SSM-MMB-Aug17 | ecosystem: Environmental > Aquatic > Marine > Wetlands > Sediment ... | reverse complement strand
TATTTTTAAGGCCGCGAAGGTTTGGAAAATCGCTGTGGCTGTCCACATTAAAAAATTATTATAATATTGCAAAGGCAGATATTTATGATCAATTGTTTGCAGGCACCTGGATTTATGACAATCCAACGAAACTTCACAATCAATATTTTGTACTGAAATGGGATTTCTCCTGTGTGGATTGTACTGGCAATAATGTCGAGCAAAATTTGAATATCCACATTAATGATTGCATCCGCAGATTTGCCTCAGATTACGAAGAATTACTACCTTCAAAAATTGAGTTGCATGATAATCAAGCGATGAGCAGTTTTTTCAGTTTGTTATCAGTTATCAGCAAAACCGGCCACAAGCTCTATCTGTTTATTGATGAATACGACAATTTTGCCAATGAAATGATCGCAAATGATCAACAGGAAGAATATTTCAGCATGACAGGCCTGGGGGGATGTTTAAAAACGCTGTTCAAACAATTAAAGTCTGCCACCGAAGGTCTCGGCCTGGATCGCATGTATCTGACCGGTGTGACCCCCATTCTTCTGAGCGATGTCACCAGCGGAGATAATATTCGGACAGATCTTCACATGTTGCCATATTTCTCTGATTTATGTGGTTTTACTGATTCTGAAATTATAAAATTGATTCAAACATTTGCAGATAGCCTGGAAAAAAGACCAAGACTGCTTGATCCAAAAGATACCCCTATATTTCCAGAAGGAAAAGATAACTGGATCATCAAGATATTTCAATTAATGAAGAATCTTTATGATGGTTATATTTTTTCTCCTTATACTGACATAAGAATTTATAACCCGACCCTGGTCATGTATTTACTGAAACATATTGAACAATTGGAGGGTAGACTGCCAAGATCTTTAATGGATCACAATCTGGTTACAGATGAAAGCCGCCTGGAATTTATTGCAGATTTACCAGGGGGGAAAGAAATGATCATGGAATTGAATCAAAATTCAAGCGTAAATATTCCAGATATCACAGAAAGATTTGGGCTAAAAGCCATGACAATGAAAAGTTCAAAAACAAGAACATTTATGGGATCATATCTTTATTTCATGGGAATGCTGACATTATCCCATCAGGCACAATCAGGAAAGCCTGATTTGACAATACCCAACCCAGTGACTCAAAGCCTTTATATTGATGGAATTTTGCGCTGGATTGTTCCAAACCCTCAAAAAAGGGATCTGGGGATTGATGTTGCTGAAAAATTGTTGAGTAATGGACAGATCGCACCCATTCGGCAATATATTGAAAAAATTATATTTTCCACCTTTCATTGGCGTGATAATCGGTGGGTCAATGAATTGACAATAAAAACCATTTTCATGTGTTTATTAATGGACAATAATTTTCTCATGATCAGCGAACGTCAAAGCCGAACCGGCTATGCCGACCTTGCCATGATTGTCCGACCGGATTGCCGAAAATATAAACTCATTGATACCTTGATTGAATTTAAATATATTAAACCCAAAGCACTCAAACTCAAAAATATTAAAAAATTATCAGATACCGCACTTTTCAAACATAAACTGGTTCAATCAAAATTAAATGATGCCAGAAAACAGGCCAAAACATATTCAAAAGAGCTGGTTGAAGAGTTTGGTGATTTGGTAGAACTACAAACTTATGCGATTATTTCTATTGGCTTTGATCGATTGTTGTATAAAAAACTATGATTTTCAATAGAATAAATTTGTGATCCAGCTTAACACCATGTGTTTTTGCTTCTACATACCCATCATAGGTAGTTTTCCCTAACTTGTTTTAAAATAATCCAAAACATGAAGGCGTTTAACACCTTTTATATTACCTTGTGCATATTCATCCATAGAAACCACTATTTTTCTATAATTATCTTTTAATTTTAACAGTTTGCCAAATTCTCGAACAATTGTTTTTGGATCTTTTATTTAAATAAAAGATATGCCACCTGGATATAGTTCTGTACACATTCACAAAAAGTCAGTTATCCGAGATTTCCTAAGTTTTTATTTTATTTTTGTTGAACATATTATACGAAAAGTGATATATATTATAATATCTTATCAATATTTATCATTAAAACTTTTAAGGAGGTACATACAATGAAAAATGTATTGTATTTGATGGCAAGCATTCTATTATGCATTGGGCTATCAACCAGCACGGTATATTCTCAACAAACAATGTTTACAATTGGGGTTGAAGCGCAAAAATATTATCCCCAATTTGATAATGAAAATGGGGTTGAATATTTTGGTTTTGCACGTGATTTGCTTGATATGTTTGCCAAAGAAAAAAAATATCAGTTTTTTTATAAAATTCGTCCTGTGAAACGACTTTTTCATGAATTTGTTGAAAAAAAAGCGTATGATTTTAAATATCCGGACAATCCTGTGTGGCAGTCAGATATGAAAAAGGGCAAAAATGTGGTGTATAGTGATTCTGTTGTTAAATACATTGATGGTGTTGTTGTGCTGGCTGAAAATATATCAATGGGGTTGTCATCATTTAAAACACTGGGAACAGTTCGAGGTTTTACACCTTATCCTTATCTGGATCTCATCTCACAAAAAAAGGTAAAACTCAGTGAGAATAATAATTTTATATCCTTATTGAAACAAGTGCTGATCAAAAGAATAAATGGTGCTTATTCCAATATTTCTGTGGCAAGGTTTAATTTGAAAGAAAACTTAAAAAAACCGGATGCCATTGTTTTTAATCCAAACCTGCCTCATATTAAAGATTCATATTATTTGTCATCCATTTCGTATCCGGCTGTAATCACCGAATTCAATGCCTTCTTAAAAGACAAAAAAGTGCAGATAGACCAGCTGAAAAAAAAATATAACGTAGGACTTATGGATGAATAATGCCCAAAAACCTGTGATCCTGTCATTTGTTGGACACTCAAACTCTGGTAAAACTGGATTGATAACACAAATTATTCCCCGCATAAAAAAAAAAGGAATTCGTGTCGGGGTTGTGAAACATGCAGGATCACCTATAAAAGTTGATCGAAGGGGAAAAGATTCTCAAAGAATTTTTGAATCAGGCGCAAATCCAACCATGGTTTATCACAAACAGCATCTTGCATATTTTGAAAAACCTCAGAAAGATCTTGGACTTGCGCAAATTGCACAACGTTTTTTTTCTGACAATGATCTATTAATAACCGAAGGTTTCAAAAAGGAATCGTATCCGAAAATAGAAGTGTATCAGTATTCGGATAAAAAGTTACCCCTGTGTTTCAATGATGATACAATCGAGGCCATTATTACGGACCATCCTTATCACTGGCATATTCCTCAATTTTCTTGTGATGATTTAAAGGGTGTGGTTGAATGGATTATCAAACACTATTTGGAATTTAAACAATAATAAAAGTTGCAGTCGATGCAAATAAGTAAGATTATGAAAGACAACGCAATTATTCAACCAGTCAATCGAAAGAATTTATCATTAGCTGAACCCCTCATTTTGATTAGTGCAGAATCTGACATACGCACTTTGGTTCAATTGCTTGAACTGAAGCAAGTTAAAAAAATCCCTTTAATGATGAGTACTGTTTTCACAGGTGAAAGCAATGGTCAACCTGTTTCATTAACTGGCCCCATGATAGGCGCGCCATATGCGACATTGATTCTTGAAGAAGCAATTGCTTCCGGTGTAAAGACATTTATATTTTTTGGTCAATGTGGATCTTTAGTACAAGGTGTTGAAATTGGTGATTGCATTGTTCCTGATGGCTCCTTTATTGATGAGGGAACATCAAAATGCTATCCAGTGACATCGGATATATCTTACCCGGATATAAATTTGAGTAAAAAAATAGTTCATATTGTCGAAGAAACTGGCCAGAAATGTCATATGGGCAAAATATGGTGTACAGATGGATTGTATCAGGAAACGCCGGAAAAAGTTAGGTTCTATCAGAATAAACAAGCCATTGGGGTAGAAATGGAAACCTCTGCTTTGTTTTCAATTGCAAATTATCGAAATGTTTCCATTGCTTCATTATTAATTGTCTCGGATCATTTATACACATTTTCATGGCAGCATGGATTTGGTTCTCAGGCATATAAGCAGGGCCTTCAAAATGCCTTTCAGGGGCTATGTAGGCTGATAAATAAAATTGGCAAAAACTGACAATACATATTCTATTAAATCCACACTTGTAATTCACTCAATGCGACGGATTCCAACAAATAGGTATTGTTACTTATTTGTGCATTTTGTTGAATAAGACGTAATATGCGCTGCAATGACCACGAATTAATTCCATCGACATTTTGATCTGTATCCTCAGAAACATGTCCCCACATATGAAGCAATGCATTTCTCAAGTTTCCACTTTTCGGCGGCTGTCTCAAAACTTTACAAAAAATAGAAGCCAGTTCTGAAAAATCATCCAGAGGTTTCATTTGCGAAATCTTTGGTCCCAACTCTTTATAAAGATTAATATCACGCGCCATGACTGAATATTTATGATGACGCCATAATTGTTGTGCATTTGAGGGTAATGGAATACGTCCTTTTTCTTTGTTTTGATATTTTTCATCAATAATTTTATATTGAGTCATTGGAGAATCAATATATATTTCTGGCCATTCCTGATTTTTACTGCGCGTCCGAACAGGTGATTTATCAGAAAAACCACGTAACTCCATTTCTGAAGCCAACAACTGATGCCGCTTACGAAGTGCCCATCCATATCCTACCCATCGCAGAGTTTCCGGATGTTTTGAATACCCTTTTTTCTTGTTGATAATAATTGAAACAATCCCGTGTAATTCACGATGTTCCCCTAAAAGACTTTGACGATTTAAATATCCTGGCGAAATATCCCATATTCTCATACGCTTTACCTTGTAAAAATTTTATTAAAATATATTTATTTTAAAATACATATGAATAAATCCAAATCAACTGCGAAACTTAGTTATTATATTAAAAGATATTTTTCAATAATGCCAGCAAGTTTAAAAAAAATCGTTGACAGTTATACGAAGTCTGAACTATCAATAGAAAATATTGCAATGGGTATAAGGTGTTATATATATATTCTTGCAATAATTATATCAAAGGAGCTGTGGCATGACGCACAAAACACAGGCATACGCGCTATTACTGGCTGGTGGCAGCGGAACGCGATTGTGGCCAATATCAAGGGATATGTATCCCAAACAACTGGTCAGGCTTATCAATAATAAATCATTGATTCAACACACAGCTCTTCGATTATGCGAAGCTTTTGACGTTCAAAAAATGAAAATTGTCTGTGGAAAAAATCATGAAAATGATATCTGCAAAGATATGAAAGAGCTTCAACTGTACCATGATCAACTTATTGTGAACGAACCTTGTGGCAGAAATACTGCGCCTGCAATGCTTTTAGGCACATTAAGTATTCATGCCATTGATCCAGATGCGATCATCTTTGTGTTTCCAGCAGATCATGTTATTGATCGTATGAACAAATTCTATGAAAAGATACATATGGCCGATCAACTGGCACGTGAAAATCATATTGTTACCTTTGGCATTACCCCTGGATACCCTGAAACGGGCTATGGCTATATTGAAGCGGCAAATGAAAAAATCGGTCATGGACATCGAATCAGTCGGTTTGTTGAAAAGCCCGATATAAAAACGGCCCAAAAATATATTCAAGCAGGCAATTTTTATTGGAATGCTGGGATGTTTGCATTTAAAGCAAATGTTCTTTTAGAACTATTTGAAAAGCACATGCCAAAAATGTGCAATGCCATGCAGGAATTGATTTTAAAAGATAGACTGGATATCGTACATTATAATCAACTGGAAAATATTTCTTTTGATTTCGCCATAATGGAAAAAATTGATACAGGCGTCGTGTTGCCATCAGACTTTCAATGGAGCGATATCGGTTCATGGAAAGCACTTTATGATTACCTTCCAAAAGATAGTAATAACAACGTAATGATCGGTAATTTGGAAAATATCCACATACAACACGCAGACAACTGCCTGGCAATGGTGCAAGATCGATTTATTTTTTTGAATCGACTGAAAAACATTGTGCTGATAGATACACCGGATGCCCTGTTTATCTCTGATTTAGAGAATAGCCGAGATGCAAAAGATGCAGTGGCCTTTCTCAAAGCACGTAATCGAAAAGAATACCAGACTCCCCCATTCCAAAGTATGGAATGGGGACACCAGATGATTTTGGATGAACAGCCCAACTGTATTGTCAGTAAATATGTTATTCGTGCAAAGGCTAAAATTCCGGAGTTTCAAAATATTTTACAACTGAATCAATGGCATATTACACGTGGCCACGGCATCATCAAAATTGATAAAACAGAAATACCAATTCATGCAGGTGAGCATATTACAATTGAAAGCGGCATGCTGGTTTCTTTTGAAAATACATCATTAGAAGATCTCGTTTTTATAGACATTTCAACCCCCCTTCAAACGATATCAGAAGATAACCTTCAATCAGAAGAGATGTTCTTTGAATGAAAGTTAATACGCCCAATCACTTTTTATATTACCAATCCAGAAATAATCCCAATTTATCCGTATTGTTTCATCCTTTCAAATCATCCTGGCTCATTGTCAATGAAACGGCAAATGTTATTATCAGGATGATGGCAGATGGTCAAAAACCTGAAACAATTGCGCATTTTATGACACAGAATTACGATACTGAATTTGTACAGGCATTAAATGACATTCATTCGGTACAACAAACACTTCAAAATAAAGATTTCGATTTAAATGACTTAGCCATCCCCAGTCAAAGAAAACAATCACTTAAATCACTATTTATCCATATTACGAAAAGATGCAATTTGCATTGTCCGCATTGTTACGTGTCATGCAATGATAAACAGATAGATCTTTCAACATCTACCATAATTTCGTTGATTGATAAATTGATCGAACAGGGTGGAGATGGCCTGACAATTAGTGGTGGAGAACCTCTGCTTCATCCAGAAATAAAATATATTCTTTCTCATGCTTCAAAATATTTGACAGTCAGGTTGTTAACCAATGGCTGCCTTATTGATAAACAGATGGCCAAATTTTTGGCGTCACATGGCATTTTTGTTCAGATAAGTCTGGATGGGTCAAATTCATCAATTCATGATGCCATCCGTGGCCCAGGTTCATATGATCGGGTCATTGAAGCCATTCAATTCCTGCAATCACAGGGTGCCGGCGAAAGATTGAATCTTTGTACAACCTTAATGCAAAATAATGCCGATGACTGGCAAAACATGATCTTATTGGCAGAAAGTAAAAATATTCCACTGCTGCGTTTTTTGCATCTGCGAAAAGTTGGGCGCGGAGGAAAAAATCCTGATGCCATGCCGCTTACTGCATCATCATACGAAAAATTTATTGATCACGTCAATCAAATGCAATTCAACCATAATCAAAAAGTTGAACTGACTTGCGGCATGAGTGGATTATTGCTTAAAATGCCTGAATCCTTCAAATCTGACGATATCTGGTGTCCAGTTGGCCGAATGATGGTGATTGATACCAATGGTGATGTCTATCCTTGTGTGTTGATGATGCGAGATCAGTATTTATTAGGCAATATTTTTTCGCAATCCTTGATACAAATATCCCAATCCAGACAAATGGACGAAATCTGTCAATTGCTATCCAATCGCAGATTTCTTATCAAAAAATGCCTGGCATGTTCTTTCCGAAATTTATGTCAAGCCGGATGTATGGGCCAGGCACTTGATCATTTTAACAGTTTAATGAAAACAGATATCTTTTGCGCTTATCGAAAAAAAGCGTATGAAAAATCTTTTGATCATCTTTTAACACTATGAAACCAATACAAAATAAAGAATTACCAGAAGCGATCATTAAAATATGGCAGCGCAAAGGCAAACACCTCTGTTTAAAAGTTGAAGGCCACAGCATGTTTCCCTATTTTCAAAAAGATGATGTGGTCGAACTGTATCTTGATGAAATAAATATACACGCTTTAAAAACAGGTGATATTATTGCATTCTTGCAAGATCAAATGATTATTGTGCATCGATATATCAAAAAAAAGAAATGGAACAATCAATGGAAAGTTTGCCAACGCGGGGATCATTTGAGTGGTTTTCGATGGATCAATTCACAACAGATTATTGGTAGAGCAATCGCTATCCATCGCAATGGACGTCGCATTGATTTGTTGTATTACCATCAAATACTATTGAATCGGTTTTTGGGTTATTTGGGATGGATTTGGATTTGGGGACGGAAAGTCCATATCACGCGTCTATCTGAATAACAGACCGAATATGACTGACTGTCGGCATATCATTGAACACAAATCCAAACTGACTGAAATATTCTGATTCTTCAATAACTTTTTCAATTGCAGGATCTTTCAGTAATTTCTTACTGACCCCCAGGAGCAATTCTGATGTTTTAACCGACTTTAACCCATTTAATCTATCAATTAAATGGCTTGAATGCCAGGCATGAAATAATTCTAAATGAAAAAGGTCTCCATGTTGACTGGTTAAAGTAAAGTCTGGAAAACACCAGTTATCTCCAGATAAAGGAATCAGTGTTTCTGATGGTTGAATTTTCCAGGAAGATACTTTCCTGTTGAAGTTTTCTTGTATCATGTTGATTTCATCAGGAATATAGGCCATAAATTGATTGTAGTGGGATAATATGCTGCAATGATGATCAAGAGATAAGGCAAGGGGGGTTTTTCGTTTTCTCAATTGAATTTGTGCTTTGAGTTGCCATTCTTTTTGATGTAAAATTGCTGGAAAAAAACTGGCTAAGTTAAGGCCATACTTTTTCGTTTGAATAAATAGATTTAAGGGGCCATCAATTTGTATTTGAAAACCATTTTCATTGTCTAATTTTGATATGTCCGCCAGAAGTTGATGAAATCTTATATACTTAAACAACTGACGTAATCTGGCAGTATCCGGGTTTAAAATCTTTAATTGTAATTGTGTACAGTGAAATAACAATCCCTGAACCTGTGCGCAGTTATAGCGATGCAGCAAACGTTCTGCAGACAATGCTTTAAACCCGATGACCGGTTGGCTGTCTGGAAGGTCACTGTAAAGCTGGTTTTGTATATGCGCTACATCTTGCTTGAACTCATTTTCAATGGTTTGATAGTATGTTTCAATGTCATGGATTCCTTCCTGTTGTAATCTGGACGTAAACAAAAACAGATCCTGCCGGAACTGAACAAGTGCTTCCGGAGATTCTGTATTAAATGTCGTTCGATCCATGAGAAGTTTTTCCAGTCCCCGTGCAACAATTGCATTTCCCTCAAAGTGATCAAGAAGATTTTTGCTTTCCAATATCAATTCGCCTCTTGTTTTTCCGGTACTATCGCTATACAATTCCAAAAGCTGTGTTGACAGGCGTAATAATTGGGGATCATTGGTTTTGATAAACAATGGGGTAATCGTGTTTTTATAAATTTTATATCGAACGAGATCTTTGGTAAGCACGATGGTTTCTTCTCCGCTTATTGATATAATACTCATTGGTATCTTTGGATATCAATTCATAAAGTATTGCGTTTTTGCCTTTACCAGGACGTAAAATACGTCCAAGACGTTGAACATGTTCCCGAATGCTTCCACTTCCAGAAACAACAATCCCAATATTGGCTTCAGGAACATCAACACCTTCATTTAATACCTTTGATGTCACCAGTATGGAAAAATTTCCATTGCGAAAACTATCCAGAAAAAATGAACGCTCTTTGATTTTGGTATGATGTGTCAAAACCGGCAATAAAAAACGTTTACCAATGCGATAAGCCATATTATTATCCTGAGTAAAAATGATTATACGATCTTTTGCATGAGAACAAATCAACTGCCAGATTTTTTCTTCTTTTGCGCGTGATGCCTGGCTTAATTGTTTTTGTTGCATATATGCTTTAAAGGCTTCACGACCTTTTTGAGAGATACTTGACTTATAAAGAAATTGATTCCATCCATTGGGTTGACTCATTTGAATATTTTCTTCACGTAAAAAATCAATATAGCATTTCCTGGCAATATCATATTCTTCACGTTCCTGGTCTTGCATTTCGATTTCAATGGTGATGACATCATATGGCGAAAGGTTTGTCCCGCTTAATTCATGAATATGCGTCTGAAAACAGAGCGGGCCGCACAACTGATACAGCAAATGTTCTTTTCCATCACCTCTTTCTGGTGTTGCTGTCAATCCAAGTCGAAAAGGTGCAATAGATCCCAGTGCAGTGTATTGAAATTGCGTACCAGGTAAATGATGGCATTCATCAAAGATTTGAAATCCAAACAAGTTTCCTTTATGTGTCACATGCAATAATGCAGAATCATATGTAGCCACTGTTATTGGATGAATTTCTTTTTCACCACCCCCCAAAAGACCAATATTGATACCAAAATATTCTTTAAGTACCTCATACCACTGATGCATGAGATCAATGGTTGGCACATGAACAAGTGTCGGACGTTTTGTTTGTTCAATACACAATATGGCCAGAATTGTTTTTCCAGAGCCTGTTGGCAAAACAACAACGCCTTTAGAACCACTTGCCTGCCAGGCTTTCAGGGCTTCGAGTTGATAGGGGCGCGGTTTGATCTTTTTTTTAAGTGGAAATTCACATGGATTAAACTGCCGGGCATTATCTTGATAAGGTATCTGATGCGAACGAAAAGATAAAATAATATCCCGGTAACAACACGCCGGTGCCCTGTATTCTTGTGTCCGACGATCCCATTTGATATCGGGTATGGCACCCTTTATATTATCAGGTATGTCGTTTATGCGTAAAGTGGATTTATCAAAATAGATTTTTGTTTCCATGATATTTACAAATGTTAACATGCATTATATAAATGATAAAGAAAATTTGAAAATTTTATTGATTCTGTAATTCGCGTGAATATTTATTTCCAGGATAAATTGTGTTAGGAATACTTAAATAAATAATAAGTTCCTCATTTCTGAAAGAGTCAATTCTATTCATTTTGAACCTGGATGACGCTGAAGAAGATGAATAAGATGAATAAGATGAAATCAAACACTTTTAATTCATCTTATTCATTTTCTTCAGCGTCATCCAGGTTCAAAAATAGGAATTCAATATATTAAATGGGGAACTTCTTTTCCGAGAATTCCTTAGTATTATTATCAAAAAATAATTGCGATTGCAAAGGAGGAAAAAAATGAGAAGGTTACAATGCTTGATCCAAAAAAGGTCTTGACACCCGCACTAAACAATCAAGATCGAAATTATTTGTATATGCTTAAAACAATCTTTGATTACAACATTCATCCTCAATAAACATCAACAAACAGAGTACAACTTTCATTATTAATGAAAGTTTTGTCTATAGGCCTATCCTATTAAAATAAATATATTTTTATATGTTATTTTATTATGCCGCAACTTTTATTTCGCCCTTTTAAATTCGAAACAAATTCCAGATACGCCTCAGTAACACTATAAACTCACTCAATTATTTTCAAATGGCATTATATTTGCTAGATCACCGGCAATCCATCAATAAAATATTAAATAATTAAAAAAAGTTATAGATTTCATTCAAAAAATAATGTATGAATTATACTCAATAGATAAACAAGATATTGTTTTCTTTTCAATTGAACAAACAATACAACTTTTGTTGATACGTATTTTTCAAAAATTATTCACTCAATGCTTATTCAAGAAAGGTAATGGTATGTCGTCAGATTTAAAAATCCTTTTGGTGGATGATTTCAAATCCACGCGTAATCTTGAACGAAGTATGCTGAATGCAATCGGTTATAATAATGTTATTGAAGCCGTTGATGGTGAGGATGCAATTACAAAATTGCAGGAAGATGGCGGCATCAATTTTATTATCAGCGATTGGAACATGCCCAACAAAAGCGGTTACGACCTTTTGGTTTGGGTACGCGCAAACGATCAATTT